>Ga0066256_1001792_pt1 | contig 26867 bp, 23 predicted proteins | sample ThiBio_1000_biof_FD_87107 | JGI IMG/M metagenome (GOLD analysis project Ga0066256, IMG submission 87107) | Wastewater bioreactor microbial communities from Cape Town, South Africa - Thiocy_expt_1000_biof (version 2) | ecosystem: Engineered > Bioreactor > Thiocyanate-remediating >... | reverse complement strand
GGCCCTGGGTGGGTTGGGCGGGGGGGGTGGAGCGCCGGCGGCCGGGGGAGCTGAGCCCCATCGACGAGGCGGCATCGCCCGACGAGGTGCGTCCTCTGGTGCGCTCGCTCAACCGCCTGTTTGCGCTGGTCAACGCGCAGGCAGAGGGGCAGCGGCGCTTTGTGGCCGACGCGGCGCACCAGCTGCGTACGCCCCTCGCAGGCCTGCAGGCCCAGGTCGAGGCCTGGGCCATGATGGCCAAGGCGGCAGCGCCACCCCGCACCTCTTTCCCGGATTTCGACCGAAAAATGCCGCTAGCGCATGAGGATCGTGCCCAGGGCGCTATTGTTTTAGGAGTCGATCAGATCGAGAAGCTGCGCAATGCCACGCGCCGCACCTCGCAGCTGGCGCACCAGCTGCTGGCGCTGTCCCGGGCCGATGCCCGCAGCCTGGATGCGCAACCGCCGCAGCGGGTGGACCTCAAGGACCTGTGCGAATCGCTGCTCGAAAACTTTCTGGACGCCGCCACCGGCAAGGGCCTGGATTTGAGGCTCGATGTGCAGCTGGTGCATGTCACAGGCCACGGCTGGCTGTTGCGCGAGCTGTTGTCCAACCTGGTGGACAACGCCATCAAGTACACCCCGCCGGGGGGCGTGGTCACCATCCGCTGCGGACTGCGCCAGGGCCGTCTGGGCCCCCCGCGCCCCTACATGGAGGTGGAGGACGACGGCCCGGGGGTGCCGGAGAGTGAGCGCACCCGCGTGCTGCAGCGCTTCTACCGCGTGCCCGGTGCGGGCGGCGAGGGCACTGGCCTGGGGCTGGCGATTGCGGACGAGATTGCCCGCGTGCACCGCGCCGCACTGACGCTGGGCACTGGCCCCCAGGGGCGGGGGCTCGTGGTGGCCGTGGTGTTCCCGCTGTAGTGGTGCGTGTCCTGCGGCCTGCCGGGGCCGGCGGGGATCGCTCAGGGGCCTGTGCGAGAATCATTTCCACACACGATTGACTTGTGCAAACAGGTGGCGCCCCGGCTCCTCCTGGCTGTGGCAAGACGTGACATCGTGATCCACGCCCTGCCGTGATCCGACCATGCCCGGTGGCATGTGTTCCGGGCGCGGGGCCCACCGGAGTCCCTGTCCTGCATGTCTGAAATCTCGCCCCTCCCCGAGTCCGCCAGTACCGCCGAAGCGGGTGATGTTGCGGCTGCCCGCAAGCGGCCCAAGCCCGGGGAGCGGCGCATCCAGATCCTGCAGGCCCTGGCCGCCATGCTGGAGCAGCCGGGGGCTGAACGCATCACCACCGCCGCGTTGGCCGCACGCCTGTCCGTCAGCGAGGCCGCGCTGTACCGCCACTTCGCCAGCAAGGCGCAGATGTTCGAGGGCTTGATCGATTTCATCGAGCAGTCGGTGTTCACGCTGGTGCAGCAGATCACTGGGCGCGACGTGCCAGACCCCGCGCAGCCTGCCGACGCGGGCGCGCGCCAGGCTGCCCGCATCGTGGCTCTGGTACTGCAGTTTGGCGAACGCAACCCGGGCATGGTGCGGGTGATGGTGGGCGACGCGCTGGTGTTCGAGCACGAGCGCCTGCAGCAACGCATGAACCAGTTTTTTGACCGCATCGAATCCACCCTGCGCCAGTGTCTGCGCTCGACCACGGCCGCGTCCAGCACGCCCACGGTGGACGCCCAGGTGACGGCCAGTGTGCTGACGGCCTTTGTGGTCGGGCGGCTGCAGGGTTATGCCCGCTCGGGGTTTCGGCGCTTGCCCACCGAGCACCTGGAGGCCAGTCTGGCGCTGATGCTGTAGCCAGCAGACGGCTGAGGCAGCGTTACCCAGCAAAGGTGGCGCGGCTGCAACGGGTGGTTTGGGTGCGTCTCCCTATTTTTTCCGGGGGCTTGGGGTGTGCGGGTAAATTGCTGCAGAATAGAACGAACGTTCGTTTTTATTCGTGCCCATGTCCTCCACCCCCGAATCCCGCCAGGTCACCCGCATTCCGCGCGCTCGCAGCGGTACGGGCCGTGCACTGCAAAAGGGCCAGCAGACCAAGGCGGCCATCGTCGAGGCGGCGCTGGGCCTGGCCACCCACATCGGGCTGGAGGGCCTCTCCATCGGGGCGCTGGCCGACGTCACGGGCATGAGCAAGTCGGGCGTGTTCGCCCACTTTGGCTCGCGCGAAGAGCTGCAGATCTCCGTGATCCGCGAATACCACACCCGCTTCGAGCAGGAAGTGTTCTACCCCGCCATGTCCGCCCCGCGTGGCGTGGCGCGTTTGTCGGCGCTGTTCGACAACTGGATGAAGCGCACCTCCATCGAAATCGACTCGGGCTGCATCTACATCAGCGGCGCGGTCGAGTTTGACGACCGCACCGGCCCCGTGCGCGACGCGCTGGCCAGCTCGGTGCTGACCTGGCATGCCGCCATGCGCCGCGCTATCGAGCAGTGCAAGGAGCTCGGCGAGCTGCGGGCCGATACCAAGGAAGAGCAGATGCTCTTCGAGATCCACGGCCTCATCCTCGCGCTGCACTACGAAGCGCGGTTCCTGCAGACCCCCGGCTCCATCGACCGGGCCGTCGTGGGCTTTCACAACATCCTGGCGCGTTACAGCGCACCGGCGGCGGCCGCCAAGGCACCTACGGTGGCGCGCCGCAAAGTTTCCAACCAAACCACCCCATCCAAGGAGTAAACCCATGCCTACCTATACGCCGCCCCTGCGCGACATGCAATTCGTCATGCACGAAGTGCTCAAGGTGAGTGATGAATTCAAGGCGATGCCCCCCCACGCCGAAGTGGATGTGGACACCATCAACGCCGTGATCGAAGAGGCCGGCAAGTTTGCCGCCGAAGTCGCGTTCCCGCTCAACATCAGCGGCGACACCGAAGGCTGCGTGCTGAACAAGACCACGCACGAGGTGAAGACCCCCACCGGCTTCAAGGACGCGTACGCCAAGTACGTGGAAGGCGGCTGGGCGGCGCTGAGCTGCGACCCGGCCTACGGCGGCCAGGGCCTGCCCTTTGTGCTGAACCAGTGCCTGTACGAGATGCTGAACTCGGCCAACCAGGCCTGGACGATGTACCCCGGCCTGTCGCACGGCGCGTACGAAGCCCTGCACGCCCACGGCACCGACGCCCAGAAGGCCCTGTACCTGCCCAAGCTCACCAGCGGCGAATGGACCGGCACCATGTGCCTGACCGAACCCCATTGCGGTACCGACCTGGGCCTGATGCGCACCAAGGCCGAACCCCAGGCCGACGGCACCTACAAGATCACCGGCAACAAGATCTTCATCAGTGCCGGTGAGCACGACATGGCCGCCAACATCGTTCACCTGGTGCTGGCTCGCCTGCCCGATGCGCCCAAGGGCAGCAAGGGCATCAGCCTGTTTGTGGTGCCCAAGTTCAACGTCAATGCCGACGGCTCGCTGGGCGAGCGCAACCCGATCTTCTGCACGGGCCTGGAGCACAAGATGGGCATCCACGGCAACGCCACCGCGCAGATCGCGCTGGACGGCGCCATCGGCACCATGGTGGGCCAGCCCAACAAGGGCCTGGCCGCGATGTTTGTGATGATGAATGCCGCCCGCCTGGGGGTGGGCAACCAGTCGCTGGGCCTGACCGAAGTGGCTTACCAGAACGCCCTGGCCTACGCCAAGGACCGTATCCAGTCGCGCAGCCTGTCGGGCCCCAAGGCCAAGGACAATGACGCCGACCCCATCATCGTGCACCCCGATGTGCGCAAGATGCTGCTCACCGCCAAGGCCTATGCCGAGGGTGGCCGCGCGCTGCAGATCTTCTGCACGCTGCTGCTGGACAAGGTGCACAGCCACCCCGATGAAAAGGTGCGCAAGGACTCCGAAGAACTCGTGGCCCTGCTGACCCCCATCGTCAAGGCCTTTATCACCGACAACGGCCACATCAGCACCAACGCCTGCATGCAGGTCTTCGGCGGCCACGGCTTCATCAAGGAATGGGGCATGGAGCAGTACGTGCGCGACAACCGCATCAACATGATCTACGAAGGCACCAACACCATCCAGTCGCTGGACCTGCTGGGCCGCAAGGTGCTGGGCAACAACGGCGCCACGCTGAAAAAGCTGGGCAAGCTGATTGGCCAGCTGGTGGAAGAAGAGGGCGTGAACGAGCGCATGGCCGAGTTCATCAACCCCGTGGCCATGCTGGGTGACCAGATGACCAAGTTCACCACCGAGATCGGCTTCAAGGGCATGCAAAACCCCGATGAAGTGGGCGCTGCCGCCGTGGACTACCTGCGCGTGGCCGGCCACCTGGTGTTCGGCTACCTGTTCGCCCGCATGGCCCAGGTCGCCCTGCGCGAGATCGCTGCCGGCAACACCGACCCGTTTTATGGCGCCAAGCTGCAGACCGCGCGCTTCTACTTTGCCAAGCTGTTCCCCGAAACGGCGACGCTGATGCGCACCGCCCGTGCCGGCAGCAAGGTGCTGATGGACACCGATCTGGCCCTGGCCTGATCGGCGCCGGATGCGGATTTCAAGCCTTTTTGCCAGGGAGTGCAGATGTTCAAAGCGGTAGTAGCTATTGTTTTGGTAGCGGGCGCGCTGCCGGCCTGGGCGCAGATGACGCCCGAAGGCCTGTGGCGCAACATCGATGACAAGACCGGCGAGGCCAAGGCCGAGATCCGCATCCGCGACATTGGCGGCGGCGTGCTGCACGGAGCGCTGGAAAAGCGCCTGTCCAAGGACGCCAAGCCTGATGAAGTCTGCGCCGAATGCTCGGATGACCGAAAGGGCAAACCCATTCTGGGTCTGGAGATCATCCGCGGAGCCAAGAAGGCGGATGACAAAGACGTGTGGGAGGGCGGCAAGATTCTCGACCCTGAGAACGGCCGCAACTACACCCTGCGCATGACCCCCGTCGAGGGCGGCAAGAAGCTTGAAGTGCGGGGCTCGATCGGCCCGTTCGGCCGCACACAAACCTGGATCCGCGTCCAGTAAACCCCATTCCCGTGGCCTTGCGCGCCCCCTGCGGTGTTGCGCAACGCCCCAACCAGGAACCCAACCCATGTCCCGATTCCAAGTGAAAAAAGTCGCCGTACTCGGCGCAGGCGTGATGGGCGCGCAGATTGCCGCCCACCTCGTCAACGTGAAGGTGCCCGTGGTGCTGTTCGACCTGCCCGCCAAGGAAGGCCCCAAGAACGGCATCGTCACCAAGGCCGTCGAAGGCCTGAAAAAGCTCAAGCCTTCGCCCCTGGGCGTGGCCGACGACGCGGCGCTGATCCAGCAGGCCAACTATGAAGAGCACATGCACCTGCTCAAGGAATGCGACCTCGTGATCGAGGCCATTGCCGAGCGCATGGACTGGAAGCTCGACCTGTACACCAAGATCGCCCCACACGTGGCCAAGCACGCCATCCTGGCGTCCAACACCTCGGGCCTGTCGATCACCAAGCTCTCGGAAGTGCTGCCCGAGAGCATCAAGCCCCGTTTCTGCGGCATTCACTTCTTCAACCCCCCGCGCTACATGACGCTGGTGGAGCTGATCAACACCCCCACCACCCAGCCCGAAGTGCTGGACCAGCTCGAAGCCTTTGTGACCAGCGGCCTGGGCAAGGGCGTGGTGCGCGCGCACGACACGCCCAACTTCGTGGCCAACCGCGTGGGCATCGCGGGCATGCTGTCCACGATGAAAGAGGTCGAAAACTTTGGCCTGACCTACGACGTGGTGGACGACCTCACGGGCAAGAAGCTCGGCCGCGCATCCAGCGGCACCTTCCGCACCGCCGACGTGGTGGGCCTCGATACCATGGCGCACGTCATCAAGACGCTGCAGGACAACCTGAGCCTGGAGACCGACCCGTTCTACGAAAGCTTTGGCACGCCCGCCGTGCTGAAAAAGCTGCTGGAACTGGGCAACCTGGGCCAGAAGACCAAGGCCGGTTTCTTCAAGAAGGTCGGCCGCGACGTGATGCGCTTCGAGCTGGAAAGCGAAGAGTACGTGCCTGCAGGCCAGAAGGCCGATGAGGTGTACGCGCGCATGCTCAAGAAGCCCGCCGCCGAACGCCTGCGCCTGCTGCGCAACGCCGAAGGCGCGCCCGGCCAGTTCCTCTGGGCCATCCTGCGCAACAGCTTCCACTATGCCGCCGTGCACCTGGGCACCATCGCCGACAACGCCCGCGACGTGGACCAGGCCATGCGCTGGGGCTTTGGCATGAAGCAGGGCCCCTTCGAGCTGTGGCAGGAAGCCGGCTGGCTCGACGTGGCGAAGATGATCCAGGAAGACATCGACGCTGGCAAAGCGCTGTGCCAGGCACCGCTGCCCGAGTGGGTCTTCAAGGGCCCCGTGGCCGAGGCCGGTGGCGTGCACACCGCGCAGGGTTCGTGGAGCGCATCGCGCGGCCAATTTGTGCCCCGCCGCCAGCTGCCCGTGTACGAGCGCCAGATCTTCCCCGAGGCTTTGCTGGGCGAAACCAGCCTGCCCGACTGGCGCACCGCTGGCACCACCATTGCCGAGTCCAAGGCGCTGCGTACCTGGACGCTGGACGGCCAAGTGCTCATCGCCAGCATCAAGAACAAGATGCACGCCATCAGCCCCGAGGTGATGGAAGCGCTGATGGAAGCGCTGGAACTGGCCGAGTCTGAATACCAGGGTATGGTCATCTGGTCCGGCGATGCACCGTTCAGTGTGGGCGCCGACCTGGAAGCCACCATGCCTGCCTTCATGGTCGGCGGCGCCGATGCGGTGGAAAGCATCGAGCAAGAACTGCAGAACCTGATGCTGCGCATCCGCTACGCGCAGGTGCCCGTCGTCGCTGCCATCCACGGCATGGCGCTGGGCGGTGGTTGCGAGCTGGCCGTGTATTCGGCCAAGCGCGTGGCGCACATGGAAAGCTACATCGGCCTGGTCGAAGTGGGCGTGGGCCTGGTGCCCGGCGCGGGCGGCCTGACCTACATTGCCCGCCGCGCGGCCGAGAACATGGCTGCTTCGACGAGCAAGGACCTGCTGCCCTTCCTGACCGAAGGCTTCACCGCCGCCGCCATGGCCAAGGTGGGCACCAGCGCGCTCGAATCGCGCAAGCTGGGCTACCTGCTGGACAGCGACGTGATCGTGCCCCACAAGGATGAGCTGTTGTTCGTCGCCATCAACGAAGCCAAGTCCATGGCTGCCAGCGGCTGGCGGGCACCGCACAAGCGCCTGTTCCCCGTGGCCGGCCGCAGCGGTCTGGCCACCATCAAGGCACAGCTGGTGAACATGCGCGACGGCGGCTTCATCAGCGCCTACGACTTCAAGATCGGCGCCATGATCGCCGAGGTGGTCTGTGGCGGCGATGTGGATGCTGGCTCGATGGTGAGCGAGGAATACCTGCTCACGCTGGAGCGCAAGGTGTTCTGCCACCTGATCGCACAGCCCAAGACGCACGAGCGCATCCTCGGAATGCTCTCCACGGGCAAGCCTGTTCGTAACTGATCGGCGTCACCATGACGAGCCCAACCCCCAACAAACTCCAGCGCTCGCTGATGCGCCTGGACGAGGCGCCCGCCTTCATGCGCGGCTTCGTGCAGAACATCATCCTGCGCCGGGCCGTGCCCTTCACCGGCACGGCCGGGGTGAAGTTCGTGTCGCTCACGCCCGAGCGTGTCGAGGTGCACCTGGCCAACGAGCGCCGGGTGCAGAACCACATCGGCGGCGTGCACGCGTCTGCCATGAACCTGCTGGCCGAAACGGCCACCGGCATGGTGGTGGGCATGAACGTGCGCGACGACTGCCTGCCGCTGGCCAAGGAGCTTTCCATGGCGTTCAAGAAGCGCGCCACGGGCGGCCTCAAGGCCGTGGCCACGCTCACTGCCGAGCAGCGCGCCGCCATGTTGGCCAGCGACAAGGGCGAGGTGCAGGTGAAAGTCACCGTGACCGACGAAGCCGGTGTGGAGCCGGTCGAATGTGTATTTACGTGGGCCTGGGTTCCTTCCAGCCGCCCCCCCAAGAATTGAAGGAGTTTCACCATGGCTCAAAAACAAGTCCAGGACGCCTACATCGTCGCCGCCACGCGTACGCCCATCGGGCGCTCGGGCCGCGGCTATTTCAAGAACACCCGGCCCGACGACCTGCTGGTCGCCGCCGTCAAGAGCGCCATGCTGCAGGTGCCCACGCTGGACCCCAAGGCGATTGAAGACGCCATCATTGGCTGCTCCTTCCCCGAAGGCGAGCAGGGCATGAACATGGCCCGCATTGCGATGGGCCTGGCGTTTGACCACCCCGTGGGCGGCGTGACGGTGAACCGTTTTTGTGCATCGGGCATCACCGCGCTGCAGATGGCCGCCGACCGCATCCGCGTGGGCGAAGCCGACGTGCTGATCGCCGGCGGCGCCGAGTCCATGAGCCTGGTGCCCATGGGCGGCAACAAGCCCTCGTTCAACGCCGAGATTTTTGCCAAGGACGAAAACGTGGGCATCGCCTACGGCATGGGCCTGACCGCCGAAAAGGTCGCCCAGCAGTGGAAGGTGAGCCGCGAGGCGCAGGACGCGTTCGCCCTCGAATCCCACCTGCGGGCCATCAAGGCGCAAAAGGCCGGTGAGTTCACCGATGAAATCACGCCCATCGAAATCGTGGAGCGTTCGCCCAACCTCGCCACCGGCGAAGTGGTGGAAAAGCGCCGCACCGTGAGCCTGGACGAAGGCCCACGCCCTGACACGTCCCTGGAAGGTCTGGCCAAGCTCAAGCCCGTGTTTGCGGCGCGTGGCAGTGTCACGGCGGGCAACAGCTCGCAGACCAGCGATGGCGCGGGTGCGCTCATCGTGGCCAGCGAAAAGGCGGTGAAGCAGTTTGGCCTGACGCCCCTGGCGCGTTTTGTGAGCTACGCCGCGCGAGGCGTGCCGCCCGAGATCATGGGCATTGGTCCCATCGAGGCGATTCCTGCGGCGCTGCGTTATGCGGGCTTGAAGAGCGATGACATCGGCTGGTATGAGCTGAACGAAGCGTTTGCGGCGCAGTCGCTGGCGGTGATCAATACGCTGGGGCTGAACCCTGCGAACGTGAATCCAATGGGTGGTGCTATTGCCCTGGGTCACCCGCTGGGGGCGACCGGTGCGATTCGCGCGGCGACGGTGGTGCACGCGCTGCGTCGGCACAAGCTGAAGTACGGCATGGTCACGATGTGTGTAGGGACAGGCCAAGGCGCCGCCGGCATCATCGAGGCGTTGTAACTGGCTACTGCGCAGGCCATCTGCGTCGTTGGGCGGTGTTCGCAATCCTCACGTACCGCAAGTACGTTCCGGTTCCTGTGCTCCGTCCGCCTAGCAGCTGATCCCGCTCGCTACGCCTTTGAGGGCGGAGTGTGAAGGCAGGGGGAAGTGCACTGCCTGTTTTTGTTTTCCATTCAAGCCGGCGCAGATCGGCATTGAGCTAAGGAGACAGACATGAACAAGCAAACTTTGCAGGTCAACGGGGCAGTGTCTTTGGCACTGCGTGTCTACGAACCCGAGCGCGCTCCGCGCGCCAGTGTCGTGATCGGCGGCGCGATGGGGGTGCGGCAGTCGTACTACGAGGCCTTTGCGCTGTGGATGGCGCAGCAGGGGTTTCGGGTCACCACGTTTGACTACCGCGGCCATGGCGATTCGCTGCAGGGCGCGATGCGCGATGTGAAGGCGGATCTGTTTGACTGGGCGCAGGACTACGAGGCCGTGATCTCCGCCGCCAAGGCCGCGCTGCCGTCGCAGCCGCTGTATTTGCTGGGCCACAGCCTGGGCGCACAGTTGCCGGGCTTGCTGAAAAAGCCCGAGCAGGTGGCGGGCCTGCTGAGCGTGGCCGCAGGCAGCGGCTACTGGCGCGACAACGCGCCGCAGCTCAAGCGCATCGTTCCGTATTTCTGGTGGGTGCTGGTGCCGCTGGCCACGCGGCTGTGCGGGTACTTTCCGGGGCGCACGCTCAAGAAGGTGGGCGACCTGCCTGCGGGCGTGATCCTGCAGTGGCGGCGCTGGTGCCTCGACCCTGCGTACAGTGTGGGCGCCGAGGGGCCTGCGGTGGCGCAGAGCTATGGGGCGGTGCGGTTCCCGGTGCTGGCGCTGTCCATGTCCGACGACGAGCTGATGACCTTGCGCGGCACGCACAACCTCGTCAACCTGTACGCCAACACCGAACGCCGCGTGGAGAGCATCACGCCCGCCGATTTGCAGGTGCGGCGCATCGGACACTTTGGCTTCTTTCGCGACCAGTTCCGTCAGAGCCTGTGGCCGCGCGCCGCAGCGGCGCTGGCGGCCTTGGGCGGCGGTGTATCGCACGCCGAAGTCTCCGGCACGACGGCCTGAGCGGCGGTTTCGCGGCACACTCGCAGCATGACTTCTTCCTCCCATTCTTCCACTGCGTCCGCTGCCCACCCGCTGGACGATGCGGTACAGCTGACGGCCTCGTCCTCTTCCGCGCCGGGCCAGTACGAAGGGCAGACCCACCCTGGCTACTGGAACATGGTCGGCCCGTTCGGCGGCGTCACCGCTGCCACGCTGCTGCAGGCCATCTTGCAGCACCCCGACCGGCTGGGCGATCCGCTGTCGCTCACCGTCAACTATGCGGGCGCTTTGACCGCTGGTGCGTTCACCGTGCAGGCCACGCCCGTGCGCACCAACCGCTCGACCCAGCACTGGACGCTGTCGATCCTGCAGGCGGGTGATGATGGCGCCCAGGTGGTCACCACCACGGCCACGGCCGTCACCGCCGTGCGGCGCGAGACCTGGAGCGTGGGCGATGTGCCCAAGCCCGAAGTGCCTGCACCATCGGCACAGCCCGCCATTCCCCCGGGCTTTGGCGTGGAATGGCTCAACCGCTACGAGATGCGCCCCGTCACCGGCGCCATTCCGCGCGAGTGGGACGGCAGTGGCGACCACAGCCTGACCCAGCTGTGGATGCGCGATGCGCCACCCCGTCCGCTGGACTTTGTGGCGCTCGCGGCCCTGGCCGATGTGTTCTTTCCCCGCGTCTGGCTGCGCCGTGCGCGCCATGTGCCGGCAGGCACGGTGTCGATCACGGTCTACTTTCATGCGAGCGCCGCACAGCTGCAGGCCACGGGCACGGGTTATCTTCTCGGCCAGGCGCGCGGGCAGGAGTTCCGCAACGGCTTTTTTGACCAGACCGTGCAGCTGTGGAACGAAGCGGGCACCATGCTCGCCACCAGCCACCAGATCGTTTACTACAAGGAGTAGGGAGTCGGCCTGTTGCCCTGCGCCGTGCACCATTCCTCTCGTTCACATCCATCAGACCCCGGAACCTTCACCACCATGACCGAAGCCACCCAAGACATCCTCGTCCATTCCGAAGCGGGCGTGACCACCATCACGTTCAATCGCGTGGACAAGAAGAACTCGATCACGCGCGACATGTATGCCGCTATGGCCGACGCGTTGGACGCCGCCAAGGCCAATGCCGGTGTGCGCGTGGTGGTGTTCCAGGGCGACATCGCCATCTTCAGCGCGGGCAACGACATTGGCGACTTTCTGCAGCAGCCGCCTGCCACGCAGGACTCGCCCGTGTTCCGTTTTCTGCGCGGCATCGCCACCTTCCCCAAGCCCGTGATCGCCTCGGTCTGCGGCCCGGCCGTGGGCATTGGCACGACGATGCTGTTCCATTGCGACCTGGTTTATGCGGGCGACAACGCGGCATTCTCGATGCCTTTTGTGAATCTGGGCCTGTGCCCCGAGGCGGCATCGAGCCTGCTGGTGCCGCAGATGCTGGGGTATCACCGTGCTGCGGAGGCTTTGCTGTTGGGCGAGCCCTTCATGGCCGAGGCGGCGCTGGAAGTCGGCCTGGTGAACCGCGTGGTGCCGCCGACGGAGTGCAATGCCTATGCCCAGGCGCAGGCCAAAAAGCTGGCGGCCAAGCCCTTGTCGTCGCTCATCGAAACCAAGCGGCTGATGAAGGGTGGGCAGACGGCGAAGGTGCTGGAGGTGATGGCGGAAGAGGGCGAGAGCTTTGGGCGCATGCTGCGCGAGCCGGCGGCGCGGGAAGCTTTCTCGGCTTTCATGGAGAAGCGTAAGCCGGATTTCAGCGCGGTTTGATTCGCTAGTTCTGACGTGCTTTTCGGCCGCTATTGTTTTTATAGTTTGTTCTCGTCCTATCTGTTCGGGTTGGGCCTGTCGAGGCTTTTGTGCGGCGGCTACCGCATGCCCGTTTTGAGTGCCGGAGCCGGGAGTCGCCCGGCGTGCGAGTAACTTTCTTTTGCTTCGCCAAAAGAAAGTTACCAAAGAAAAGGCGACCCCCAGTCTGCGACCCCTGCGCTTCGCTCCGGGGCAAACCTGCGTCGGGGCGATTGCGGGGTGCGCCGTGGAACTCGCTCTGCGCTGGCGCGCGCCGCTCGGACAGCCACGGCGAGTCAGTTCACGAAGCATGGGCGCTTCGACGCCCATGCTCACCCCGCAACCGCCCCGCCGCAGGCGCAGCCAGTAGGGGTGGGGAACCAAACATCCAACAGCCGAACAGCCACACGGGCCATCGCTGCGCCCGGCCCAGTTTGCGCAGCGCGTGGCGCTTGCGCCCGCGTGAGGGGGCCGAGCGCAGCGTAGCGAAGCAATGGCCCGAGTGGATGTCCCTCGGGTTCCCTTCTGGATGCGCCTGGGGCGCGCAGGGCGCGGGGTGGCGCGTGTGCCGAAGGACACACGCGCTTCGTGAACTGACTCACCGCAGCTGTTTGAGCGGAGCGCCGCAGGCGCGCAGCGAGTTCGGCGGTGCACCTCGTGACCGAGCACCCCAGGTTGCCCCGGAGCGAAGCGCAGGGGTCGCAGACAGCAGGGTCGCCCTTTCTTTGGTGACTTTCTTTCGGCGACGCGAAAGAAAGTTACTCGCCTGCCGGGCGACTCCCGGCCTCTGCCCTTCGCATAGGCATGCCATCAGCTTCCAAAAGAGTAGCGGGCCAGGCAAGACATACAAGCATCTCGCAGCAAACAGAACCCTCTAGAAATAGCAATGAGACAAGGCATCTATTTTTGCAAAGCACTTGCTTGCTAAAAATAAACAGTTTTGCTATCGTGCCCGCATGGATTCACCCATGCCGCGCACCAGCGCCATCGCCCCCGCTCCCAAGAACCCCCCGGCCCGCCCCCGCAGCAAGGCCGCAGCCTCCTCCAGCGCCAATTCCGCACCCAACGCAACCCCTGCAGAGCCAACCCCCACCCGTCGCCCCCGCGGCCGCCCCCGCAAAACCGCCGAAGAACTCGACGACGGCAACCGCCGCCGCAAGCTCATGGACGGTGCCGCCAAGCTCTTCCGCACCCAGGGCTTTGCCGCCACCAGCACGCGCGACATTGCGGCGGCGGCAGGCATGCACAGCGGCTCGCCCTTCTACCATTTCGAAAGCAAAAGCGCGCTGCTCTACGCCGTGATGAGCGAGGGCATGACCATGGCCGCGCAAAGCCAGCAGCAGGCACTCGATGCACTGCCAGCCCAGGCCACCCCGCGCGAGCAGCTGCACACGCTCATTCGTCACCATTTTGAAATCCTGCTTGGGCCGCGCAGCAGCTTCATCCCCGTGATGCTTTACGAATGGCGCTCGCTCACGCCCGCGCAGCGCAAGGGCATTGCCCGCATCAAGGACAGCTACGAGGCAACCTGGATGCCCGTGCTGGAAGCGCTGGCACAGCAGGGCGCGCTGCAGGCCGAGCCGGGTGTGGCGCGGTTGTTCATCTTTGGGGCGCTCAACTGGGCGGTGCAGTGGTTCTCGCCCAAGAAGGGCAAGTCGCTCGACGCGCTCACCGACGAGGCGCTGGCCTTGTTCATCCGTTCATAACAAACAACCCCATCAAGGCAGAGTCACCATGGCCCCCACCGCGCGCAACGCCTACCAGTCTGTGTTTGCTCCGGGCCTGTTCCAAGGCCAGGTGGTGGTGGTCACCGGCGGCGGCTCGGGCATAGGCCGGTGCACGGCGCATGAATTGGCGCACCTGGGCGCGCATGTGGTGCTGGTGGGGCGCAAGCCAGAAAAGCTGCTGGCCGTCGCCGAAGAGATCACCGCCGATGGCGGCCGCGTGTCCTGCGAGGTGTGCGACATCCGCTCAGAAGAAGGTGTGGTGGCGCTGGTGCAGCAGATCGTCGCTGCGCAGGGCCGCATCGATGCACTGGTCAACAACGCGGGCGGGCAGTTCATGTCGCCGCTCGAATCCATCAGCGCCAAGGGCTGGGAGGCCGTGCTGCACACCAACCTCACCGGCGGCTTTCTCGTGGCGCGAGAGTGCTACCGGCAGTGGATGGCGCAGCACGGCGGCTCAGTGGTCAACATCGTGGCCGACATGTGGGGCTCCATGCCTGGCATGGGGCACAGTGGCGCTGCCCGTGCGGGCATGGTCAGCTTCACCGAAACGGCAGCGCTGGAATGGGCGCACAGCGGTGTGCGCGTGAACGCCGTGGCGCCAGGCTATATCGCCTCCAGCGGCATGGACAACTACCCGCCCGAGGCGGCAGACATGCTGCGTGCCATGCCGCGCACGGTGCCGCTTGGCCGCTTTGGCAACGAGGCCGAGGTGTCGGCGGCCATCACCTTTTTGCTCAGCCCGGCAGCCAGCTTCATCAGCGGCACCACGTTGCGGGTGGACGGCGCACGGCCCCAGGTGCGCATGGGCTGGCCGCAGCGCCCGCCTGGTGCCACCGCCGCTGCACACCCGGCCGTGCGGCCATTTGACGGCTTTCACCGCGCGCAGGTGCCGCAGGTGTTTGCACCTTCCCACACCCCCAAGACCGAGGCCGCATGACCGCCGTCTTCACCTCCCGATTCAACCCAGGCAGCGCCGAGGCCACGCAGCGCCGTACGGCGCTGCAGGCCCGCCTTCATGCTCTGCGCGCGCTGGAAGAGCGTGCCGCCGCCGCCTCGGCCCGGTCGCTGCCCCAGTTTGAAAAACGCGGTCAGCTGCTGCCGCGCCAGCGCGTGGCGCTGCTGCTGGATGCGGGTGCGCCCTGGCTGCCGCTGTGCACGTTGGCGGGCTACCTGCAGGATGTGAAAGACTCCGAGAAGTCCGTGCCCGGTGGCGGCATGGTCGCGGGCATCGGCTTTGTCAGTGGCGTGCGTTGCATGGTGGTGGCCAGCGATTCGGGCATCGAGGCGGGTGCCATCCAGCCCATGGGCCTGGAAAAGATCTTGCGCGTGCAGGAGATTGCGCTGCAAAACCGCTTGCCGTTCATCCACCTGGTGGAGAGCGCAGGTGCCAACCTCATGCGCTACCGGGTGGAGGGCTTCGTGCACGGCGGCACGCTGTTCCGCAACCTCGCGCGGCTGTCGGCGGCGGGCATTCCGGTCATCACCGTGCAGCACGGCTCGGGCACTGCAGGCGGCGCCTACATGCCCGGCTTGTCGGATGTGGTGATCATGGTGCAGGGCCGCTCGCGCGCCTTCCTGGCCGGGCCGCCGCTGCTCATGGCTGCGACGGGTGAGATTGCGACGGAAGAAGAACTGGGCGGTGCCGAGATGCACACCGCCGTCTCGGGCCTGGGCGAATACCTGGCCCAGGACGACCGTGAGGCGATTGGCCTGGCGCGCGATGTGGTGGCGCAGTTGGGGTGGGGCGTAGGGCCGCGACCCAGCGCACCCGGGCCCACCTTGCCCGCCGATGACCTGCTGTCCCTGATGTCTGCCGACCTGCGCCAACCCGTGGACATGCGCGAGGTGATGGCGCGGCTGGTGGACGGCTCTGAGCTGCTCGAATTCAAGGCCCGCTACGGCATGGCCACCGTGTGCGCGCAGGGCCACATCCAGGGCCATGCCGTGGGCTTCATCAGCAACAACGGCCCCATCGACGTGGCGGGCGCCAACAAGGCCACGCACTTCATCCAGTGGATGTGCCAGCTGGGCCACCCCATCATCTACCTGCAGAACACCACGGGCTACATGGTGGGCAAGGACAGCGAGCAGGGCGGCATGATCAAACACGGCAGCAAGATGATCCAGGCCGTGACCAACGCCTCCGTGCCGCAGATCACCATCCAGTGCGGCGCCAGCTTTGGTGCGGGCAACTACGGCATGTGCGGGCGCGGCTATGCGCCGCGCTTCCTGTTCAGCTGGCCCGGTGCCAAGACGGCGGTGATGGGCGGCGAGCAGGCTGCGCGCACCATGCAGATCGTGACCGAGGCGGCGCTCGCGCGCAAAGGCATCACGCCCGACCCGGCCGAATCGCAGGCCCAGTTCGACAAGATCGTCGCCATGTTCGAGGCCCAGGCCGATCCGTTCTACACCAGCGGTCTGCTGCTGGACGACGGCGTGATCGACCCGCGCGACACGCGCGCCGTGCTGGCGTTTTGCCTGGACACCGTGGCCGACGGCGCAGCGCGCACGCTCCGGCCCATGCAATTCGGGGTGGCGCGCATGTAGCCAACGTACCCCCCGGCCCTCTCGCTCACCAAAACCATCACGGAGACAAGCACCATGCAGTTCACGCACGAGCACCGCGAGATCCAGAAGACCCTCAAGCGTTTCATCGACGAGGAGATCAACCCCCATGTGGACGAGTGGGAGGCGGCCGAGATCTTCCCCGCGCACGAGGTCTTCAAGAAGATGGGCAACCTGGGCCTGCTGGGCCTGTGCAAGCCCGAGGAATACGGCGGCCAGGGGCTGGACTACTCGTACAGCCTGGCCATGGCCGAGGCGCTGGGCCACATCCACTGCGGCGGCGTGCCCATGGCCATTGGCGTGCAGACCGACATGTGCACCCCGGCGCTGGCGCGCTACGGCAGTGACGAACTCAAGCGCAACTTTCTGGCCCCTGCGATTGCGGGCGACATGGTGGGCTGCATCGGCGTGAGCGAGCCTGCGGCGGGCAGCGATGTGTCTGGCATCAAGAGCGTGGCGCGCAAGGACGGCGACGACTATGTGATCACCGGCCAGAAGATGTGGATCACCAACAGCCTGCAGGCCGACTGGATGTGCATGCTGGTCAACACGGGCGAAGGCCCTGTGCACAAGAACAAGAGCCTGGTGATGGTGCCCATGCGCGACGGCCCCGGCGGCAAGCTCACCAAGGGCATCGAGGTGGCACAGAAGATCCGCAAGATCGGCATGCACAGCAGCGACACCGGCCTGATCTACTTCGACGAAGTGCGCGTGCCGCAACGCTATCGCATCGGCGCCGAGGGGCAGGGCTTCATCTACCAGATGCAGCAGTTCCAGGAAGAGCGCCTGTGGTGCGCCGCCAGCACGCTTGAATCGCTGAACCACTGCATCCAGTGGACCATCGACTACGCGCAGGAGCGCAAGCTCTTTGGCAGCACGCTGGCCGACCAGCAGTGGGTGCAGTTCAAGCTGGCCGAGCTCAAGACCGAGGTCGAAGCCCTGCGCGCGCTGACCTACCGCGCCTGCGAACTGTACGTGAACGGCCAGGACGTTCTGGAGCTGGCCAGCATGGCCAAGCTCAAGGCCGGCCGCCTGAACCGCGAGGTGCCCGACACTTGCCTGCAGTTCTGGGGCGGCATGGGTTTCACGCTGGAGAACAAGGTCTCGCGCATGTACCGCGACGGGCGGCTGGCGTCGATTGGCGGCGGTGCGGACGAGGTGATGCTGGGCATCCTCGCCAAGCTCATGGGCATCGCCAAGCGGCCCGCGCATTGACATGGCCGATTCGCTGCTGATCGAACGCGCGCCGCTGGCCAGCGGCAGTGTGGAAACCTGGACGCTCAACGACCCGGCCAGTCGCAATGCGCTGTCCGAGGCGATGGTTGACGGTTTGATAGCCGCGTGCGAACAGGCTGCGGCCGATTTCGACCTGCGTGGCGTGGTGTTGCGCGGTGCCGGTGGGCATTTCTGCGCGGGTGGCAGCCTGGGCGGTTTTGCCAAGACCATAGGTCAGCCCCTGGCTGCGGGCGCATCCGACCCGTTAGTGCCGCTGAACCGCCGCTTTGGCGCGCTGCTGCATGCCCTGTGTGCGCTGCCGCAGTGGTTCATCGTGGCAGTGGAGGGCGCCGCGATGGGCGGCGGCTTTGGTCTGGTGTGCTGCGCCGATCAGGTGCTGGCCCACACCAGCGCGCAATTCGCCACGCCCGAGGTCACGCTGGGCATCGTGCCTGCGCAGATCGCGCCCTTTGTCTTGCGGCGCCTGGGCCCAGCTGCAGCGCGGCGGTGTTTGCTGACGGGCGAGCGTTGGGATGCCGCGACGGCTCAACGTGCGGGGCTGGTGGATGAGGTGGTCGCTGGTGACATGGAGGCTGCTGTGCAAGCCGCCATCGCGCGCCACGCCGCCGCAGCGCCGCAGGCCGTGGCTGCCACCAAACGTTTGTTGCTGGCCCAGCCCGAGACGCCATTGCCCGCGCTGCTGGATGCGGCGGCGATGGCTTTTGCGCAAGCGCTGCGCGGGCCTGAGGCGCCGCAAGGGCTGGCGGCGTTTGCTGCGCGTAAGGCGCCGCCCTGGAGTGCGAAGCCATGAACAAGTTATTCATCGCGAATCGGGCTGTTCATGCCGAAGGCATGGCGAAGCAAATTGCCGGCGCACGCGAAGCGTGCAGGCGGGCAATGGAGCCGCGAGGGCACAGCCTATGAAAAAGATACTCATCGCCAATCGCGGCGAAATCGCCCGCCGGGTGATCCAAACCGCCCACCGCATGGGCATCGACACCGTCGCGGTCTACTCCGACCCCGATGCCAACGCCCTCCATGTGCGCGAAGCCACCCAGGCCGTTGCCTTGGGCGGTGCGGCCAGTGCCGACACTTATCTGCGCACCGACAAGCTGCTGGCTGCAGCGCGAGCCACCGGCGCCGATGCGGTGCACCCCGGCTATGGCTTCCTGAGCGAGAACGCTGAATTTGCCCAGGCAGTGTTCGATGCAGGCCTGACCTGGATCGGCCCGCCACCCGCTGCCATCCGTGCGCTGGGCAGCAAGTCCGGCGCCAAGGCACTGGCTCAGACGCAGGGCGTGCCCTGCCTGCCCGGCTATGCAGACGACGACCAGCGTGACGAACGCTTTGCCGCCGAGGCTGCGCGCATCGGCACGCCCCTCATGGTCAAGGCCGTGGCGGGTGGGGGAGGGCGCGGCATGCGCCTGGTCTCCGACCTGGCGCAGCTGTCCGCCGCGTTGGCGAGTGCCCGGTCAGAAGCACTGGCGGGTTTTGGCTGTGGCGATCTGCTCATAGAACGCGCACTGCTGCAGCCGCGCCATGTGGAGGTGCAAGTCTTTGCCGACGCCCACGGAGCGTGCATCCACCTGGGTGAGCGCGATTGCTCGGTGCAGCGCCGCCACCAGAAAATCATTGAAGAGGCACCCAGCCCAGCGGTGGATGCCGCATTGCGCGAACGCATGGGCGCCTGCGCCGTGGCGCTGGCGCAGGCGGCTGGCTACGTAGGCGCGGGCACGGTGGAGTTTTTGCTGGATGGTGAAGACTTCTACCTGATGGAGATGAACACCCGCCTGCAGGTGGAGCACCCGGTGACCGAAGCGCTCACCGGGCTGGACCTGGTGGAGTGGCAGATCCGCGTGGCGCGCGGCGAACCGCTGCCGCTCACGCAAGACCAAGTGCATCTGCAAGGCCACGCCATTGAGGTGCGCCTGTGCGCCGAAGACGCGCACTTTCGCCCCCACGCCGGGCGCGTGCTGCAGTTCAGCGCGCCACCAGCCACTGCGTTCGAGCGGGCCGCGCTGGGCGCGCTGCGCTTTGACCACGCGCTGGAGGAGGGGGCCGAGGTCACCCCCCACTACGACGCGATGCTGGGCAAGCTCATCGTGCACGCGCCGACGCGGGCCGAGGCCATTGCCGCGCTGGTGCGCGCGCTGCACAGCACCCGCGTGCTGGGCCTGCCCACCAACCGCGCGTTTCTGGCGGCCTGCTTGCAGCACCCCGTGTTTGCCAGCGGCCGGGCGCTGGTGCCGTTCCTGGCGGAGCATGCCCAGGAGCTGCAGCGGTCGCTATCAAATAATGAGCTATCAGTGCATATTCCTTCGGCGCTATCGGCCATTTTTGCTTCAAATCCGATGTCGGACCTGCCTTGTGCCATGGCCAGGCCCCTTCGGCTACGCCACCAGGGCGAGGTGCACACCATCGCCGTGCGCGAGCTGGGCGGTGGGCGGCTGCAAGTGGAGCAGGCCGGGGCAGAACCTGTGACCTTGCAACTGCCCCAGCGCGGTGTGTATTCCGTGGCGGTGGGCCCGAGGCGCTGGCACTGGCAAACCGGCGGCGTGGACGGCTGGGTGGAAGACGCATCGTGGGAGCCGACAGCCCGCGCGGGCGCCGCCGGTGGCGCCACCGAGCTGCGCGCCCCCTTCAACGGCAAGGTGGTCGCGCTGCCCGTCGCCGCAGGCCAGGCGCTGGCGGCGGGCGATACGGTGGTGGTCATCGAATCCATGAAGCTCGAACACAGCCTGGCCAGCCCCGCAGCCGCCACCGTGGCCGAGCTGCTGGTAGCGCCCGGCCAGCAGGTGTCGCCCGGCCAGGTGCTGGCCCGCTTTGCACCCGCCACGCAAGGAGCGCCCGCATGACCGCCACGTCCGGCGCAAGCTCTGTGAGCGACGAAGACCGCACTGCCCTCACCGACACCGTCACCCGCTTTGCCCGCACCGAGATCGCGCCGCATGTGGGCGCGTGGGATGCCGCCGGTGAATTCCCTCGCAGCCTGTACCGCCGCGCGGCCGACCTGGGCCTGCTGGGTCTGGGCTACCCCGAGCAGTACGGCGGCACGCCTGCCAGCTACGCCTTGCGCATGCCGCTATGGCGCGCACTCAGCCGCCACGGCGCCAGCGGCGGCGTGCTGGCCAGCCTGCTGTCGCACAACATCGGTCTACCGCCCGTGCTGGCGCATGGCAGCGACGCTGTGCGCGCTGAGGTCATTCCACCGGTGCTGGCGGGCGAGCAGATTGCCGCACTGGCGATTACCGAACCCGGTGGCGGGTCCGACGTAGCCCAGCTCAAGACCACCGCGCGGCGCGAGGGTGACGACTACATCGTCAACGGCGAAAAGGTGTTCATCACCTCTGGCATGCGCGCGGACTGGATCACGGTGGCTGTGCGCACTGGCGACGCTGGCAGCAAGGGCAGCGGCGGCATATCGATGCTGCTCATCCCTGGCCACAGCCCAGGCCTGTCGCGCAGCAAGCTCGACAAGATGGGCTGGCTCTGCTCCGACACCGCCCACCTGCGCTTTGACAACGTGCGCGTGCCCGCCCGCTACCTGCTGGGCGAAGAGGGCGCGGGCTTTCGCATCATCATGGCCAACTTCAACGGCGAGCGCTTTGGCCTCGCCGCATCGGCCCTGGGCTTTGCCGAGGCCTGCTACGACGAGGCCCTGGCCTGGGCCCGCCAGCGCAGGACCTTTGGCGCCGCGCTGGTCGAGCACCAGGTCATCCGCCACAAGCTGGTGGACATGCAGATGCGCATCCAGTCCACCGCCGCGTGGTGCGAATCCGTGGCCGCGCAGGCCGACGCGGGCCGCACCGGACCGGAATGGGTAGCGAGTGTGTGCCTGCTGAAAAACCACGCCACCCAAACCATGCAGTTCTGCGCCGACCAGGCCGTGCAGATCCTCGGCGGCATGGGCTTCATGCGCGGTACCGTCAGCGAGCGCATCTACCGCGAGGTCAAGGTGATGATGATCGGCGGCGGTGCTGAAGAAATCATGAAAGACCTGGCTGCCAGGCAGCTCGGCATTTGAAGGAGACAGGCACCATGCACAGCACCGACCACGGCAACAAAGCCATCATCACCTGCGCCATCACCGGCGTGCTGACCGACCCCGGCCAGCATCACGTGCCCGTCACGCCCGAGCAATTGGCAAAAGAAGCCCGCCGCGCCTACGACGCAGGCGCGGCCGTGGTGCACGTGCACTTTCGCAACCAGGAGCCCGGCAAAGGCCACCTGCCCAGCTGGGACCCGCAGGTGGCGCGCGACTGCGTGCAGGCCATGCGCGAGGCCTGCCCGGGTTTGATCATCAACCAGACCACCGGCGTGGTCGGCCCCAATTACCAGGGCCCGCTGGATTGCCTGCGCGCCACCCGCCCCGAGATGGCCGCGTGCAACGCAGGCTCGCTCAACTACCTGAAGGTGCGCAGCAACGGCACCTGGGCCTGGCCGCCCATGCTGTTCGACAACCAGCCCGCCAAGGTCAAGGACTTCATCGACGTGATGCTGGAAACCGGCACGCTGCCCGAGTTCGAATGCTTTGACGTGGGCATCGTGCGCTGCGTGGAGATGTATGTGCAGACCGGCATGTACACCGAGCGCCTGCCCGAGTACAACTTTGTGATGGGCGTCGAATCCGGCATGCCCGCCGACCCGGACCTGCTGCCCATCTTGCTCAAGCTGAAAATCAAGGACGCCCCTTGGCAAGCCACCGTCATCGGCCGCAGCGAGATCTGGCCCGTGCACCAGCGCGTGGCCGAGCTGGGTGGGCATTTGCGCTCGGGGCTGGAGGACACGTTCTATCTGCCGGATGGGACCAAGGCGGATTCGAATGGGCCGTTGATTGAGAAACTGGCGGAGTACGCGCGCAATGCGGGGCGGAGGGTGGCTTCGCCGGAGGAGGCGCGGGGGATGTTGGGGTTACAGGTGCTCTAGCTTGCGGCTGGTGGGCAATTGCTCACTTCGGTCGTTCATCTCTTGGAAGGATCAACACCGCGCATGGGCACATCATTTATTTAACATGACGACCCAATCATGTTAAGAAAATCGTGTTTTTTTAACGCATGATTGCGCTCATGTGCGGTTTTTGCGTGAATCCAGACACGAACAGAATGACTCCATGACGTTGCAACCCAGCTACTCCATCCCCAAGCTTCCGCCGCTGGGTGTTGATTTTCAGACGCCAGAACTGCTCAAGGCATTGGTCGCGGCCCATCGCCATCTGGCAGAACTCAAGGGCTGCGCCGCCAGCATTCCCAACCAGGCCATTCTGATCAACACCTTGGCATTGCAGGAGGCCAAGGCAAGTTCGGAAGTGGAAAGCTATGTCACCACGCAGGACGAGTTGTTTCAGGCGGATTTGCACATCGCCGAATGGGTGTCGCCCGCCGCCAAGGAGGTGTCGCGCTACCGGGAGGCGCTGAGGCACGGATTCGACCGCATGCGAGAGCAACAAGGCATCCTGGGCAATGGCACGCTGATTGCGCTGTTCCAGTTGCTGAAGAACAGCAGCGAGACATTCCGTACCGGTGGGGGCACAGTGCTCAAAAATGAGAAAACCGGCGCAACCGTCTTTGTGCCACCGCAAGACAGCTCGCAGGTGCAAACTCACATGCAGGCGCTGGAACAATTCATCAACGATGACCTGGCCAGCGACCTAGACCCGATCATCAAGATGGCGCTGATTCACCACCAGTTCGAAAGCATCCACCCTTTCAGTGATGGCAACGGTCGCATCGGGCGGATTCTGTGTGTGCTGTATCTGGTGCGCACCGGCTTGCTGGACACGCCCGTGCTGTACCTATCTCGCTACATCAATCAGTACAAGGGTGACTACTACCGTTTGCTGCAGGAGGTGCGCGATGCGGAAGGCGACCCGGCTGCCAGTGCAGCAAGCTGGCAGGCTTGGGTGGTCTTCATGCTCAATGCCGTGGCGCAGACGGCGCGCCAAGCCGTCCAACTGGTGGGTGGCATGCGCGACCTGATGGCCGAAACCAAGCGCCGCATGCGAACCGACACCCCCAAGCTGTATTCGCAGGATCTGCTCAACAACCTGTTTCGCCACCCCTACACGCGCATCGAATTCGTGCAGAACGACCTGGGCATCACGCGCCAAACGGCAGCGCGCTACTTACGACAACTGGCCCAAGCGGGGCTGGTGCAGGAGCACAGCCAAGGCAAACACTTGTATTTCATCAATGCGTCGTTGGTGGAGTTGTTGGTGCGTGGGGAGCGTGGATAAAAGGCCTCGGATGGGGGCGTGTACGCCGCGAATGCAACTTTGTGATGGGCGTCGAATCCGGCATGCCTGCCGACCCGGACCTGCTGCCCATCTTGCTCAAGCTCAAGATCAAGGACGCCCCCTGGCAAGCCACCGTCATCGGCCGCACCGAGATCTGGCGCGTGCACCAGCGCGTGGCTGAGCTGGGCGGGCATTTGCGCACGGGGCTGGAGGACACGTTCTATCTGCCGGATGGGACCAAGGCGGATTCGAAGGGGCCGTTGATTGAGAAGCTGGCGGAGTACGCGAGGAAAGCGGGGCGTGAGGTGGTTTCGCCGCATGAGGCGCGGGAGATGCTGGGGTTGAAGGTGGGTATTCAGTGAAAGGTGGTGGCGCCAAGGGCCGCAGATCGGGTTAGCTGGTGGCGCTAGCTGACACTCTGCCCTGCGATGGAGGGGCGTCGGGTTGCGCTGCGTTAACTCGACGAAGGTTTTTGGAACACCCGCGGGGCTGTTATGCCAGGTCTACTCGTCGCACAAGAAACCAGGCCACCACAAGGCTCACAGCTGCCGATAGCAAGAATCCGTAAATCCCCACCATCCGGGCAAAGCGATGCTTTCCCCAATGCGCGTCTTCGTTGTATCGAATGAAGCGCTTGTATTCGTTCAATTCTGTGATCTGCGCAGGAGTCAACCGGTCGCGGTACACATAACTTCTGTCGATGCTTTCGACAATCCCAACGGTGTCCATCTTGATCATGGGAGAGTGAAACACCATGAACACAGCCGCTACACAGAAACAGAGAACTGCTTGGCCAATGAGTACGTAAACGAGCTTCTTCAGTACTTGTGGTGTCATCTCTGCAGAGCATTTAGGGTGGCTGAGTACGCAGGGCCGTATCGAGCCCGTTCAATCTGAATAGTTCACATGAACGTCTACTACAGCTGGTGAAGGGGAAATTCTGTGGCGCAGTCCTCATTGGACCTCAAGGTATTTGCCGCGCTGTCGTATCGTGACCCAGCGGTAGTTCTGCGTGAACTCCGCCAGATCGAGGCTCAAATGGTAGGCGCAAACTTGTCCCCACAAGTCCGCAATCTACGAACCAACGGCTTGAAGCACATACGCGAGTTTCGCCATGCTGCGCTTTTTTGCCATGGCATGTCCCTGCGTCTGGGGCACCAGGTTTTGTTTTCCCCCGTGGAATCAAGTGACTATGACTTCGTTGCCACATGGCGGACTGCTGATGCTCAGCACTTTGCGCGAGTGCAACTCAAGGAGTTAGTGCCCGCGCATTTGAACGAAGGCGCAACTGTCCAGGCATTGGTCGATGGTTTGAGCAAATATTCCGGCGATGACCTGATAGTTGCCATCTTTCTCAACAGAGAGGGCCGTTTCTCTCTGGAGGAGGTTGTGTTTCCCGCCCTGCACATTGCAGAGTTGTGGTTCGTGTTCGCGACAACTCCAGACCTACATATGTGGCAGTTGGTCGGGGATGCATTGCGGGAGCCCGAAGTGAGCTCCTTCAGGTACCCGACTTGAAGGGCCCAGGTTCAGTCAATAGCGTGGCTGAAATTCGCGGATGGCATCTCGGACTTTTGTTTCTAACGTGAATCCCGAGCCGTATTTCGCCGCCAGCTCATCCGCGCGCTTTAGGAACGTCTCAACATCCGTTCCATAAATGAACTGCATCGCCCCCCCCGTCCACGCCGGAAACCCAATCCCAAAAATCGACCCAATGTTCGCGTCATGCACGCTGGTCAACACACCCTCGGCCAGGCAACGCGCAGTCTCGATGGCCTGGCGGTAGAGCAGGCGGTCCTGGATCTCCTGCACGCTCCAGTCCACGCCGGGCTTCTCGAACAGCGCTTTCAGCTCCGGCCACAGGTGCTTCCTAGCGCCTGCGGGGTAGTCGTAAAAGCCGCCGCCACCGGCGCGGCCTGGGCGCTTCAGTTCCTTGACCATGCGTTCCACCAGCAACTCTCCAGGCGTGGCGGTGTAGGTCTTGCCCTCGGCTGCGTAGTCGGCGCGGGGCTGGTCGGGCACATGCCCGCTCAGGGGCAGCGCGGTTTCGTCCAGCACGGCCCGCCGGCCCACGGGCAGGCCGGGCTGCATGGGCGCGGTTTCAATCGCGGCGGGCGGGGGGGCCTCGCCCCGCCGGGCGGCGGCCTCCATCACAAAGGTGCCGAAGGTGCGGCTGGTGTAGAAGTCGCGGGCGTCGTTGACCACGATGGGCACCTTGCCCAGGGCCTGCACGTAGTCGAAGGCGCGGGCCACGGTTTCGTCGTCCGTCTGTTTGCCGCGGATGATCTCGACCAGCTTCATCTTGTCCACGGGGCTGAAGAAGTGGATGCCGACAAACTTCTCGGACCGGCTGCTGGCCGTGGCCAGACCGCTGATGGGCAGGGTGGAGGTGTTGCTGGCAAAGAAGCCGCCGGGTGCCAATTGCGGCTCGGCTTCTTGCGTCACCTTGGCCTTGAGGTCGCGGCTTTCGAAGACGGCTTCGATGATGAGGTCGCAGCCCGCCAGGTCGGCCGCGCTGGCGGTGGGCGTGATGCGGGCCAGCAGTGCCTGCTGCGCCTCGGCCGTCATGCGGCCCTTGTCCACGCGGGCTTGCGTGAGCTTGGCGCTGTAGGCCTTGCCGGCCTCGGCCTTCTCCGCGCTCACGTCCTTGAGCACCGTGGCGATGCCCCGGCTGGCCTGGGCCCAGGCGATGCCCGCGCCCATCATGCCCGCGCCCAGGATGCCGACCCTTTGTGGCTTCTGTATTACCGCAAGGAATTTGGAAACCTGACGGGCGACACGGACACCGATCCGCTCGCCGGACTTTCACCGGACGTCGGAGAATATTTAAGAAATAAAGGTCTATTGGAGTGGTACAGCGAAGAACGTGCGGAACTCAAAGAACGGTTGGAAGCGACCCGAACGACTACGCTCGACCGAGGCAGCCGTATCATGGCCTATCACCGTTTGCTTGGAGAACACAGGAAACTACAGTCCGCATGGGAAGCCAAAAAGAACTATGCTGCCAAATTCCTTTTATTGGCCAAGAACCGTGACCGCCTACGTAGTGACGATCCCGATCTGCCGGAATTTGCAACGGATCGTTCCGACGTCCAGATTGCCGAGGACATCCTAAAAAGAACCC
>Ga0066256_1001790_pt1 | contig 26887 bp, 5 predicted proteins | sample ThiBio_1000_biof_FD_87107 | JGI IMG/M metagenome (GOLD analysis project Ga0066256, IMG submission 87107) | Wastewater bioreactor microbial communities from Cape Town, South Africa - Thiocy_expt_1000_biof (version 2) | ecosystem: Engineered > Bioreactor > Thiocyanate-remediating >... | reverse complement strand
GGATGGCGGCAGCGGCAGCCAGTGCCTCACTGGCGGTGGCAGCGGCGGAGGTGGTGGTGGTGGTGGTTGAGGCACTGGTGGTGGTTGGGGCAGCGGCGGCGGTGGTGGTGGTTGCCGGCCCACCTGCAGAGGGTGTCGTTTCGCCAGCAGCAGCATCGGATGATGCGGCAGCCGCACTGGCTGCTAGAGGCGGCGGCGGCGGCGGGGCCGCTGCTGTCTCGGGCTCCATGGCGCTCGATAGAGGCGGAGCAGGAGGATTGAGGCAAGTAGGAGCCCGAAGTATGGAGTAAGCCCCACCTCCCTCCTCTTCTACCTCTCCACCTCTCTCCCTCTACCGCCGCTTGCTCCCTTCTGCCTCTCCCTTTCTCTCCTTCCCTCCTTACTGCCTCACTACCCCCACTCCCACTGCACTCTACTACCCACTACCACCTCTGGTGACTCCTCTCGCCTCCTACTGCCCTCACAGCCCCCAGTAGAGGCGAGAGAAGGGGCGCGTAGCTAGGGGGTGCAAAAAACAATTCTCCCGGGCGTTGCAAAAATAACCCCACCATGCACCCCAACTCGTGCCAATAAATAATTGGCCGGCGGAACCACATCGCGCCACGGCGGCGTGCCAATACAACACGCACTGCACTCGGCGCTGAAATTTGGGAAAAATCTTTTTCTATCTTTCCCTTCTTTTCTCTATCTTTTTGGGGTGCCCGGTAGGGCGCTGCGGCAGGGCGCTGAGTGGAGTCTGTGGAGACCATTGAGTTGAACGGGAATGCGCGGGCCGCCGTGTCGTACACCCCGGAGCCGGCAATGACGAAGGACGAGGGGCGCGTCGCGGTCGGGCGGTTCCAGCAAGGCTACGGTCACGGTGATGTCGTCCGGTAGGGCGCTGCCAAGCAGTGCCAACGTCATCAAACCCGACCGCACTTGCAGGCTGCAGCGATCGGACACTCAGCCGACACTGCGCGCGCCACAGCCACCTTTGTAATGTTATACCGGTACCGCCGCCAACGTGCACAACACACAGGATTTTCTGACGTGGCACTGGCAACATGGTCGCGGCGGCCAGTGTTGGCGGCCAATGGCGGGCACTTTGTGGCGGGTGCGGCCACCCCATGCCAAAATCACAAGCAAGCAAGTAAAAAGGGGCAACACCGGCGTGTGCCCTGGCCCAGATCAACATGAAGGTTCCCGCGGCCGCCCCATGCCACCTGCAAACAATACTCGGAACAGTTTGTCATGCTTCTTTGGTGGAGACTGTCGGCGGCCGGTCAGAAGTTGCGACCTTCTACCCACACCAAAATCTGCGGCAGCCGGAGATGGGTGACCACAACACAGCGCAAAGGCGGCGCGTTGTTGACGCATTTACCAGCACTACTACCACTATAGCTGTTGTGTGTTGGCGGTGGAAGAATGGCCTTCATCGGTGCTCGCTGGCGTCGATTCGATGACGACATGTACCGGTACGACCGCTTCGGGCCCCGGCACATCGGGCCGTACAAGGTGGGTGCCCGGATGGGGCGGGGCGCGCAAGGGAAGGTGTTCAGTGCCAAACGCGCGTCGGATGGCGCGCTGGCGGCGCTCCGCGTGTACTACCGGTGCCGCGAGCCGGTACCACCGGTACCAGTACCGGTACCGGTACCGGAATCAGTGCTCGCACCGCCCATGGACTCCCGGTACCGGTACCGGTACCGGTATTCTACGGAGCGCGACGCGGTGAGGCACGTGGAGTGCGATAGGGTGGGGTGCATGGGGTGTAACGCGGTAACTCGCACGGAGCGCGGAAGGAAGGAGTTCATCGATGCTGCCATCGAGGCGCGCGTGGAGCGCGAGGTGGCGGCGCTGCGGCGGCTGTCGGCGGTACCGGTACCAGGCGTGGTAAAGCTGCTGGATTACATGCCGCACGCCACGCTGACGTGCAAGCGGGCGGCGGGCGTCAGTGGCGCCACACATCCTGTCTGCGCGCTGGCGCTGGAGAGCACACTTACCGACTTGCCGCCCTTCGTCAGTCTGGCACGCCGGTGGCCGGAGGCCGTCATCCGCCGCTACGCGCACGACCTGCTCAGCACCCTGTACGCCGTGCACTCGGCGGGCGTGGTGCACCTTGACATCAAGCCCGCCGCCTTGGCGCTGGACGTCAACTACGGCCTGAAGGTGACGGGGTTTGGCGCGTCCTGCTTCCCACCCTCCGTACACGCCGCCAACCTAACCAGCCTCGTGTGCACCCAGCGGGGCGGCTCCACGCCGTATGAGATGACCACCACGCGGCCAGGCACAGGTGAATACGCCGGTGAACGCGTGGATGTGTGGGCGGCAGGCGTGTGCATCTTTGTGCTGGCGGCGGGCTTCTCACCCATGGATTACGCGAAGCCGGGCGACTGGTGGTGGGACAGGCTGGCGGCGGGCGAGACCGCCCGGTTTTGGGCCATGCACCTGCTGCCGTGCGACGACCGGCTGCCAGAGAACCAGCCTCGGTTCTCGCCCGACCTGCGCGAGCTGCTGAATGCCATGCTGCGCGTCGACCCCGCCACGCGCGCCACGGTGGCGGAGGCGCAGGCGCACCGCTGGTTCACCGCCGGCCCGCTGGCAACCGACGCGGAGGTGGCGGCGTGGATGCACCTGCTGCATTGCACCATTGCCTCAAGCGCCGGCCACTGGCCGCCGCGCCTGCCGCCCATACTCGCCGACCTGCGGCCGGTTGAGGCGGCGTTGCTGGCGGGCAAGATGTCGCGGGCTGCCAAGCTGGCGTCGGAATGGTATGATGACGACGACATCACAGGTGCTGGCAGTGAGGGCGGCGGCGGCGGCGGCGGCGCTAGCGGCGGTGGTGCCAGCGGCGGCGGTGGCGGCGCAAGCGGTGGTGGCGGCAGCGGCGGTGGCGGCGGGGGCGGCGGGGGCGGCAGCGGCGACGACAGGGATCCGTTTGGTGACGGTGGCATAATGCGGTCGGTGCATACGACAGATGGTAGCGTGCCATCGCACCACCCGCGCACTCTGCAACCTGAGATGCCCATGCTGGTGGACGCGACTGCCGCCACGTGCGCCAGCGCCATTGCGGCACTGCCGCGCGACTGGGCACCACCGCCGCTACCCGCGGGCGGCGTCCCATGCACCGCCGACCACGTGGCGGCGCTGGCTTGCACCGACGCGGGTGCCGGCTTGACGGCGTTGGCGGCCGGGTTTGCTGCCGCGGGTGCGCTGACGGAGTTCAAGGTTGCCGATGACGGCGCCGCGCTGCTTACCGCCTCCTTCCCCACCGACGGCTTTACCATGCATGTGCACCCTTTTACGCCCGCCACTCCCGCCACGCTGCTGGCACACTTCACGCTGGCGCCCGACATGCCTGACGACGCTGCCACTGCCGCTGCCGCCTTGCGCGCCCGCATGCTGTCGCACGCCGCCGTCGTGCCCATGACCGCCGCCGCCGCCGCTGCCGCCGCCGCCGCCGCCGTGGATCACGGTGATGGCACCGCCGCTGCCGCTGCTGCCAGCGCCGCGTCTGAGGCCCTGCTGCCGTAATACCGCCCTACTGGCCTGCCAGGGGGCACGGATATTATTCTGACCGCGTCCAATATTCGTTCAATAGCGTGTTCAATCCCTAGGGTCAATCGGCACAGCAATGGCACATCGTGACGCCAATCGGTCCAATCCAATCCAACCAATGCAACTGCAGGCTAGGCAATGAGGAAGCCCTCGGCGGCGCCGTAGGTGATGGCGGTGATGAGGCGGCGGCGCATGAGGTCGACGGTGGCGTAGTTGGGCAGCTCGATGAGGAAGAAGCAGGTGTGCGCGAGGGGCAGGCCGTCGTAGTTGAGCTTGGGCACGATCTTGAACTTGACGACCTCGCCCTTGGAGTTCTTGGGCCAGGCGCCGCGCGGCAGCTTGCTGCGGCCCCACGCGAAGCGCACAAAGTTGCGCTTCTGCTCCGGCGTCAGCGTGCCCATCACCTCCCAGAACGCGCGGATGACGGGGTGCGACGCCGAGTACACGCCGCGCGAGTCGTAGTCCGTGTTGCGGCGCAGCACCTCCAGGTCAATGTCTGCCTCGCCGCACGCCAGCCGCGCCAGGTCGGCGGAGGTGGCGAGCGCCAGCGCGCGGTCCGGCACCACCGCCGCAAGGCCGCGCCGCACCGAGGCGCACGCGCCCGCATACCGACCCACCACCGCCGCCACCACCGCTGCCACGTACCGTCCACGTGACGCGTACGTCACGGGGGTGGCAGCGCCGCCTGCAATGAGTGGCGCGTCAGCCATCTGCGCCACCGCCGCGCCGCCGCGCCCGGTCGACCACGCTTCCGGCATCACAAACACCAGGCGGCCAAACGCGGCCCCAAACTCTGCCTCTGCCGCCGCCGCTGACGCCGCTGCCGCGGCCGCACTGGCTGCCGCCGCTGCCGCTGACGGCGTGGCATCGCCGCCGGCCGCCGCCGCCGCCGCCGCTGCCGCCGCCGCCGCCGCGGTCCCAGCCACGGGCGTGGCGCCGCCACCAGTACCGCTGCCGCCGCCACCGCCGGATGGCGTAAAGTCACGCACACGCAGCAGGAAGGTGCCCAGCTGCGCATCCACCGCCAGCACATCCTCCGCCGTCACCACCTCGCCCACTATCAGTTTCCATGCCAGCGGTGCCAGGTCAAAGTCGAGGCACGCGTTGGTGCGGATGGAGATGCCAATGAGGCGGCCCACCCACTCATACATGGACGGCACCAGGGCGGCGGAGGCGGTTGACACTGGCCCACCGCGCTCCCCCGCACCCGGGTGGCTCCACGCCGTCGCCACGCCCGGCGCCGCTGCGTCGGCGTACCGCGGGTTGGGCAGGAAGCTGCCGTCGCCGCCGCCGCCCACCGCCTGCAGCGCCTCCGCCACGCGCGTTGCCGCGTCGTCCGACGTCTTCACCACGGCGGCGTTGGGTGACAGCGCAAACAGGTCGATGCCGCGCGCGTCCTGCCCAAACAGGTCGTCCATCATGCGGCCCAGCGAGTCGCGGTACAGGCCGCCCCAGTCCATGCCCTCCTCGTTGGTGCCCGCCAGGCCCACAAAGGCCACCTCAAACAGGAACTCGCGCGACGACAGCGGGTGGCGCAGCACCGCGTCCGGCACGCGCGCCTCCATCATGTAGCGGTACAGCTGCACAAAGGTGCACAGCGAGTTGGCGGGGTCCACGATGCCGTACTCCGTGCACGCCAGCGCCGCGCGGTTGTCCAGGCACACCTTCAGCGGGCTGGTGCCGGGCGTCTCGCTGAACTTGAGCGCGCGCGTGATCAGCTCCTCCTTGGCGTCCACCAGGATCCAGGACGACGCGCCGCGCAGCAGGGCGCCAAGGGATAACAGGTGCGCCGCGTGTGATGCGGGCACCGCTGCCTCGCCCCCACTTGTACTGGCACCGCCGCCACCCGCCCCGCCGCCGCCACCACCGCCGCCGCCACCACCGCCACCGGCGGCGCCACCGGGCACGACGCCCCCGCTGCCGCCCACAGCGGCGCCCCCCTCGCCCGACATGTCAATGTACGGCAGCGTCTTTTGCACCAGCAGGTTGACAAGCAGCAGGAAGGCGGCGCGCAGGCGCAGCTCGGCAATGGGCAGCGCGCCCAGCAGCGGGTACGCCGCCGCGTCCGCCTCCGCTACCTCTAGCGTGGCGGGCGTCACCGCCAGCGCGGACGGCGCGCCCGCCTTGATGGCGCACTTGCCCATCCACGCGCGCACCGCGTCGTTGGCGGACGGTGTTGTCTCAAACTTGCCGTTCACCCAGTGCGCCCATGCCAGCCGCTCCGGCGTGGCAAGAGTGGCCAGCTCGCCGGACGACAGGCTGTGCGGCGACCGCGACGTGGTGGACGCCACCAGCGCCGACGTCATCCAGGCGTCCGGCACGCGGCGGTGTGTCGTGGACGCCACCAGAATGTCGCGCAGGAACAGCATGCCGTGCGATACGATGATGGACTCCAGCGGCGGCGGCAGCGCCACCACCAGCGGCGGCGACCACGCCGCTGGTGGCGGCACTGCGCTAGGCCCCGCCGCCGACAGCACCTGCAAGTCACGTGTCACGCTGCCGCCGCCGCGCACCGAAGTCTCCGCCGCGACCGCTGCTGCTGCTGCCGCACCGCCGCCAGCGCTGCTGCGCGCTGCCGCCAGGTATGCGTAGTAGGGCGCCACTGGCACGGTGGCGTCGCACCGCGCCGCCGTGCCCAGCAGCGACCGCGAGGAGCCGGCGAGGCGCGGCAGGGGCGCGGGGAGGGGGGACGGGGGCGGCAGGGGGCGCGGGCCGACGCCCACCAGCGGGTGCAGCTGCAGCCGCGCGCGCGGGATGGCGCCCTCCATCACCGCCAGCAGCTCCACCAGGCGCTGCAGCTGGCGCGGCAGGAAGGAGGCGGCGGCGGGCGACGCCGCCGTCGCCTCCGTCAGCCGCGCATTCAGCAGCGCGCGCAGCACCTCGCCGTACGACAGCGGGATGATGGTGAACGGCTGCAGCAGCGCGGCCTCCGCTGAGCCCGCAGGCGGCGGCGCCGTCATGCGGCCCACCGCGGTGACAGCAGCCGCCGTCCCCGCCGCCGCCCAGTCGGTGTGCCCCGGCGTGATGACGGTGTACTCGGAGCTGGACAGCAGGCGGTGCAGCAGCGCGGTGATGTGCGGCTTGTTGGGCGCGCCCGTCGTGCGCAGATAGTTGACGCACAGCGTCACCAGCTTGTTGTTGTGCACCACGCCGCGCGCCAGCAACGAGTGCGGCAGCGCGCCCGACAGCAGGTACTCCAGCAGCCAGCAGCCCCACAGCAGCGACGGCACGCCGCTCCACGCGCGCGCCGACCCCACCCCGCTGGTGCCACTGGTAGTTCCGGCACCGGCGCCGCCGGCAGGGGAAACTCCCGCAACGCCCGCTGCTGCCAACGCTGCGGCCGATGCGTCGCCGGTCCCACGCTCCGCCGCCACAGCAGCGCGCGCTGACGCTGTTGCGGCTGCCGCGGTACCAAACGGCACAGCGGCGGACTCGTCTGCCCACAGGATGGCGCTCAGCGGCGTGACGGTAAACTGCACGCCCCACCCGCCCTGGCTGCCCACCCCGCGCCGCGCGCCGCCGCGCGCCACCACCGCCGTCAGGCACGCGGCGCGCACCATGAACGGTGTGAACATGTGCGCCGGGCCGCTGAACTGCGCCACAAAGTCGCCGTGCACCGTCAGGCCGCCAAAGGTGTGCGCGGTGCCCTTACCCGGCGCATCCGCCGCAAAGAACGCCACAAACGCCTTGTCGTCGGTGTGATCCGTCTCGCTGCGCTCGTCAAACGAGACCCACAGCACCGCCACCTCCGGCACCGTCACGTTCATTGTGACGAACGCCTCAGAGTTGAGCGCCAGCGGGTGCTCGCACCCCTTGGTGACGGCGCGCTCGCCAGCCACCGCGCACGCCGCCGCCGCCGCCGTCAGGTGGTGTAGGCACTCTGCCACCATCACATCTGCCAGCGGCGCCGATGCCGCGCCGCCGCCGACGCGCCCGGCAGCACGCGGCGGCGGGCGCGGGCAGCGACACACAACGCACACGGCGCCACCGGGCGTTGACTGCACCAGCGTGCACCGCGGGCATCGCCATGCCGCTGCCGACGCACCGCCAGCGCTACTGCCTGCTGACGCGTCCAGCCGCATGATGGCGGCCACAAGCTGTTGCAGCAGGCCAAAAAGGGCGCGGTGCGCCGCTGCCAGCGTTGCGCCCACCCCTGACCCCGCGCCCGGCCGCCGGCCTGCCGCCGTCACTGCCACGCCCTCCACGCCGCCGTCATCGTCGCCATCCCCGTCACCGCCGCCGCCACCGCTGGACTCTTTGGTGCCAATGGTGGCACGCGCGCCGCCGCTGCCGCTGCCGCCGCTGCCGCCCGATGGCGTGATCAGGCCCGAGCCTGCCGTGAGCACCGGCTCCCGCAGCGCCACCAGCTTCATGAGGGAGGAAAGCTCTAGCGAGGCGGCATGGAGGGAGGGCGGCACTGCAATGCCACCGGAACCACCACCCACTGCCGGCCCGCCGGCGCCAACCGCACCGCCGCGACCGCCTGCCAGCGCCCCCACGCCGTGCAGCGCGCGCGCCAGCAGGAGGGACAGCGTGGCGCGCGCCGTCAGCACCGCGGCGTAGGTGGCGGCGGTGGCAGCCAGCACGCGCAGGTACGCCACGCCGGTAGCGCGCGCCAACAGGGGCGGCAGTAGTGCCAGGCCGCCGCCGTCATGCCACGCCACCACGCTGTCGGATGCCGCGAATGCGCCGTGCACCTGCAGCGGCACGCGCACACTGGCAGACGGCACCGCAATGACGCCTCCACCGCCGCCTGCCGCCACCGCCACGCGCGCCCGCACGCCGGCGGGGCGGCCGCCGCCCGGCGGCAGCACCTCAGTGCCCACATACACCCCCCACACGCCGCCTGCTGAGCCGCCGCGCAGGCAGCCCGCAATGGGCGTGGCGTCGCCCTCGCCGTCTGCCACCGCCAGCCCACTGCCATCGGCTGCGGACGACGCTGCCACGTACACCAGCATGCCCAGCGGCCACGCCGCTAGTGGCTGCGCCGGCGGCACCACCTCCGCTGCCGGCCACCCTGCTGCCGTCAGCGCTGGCGGCGCGTGCACGCCGGGCCGGCACACATTGTACGACCGCGGCGGCACAGGCGCCAGCGACGCACGGTCCACTTGGTACGGCGCCCACGGCGGCAGTGCCTCTACCGCAGCCGCCAGTCCACCAGCGCCCCGTGCGCCGCCCGGCGCCAGCGCGCCAGCCGCAGCGCCAGCGGCACCGCCGCCCGTCACCGCTGCCGCCGCTGCTGCTGCCGCTGCCGCCGCTGCCGCGCGGATGGCGGCATCGGGGTCCACCTCTGGCCGCTTACCGCCCGCCAGCGGCGCTGCCCCGCCACCCGCGCCGCCTGCCGCGCCGCCGCCGCCGCCGCCGCCGCCGCTGCCCATCCAGGGTGGTGCGGGGGTGCGCGCTGCGGCGGCGCGGCTGTTGGCCAGCGCCAGCACGTTAAACTTGCTGGCGGGCTCGTAGCCGGGCGGCAGGCGCGGCGGCGTGTCAATGATGAGCGGCTCGTTGAAGGCGATGCCCTCCGAGATGCACTCATCAAACCGCACCGCCTCCGCCTCGCTCTCTGCCGCCGCCGCATCCATGTCCCAGCTGCCCCGCCGCTCCCGCCCGCCGCCTGCCGCGCCGCCACCGCTGCCACCGCCGCCGGAGGACACGCCACCCGTACCAGCGGCAGCAGCCCACGCGGCCGGCACAATGGCGCGCGCGCGCAGCTGCTGCGCAACGCCGCCGTCGGGGGTGCTTGTCACGTCGTCGTCATCGTCATCGTCGACAGCAGCCGCGTCATCGTTGTCCATCTCGCCGTCACTTGCTACCACGTCGTCTGCGTCGCCCGCCCGGCTGCTGCTCCTGACGCCGCCAGCTGACGGCGACGGCGCGGGCGGGCGCGGCGTGATGGTGGCCTTAGACGGCACGTCGGCGGCGGGTGGCGCCAGCGCTGCATCAACGCCCGTTACCGCGGCCAGCGCAGCCGGCGCGTACGCCTCTGGGTGCTCAAACAGCCAGAACGCGGCGGCGTCAGCGTTGTCACCGTTCGCCTCCAGCGCCGCGTAGCACACGCGCTGCACCGCGCCGCCCTCCAGCCCCAGCAGCGGCACCAGCGACCCCGCTGCCTCCCACCGCGAGAACAAGGCGCCAGGCGGCGGGCCCACGACGCCGCGGCTGGCTGCCGCTGGCGCTGGTACCTCCGGCACCGGCGACTTGCGCCGCGCGCCGCTGTTGTTGTTGCTGCTGCCGCCGCCGCCGCCGCTGCTACCGCCGCCACCACCGCCCCGCGCGCCGCGTGCGGGGTTGTTGTTACTGCTGCTGCCGCCCGCACCGCCGCGCGCAGCCCCGCGCGACGCGCAATTGCCTGACGGCCGTGCTGGCGCGGCGCTGCTGTCCAGCTGCGCCAGCACCACGACGGTGGTGTCTGCCACCGCCGCCGACGCACCTGCAATGGCGGCGGAGGGGCGCGTGGGGCGGAGGGCGCCGCCAGCCACATCCCAGCTGGCGGGTAGGGGGGGCGGCAGCATGCCGGCGGGCGCGTGCGGCAGAACGGCTGCGCCGCCGCCGGCACCCCACAGCAACCGTGCTACATCATCCGCAATCCCCGCCAGCCGCTCCACCGCGCCCGCCGTCACGCCGTGCGGCAGCGCATGAACGCTGAGGGACAGGACGGCGGCAGGCAGCGCACTGGCGAGTAGGCGCGCTGCAAACGACGGCGCGCCGCGCATGCCGTCCGCCACCGCGGGGTCTTGCAGCAGGGCCGCGATCGCCGTCACGGCGCGCTGACGCGCCAGCACGCTGGTCGCCGCGGTAGGTGACAGCACGGCGCCCGCCGCATATCGCGCACGGACGCCGCCGCCACCCAGCACACTCGCAGGCGCGGCCAGCGCCTCTGGCACGGCGGAGTTGGTAAGCACCGCCGTCAGGTCCACACTGCCACCGCCACCGTTGCTGCTGCTGCTGCTGGCGTCGCCAACCAGCAGCGCACCCATGGCAGCCAGCCAGGCATCGGTGGCAACCAGCGCACCCACACGCGGCGACAAGGCGTCAACCACCAAGGAGGCGGCGCCTGCCACGGGCGCAAGACGCAGGAACACGGGGCGCCAGATGGCGGTGCGGCCACGAGCGCGGCTTCGGGCGGATACAACGTTGGTAAGGAACAGGAGCGGGAAGGGCGGCGGGCGGGACCGCGCGCCAGTACCGCCGCCGCCGACGCTGCTGTTGCTGCTGTTGCTGCTCACCGACGCAGCAGAGATGTATGCGTCCAGGCTGGGTCCACCACCCACCGCAGCCACGCTGGCAGGCAGCACGACAGCCACATCTGCCGCGGCGTCTAGCGCCACCACAATGCCGCCGCCGCTGCCACCGCACGCCGCACCATCCTCCACCGCGCTGCCGCCGCCCAGCACGCTGCCGCCGTGTGTGGCGGTCACCGCGCCCAGCCGCACCACCTCGCCGTCGCCGCCCAACACCCACAGCGCCGCTGCGGCGCGCGCCAGGCGCACCAGGCCGCCAGCGGCAGACGCACCCGCCGCCCCAGCTGCCGCCGTACCCAACGCCCATGCCACGCCACCGCCGCTACCGCCGCCGCCCGCGCTGCCGCCAGACACAATCGCGTCATGCAGCACGCGAGCCGCGCCCGCCGCCCACGGGCCCGCTACACCCTGCAGCGCGCGCAGCAGTGCTACCGCCGCGCCTGCCGCGCCCGCCAGCGTGGCAGCCGGGCGCGGCAGCGCCACTTGCGCGCCCACCACGCCACCCGGCGTGGCAAGCGCCGCAATCAGCGGTGCGCCGGCCGACAGCAGCGCTGCTGCCGCCTGCGTACTGGTGGCAGCCGCCACAATGTCGAGCACGCTGCCCGCCACTCGCGCCGCGCCCCGCAGCTCCGCCTCCACGTCCCGGGCGTCGCCGCCGCCCAGTGGCGCCAGGAAGGCAGCAAGGCGGGCGGCCAGTGCAGCACCAGCGTCGCCACCACCCGCCGCCCGCGATGCGAGGCTACGCGCTCTGTCGCCGCCGCTACTGCTGCTGCTACTGATGCCGCTGCCGCCGCCATGTGGCAGCGGGTCAGCGCCGTCGTCGCCGCCGGCGGGCAGGCTCGCAACGGGCACGTCATCGTCGCTGCTCGTGCCACCAACGCCGTGGGCCAGCACGCGAGATGCCGACGCAACCGCCGGCGCCGTCGGGTGCAGCAGGGGTGCCTGCAGCAGTACAGCAAGCCGGGCGCGCAGTGGAGCGGTAGCGTCGGCGCCGCCGCCCACGCCACCAACGCCACTGCGCCCGACGCCCCCCGCCAGCCCACCAGCGCTGCCGCTGGCGCCGCCGCGTTGCAGCAGCGCGGCGGCACATGCGGGGTTAGCGGCGGCAGCCAGGGTGGCGGCAGCGGGTGCAGGAGGCGTAAGAGGCAGCGCAGCAGCCAGGAGGCTCTGCGCCGCCGCCAGCGTGGCTGCCGACAGGCGCGGCTCCGCTTGCGCAAGCAGCAAGCCACAGGCGGCAACTGCAGCCTGCGGCAGCGCGGGGGGTAGACCCACGCCACCCGTCACTGCCACCGCGCTCGCCAGCGCCACACGCGCCGCCGGCAGCGCGCCCGCTAGCCAGGCATCCACGATGGGTGCGGCAATGGGCACGCGCGCCAGTGCGGCTGCATGCAACAGGCCGCCAGCCAGGCTGCACGCGCCATCCACCGCACGCCACACCGTCATCTCTGCCATAACAAGCGCGTGAGCAGCGGCCGCTGCCGCCGCGCCCACCTCGCCTGCCAGCACGCCCACCGCCGCCACCGCGCTGCTACCCACCGCGTGCGCCTCCACGGCTGCCACCAGGCCGGCGTCTGCGGCGGCCGCCGCACTGATGGATGCGCGCAGCCGCAGCGCGGTGTGTGGCGCGGCATGTGCGCGGCTGGCGGGCGTGTGGCCACCCAGCACGCCCTCCTCACCCACCAGGCTTAACGCCGACTCCAGCGCCTCGCCGCCTGCGCCGCTGCCACTGCCGCTGGCGCTAGAGTCGCCACCTGCAACGTCGTCCTCGTCGCCACCTGCACCAGCATCTTCGTCGCCGCCACCCGCCGCCGCTACTGCTGCAGCCGCCACCGCTGTCGCCGCAGCCGGCGCGTCACGCGCCACGCTTTCCGCCGCCACAAACGGCACAATGCGTGGCAGGCAGCGGAAGCGCGCGTACAGCACCAGGACGGCGTCAGCCACGCCAGCGGCGCTGACGGCGTACCGACGCGCCAGTGCGGCGCAGTATGCCAGCAGCCACTCGCCGGGCGTCGCGGGCGCCAGCTCCTCGTCGCGGGGATCAGCCGCTGCCGCCGCCGCAGCAGCAGCTGCAGCAGCGCCGCCAGTGCGGCCGCCTGCACCACCGCCGGTGGCGGCGACGCCAGCACGCGGGATGGCACCGGGGTCGTCGTCACTGCCGGCCGGCACGCCGCCACCAGACGCCGCTGCCGCCAGCACGGTGGCCAATGTGGTGAAGGAAACGGCAGCCGCGGCCAGGTCGCCATACCCTGCCGCGTGGTGCGCTGCCGCCAGCAGGCTGCCGTCCGTGTCGCCCGCCGCGCCGCAGCCGTCCAGCATGTGGCGCAGGAGGGCGTGCGGCGGCAGGGCAGCGGCAGCGGCGGGCGGCAGGGGTGTCCATTCAGACGCCACCGCTGCTGCCGCCGCCGTGCTGCCGGCATTGGCCGCTGCCGCTGCCAGCGCCACGGGTGCTGCAGGCGCGGCAAACGACTGCAGTGCGGGCAGGGCGCCGGCGGCGCGCAAGGCAGCGAGGGCGGCGGTGAACAGGGCAACGTGTGGTGCCGCCCACCAGCCGTGCGCCGCGGTAGGCAGGCACCAGTCGCCCGCAAACGCCGCCAGTGCGGGCAGCGCGGGCAGCAGCGCGAGCGGCAGCGGGCCGGCGCCAGCGCGCGCCGGCAGGACGGCGGCGAGACCGGCCCGCAGCAGTGCGGCTGCAGCGGCGTGTAGCGCCGCGGTGGGCGCCAGCAGCGCCGCCGTGCCAGCCTGCCCTGCGCCCGCGCACCCCGTCAGCGGGTGGCTGGCGCGGCGCACGGCGGTGGCGTCCACAAAGTCAATGTCGGGCGCCGGCGGCGCCACAAACAGGGCGGCGTACTGCGGCGTGGTGGCGGCAGACGCCAGCAGGCGGGTGGCATAGGTGGCAGCTACGGCGGCAGCGCTGCCATGGCCGCCCGACAGGTCAGCCGTTCGCGCCGGCGGCAGCGCGGCATTCGCCAGCCACGCCGCCAGCACAGCCAGGTGCAGTGCGTGCATGGGCGTGGCTGGCAGGAGGGTGGCCAGCAGCGCGCTGTCGCCCGTCGCGGTGGCCACGCCGCGCACGGCGGAAAAGGCCGACACGCGGGCGCAGGCGTCCCTTGGCCCGCCCCCCGCGGCGGCAGCGGATGGTGGACTGTGCAGCACGCCCAGCGACCGCAGCGTGGATTGGCGGCCCAGGATGCCGACGGCGGCGGCAGCAGAGGCGGCAGTGGCATGGTGCACTGCCAGCGGCGGTACACTGCGGGTGGGCATCATGCCCGCCTCCACCAGCGCGCCTCGCAGCGCGGCGGCACCCACGGTGGTCAGCAACACGCGCGCCCACAGGTGGCCGCGCGCCAGCCCCAGTGCGCCGCCGCCGCCCACCGTCCACGCCTCACGCGCCACCACCAGCGTGTCGCGCGCCACCAGCGCTCCCAGCGCTGCGCCGCCGCTTGCGCCCGTCGCCGGCGACTCTGACGCCGTGGCGCCCTCGCCGCCTACCAGCCCCGCTGCGCCGGCCATGAGTGTGGCCAGTGCGGTCAGACCCGCGGCACGCGACGCGGCGCGCGCCGACTGCACCATGCGCAGCGTGGCCAGCGCGGCGGGCGGCAGCAGCCAGCCCTCACGTGCATAAAACAGGACGGCAGTGAGCGCCGCGGGCAGGCCCGCGCCGCCCGCCGCGCCGCCGCCTGCCAGCGGCGTGGTGACGTCACGCAAGAGGGTGGCGGGCGCGTCCACCATGAACCGGGGCGTCGGCAGACCGGGCGCGGGGTGCGCGGCATACACGCGCGCCACCTGCGCCGACAGCGTGGTCAGCAGGCCCACCCAGTCGTCGGTGGGCGCGTTGCGCGCTACGCGCGGCGCCGTGGATGCGGCAACCCACGCCAGGCGTGCCGTCATGCCAGCCAGCAGATCATCTTCCGTGGTAGGGAAGCCGGGCGCCACGGACGTGATGACGCCGCGCGCGCCTGCACTGCTGGCGCCACCCCCAACCGCCGCCGCCGCCGCTGCGGTAGGCAGGTCGGCGCCGGCCATGGGGGAGGCGGCACCCGCAGGCGACGACGTGCCGCCCGTGGCAACGGCGTTGCGGTAGTCGTCACACCGCTCGCCCACCCACCGCCGCAGCTCCGTGACGCGGGACCACACCTCCAGCACGTCCGCGGGCGGCGCCACGGCTGCCATGGCGGCAGTCACGTCAGCAGCCAGCGCACCAATGCTGCCGTTGGGCGCCAGCGGCAGCGCCCACGCAGCGCCGCCTGCCGCCTCCAGTGCCGCCAGCGCTGCCGCCGCGCCTGCCCAGGGGCCCAGCGCTACCTGCGGCGGGCGCGCTGCAGGCGGCGCGGGGCTGGCACGCGGGTTGCCGGCAGGGTCAGACTCATCCACGCCGCCGCCGCCATTACTGACACTAGCGCTGTCAGGGATGTGGGTAGCATGCAGCAGCAGCGCCGCCAGCGCCGCCACCTCCACTTCCGGGTACTGCCGCTTACGTGCCGCCATGCCCTTCACTGGTACCTTCACCGACAGCCACGTGCGCAGCAGGTGGCCACGCCGTGTGGCTGTCCACCCGCCTGCGTGCGTGGGTGCCACCAGTGAGCGCGCCAGGCTGGTGGGCGTGTCGCCACTGGTATCGTGCGGCGCGCCGCCGTGCAAGAACGGCAGGTGCATCCAATCTGTCAGGTCCAGCGACTCACCACTGCTGCTGCCGGTAGCGCCGCCGTCCGTGCCGGCCGCGCCGCTGTCAGGCGCACCGCCCATGGCGCTGGCAGCCGCTGCAAGAGACGCTGCCGCCCGGCCGCTGCCGCCTGCGCCGCCGGCAGCCGCAGCGGCAGTTGGCAGTGCCGCTGCACCAGCTGCGCCGCCGCCACCGCCGCCGCCACCGCCACCACCGCCGCCAGAACCACCGTCGTCGGCAGCAGACACGACGTGCATGCCGGCAGAGATGGCGGCGGCGTACATGGTGTACCCGTTTGGCGCGTCACTGATGAGACCCGCCGCCACCGCCTGCAGCACGTCGCCCACCGACGCTGCTGCCATGGCGCCGGTGCCCAGCAACCCGCGGCTGACGGTGGTGCCGTACGCCACCGCCGCGGCGCCTGCAACGAGGCGCGACAGGTCTTGGCCAGGCAGACCGCTGCCGCCGGTGCTGGCACGCTCCAGGAGCAGGTCGGGCACCGCGTGGCATGCCGCCACCGCCGCCTGCTGCGCCGCCGCCACCAGTAGGAGCAGCGGAGTGGCGGAGGGAAGGGGTGTGGCACCGCCACCTGGTGCCGGCGGCGGCGGCAGGCGCGTCGCGGCGCCAGCAGCAGCGGCAAGCAGGTGGTAGTACAACGGCGCAGTGCGTGTGGCGGCGGCGTCTGCCAGCAACTGAGTGCGTGCGGCGTCTGCCACCGCAGCCGCGGCAGCCGGGTCGCGTGCCGCTGCGGCCATGGCGGCAGCCGCCACGGCCGCCAGGCGCGGTGCCAGTGGAACGAGCAGCGCGGGAGCAAACACGGGGAGCACGGCGGCAACCAGGAGGGCTGCCGGTGCAACGACCGCCAGCGCGCCTGCAGCAGAGTGCAGCCGCTCCAGCGCCGCCAGCATGCCGCCCGTCAGCGCCGCCACCGCCAGCCACGCGCTGTCGCCTGCGTTCGTGACCGCCGCATGCCGCCCGCCATGCCCGCTGCTACCGCCGCTGCCGCTGCCGCTGCCTGCCAGGCTGGCAGCAGTGCCTACCGCCGCCGCGCGCAACGACGCCACCATGCCGTCGCCCACCAGCTGCGCCATGGCGGTGCCCAAGTCGGCAGCGGCAGCGGGTGCCGCAGACGCCGCCGCCGCGGCTGGCGCGAGTGCCAGCTTCCCCACTGCCTCTGCCGTACTGCGCTTGCCATCGTCGTCGCCGTTGTTCGTATCAACAGCAGCAGCCGCTGCGGATGCTGCTGCAGTCAGTGCGGCGACGCAGCGCTCAACGAGGCCGGCGGCAGGGGGTGCGGACGACAGTGCCGCTGCGGCAGCAGCCTCCAGCCCCGCGGCGCCGACAGCGGTGGCACGAGCGGCATCTGCGGCGGCGCGTGCCGCAGCGTACAGGCTGTCATGTGCCCCAGTAGGCGCAGGGTGCAGCAGGTGTGCCTCCACCAGCGCCGGCAGCGCCGTCAGCAGGCGCGCCACGGCGCGGCGCGCGTACGTGTCGCCGCGCCAGTGGCGCAGCACGGCGCGCTTGTAGTGCAGCGCGGCGGCGGCGGGCGTGGCGAGCGACGGGGTGGTTGCCGTTTGTGCCGTTGTGGTGGCGGGAAGGGCAGGCGGCAGGGACACGGCATGCAGCGCAGCGGTGCCGTACACCATGGCGGTGGCGGCACCCAGCGGCGCGCCGGTCAGGGCGTCACCCAGCAGGTCGCGCGCCTCGCCGTCGTCAACTTCCAGCGGCAGCAGCAGCAGCAGCGGGTCCGTTCCGGGTGGTGCTGCTGCTGGTGAGGGTGCTGATGAGGGCGCGCTCGCCGGCCACACGCCGCACGGCGCGCTCGCCGCGGTGGCCAGCAGCGCGCCTACTGCCGAGGCCATGTGGGTGTGTGTTGCTTGGGAGGGATACGAGGAGACACGAATAAGGGGGGAGGGAGGGGGAAGCTGCTTAGGATGGAGCCTAGGCCACGACGGGTGCACGGAACTTGAGCTGTCTATGATATCTGCAATAGGGGCGGCTTCAAGCGGGGTGGGGTGGTTGACACACGACACGACTGACACCTGAAGGCGGTGACGGCGATGGAGGGATGACGCCTCGCCCAAGCCTGCGGCCTTCCCTCTCCCGTGCAGCTACTCCCTCGTCGCCTACCCCACCTCGCTCCTCATTGCCCACCAGCCTCTCCTGCTCCTCGCACACACGCTGGGTATCATCAGAGAGTAGGGGGAGAGAAGGGTGGCGGGTGCTCATCGTCCACCCTTCCTTCCCTCTCTTTCCCTTGCCTCTCAGCCCTGCGCCACCCCGCCTCTCCACCCACCTACCCCAGAGGGTGACGCGATGAGGAGGGAACCGCGGTCCCACCCTCCTCGCCTTTCCCTCCTCCCCTCTTTATCTCTCTCTCTCCCCTCCTCCCTCCTACTCTTCTCTCTCCCCTCTACTACCCTTCTCTCTCTCCCTCTCTACTGGCCACAATGGTACGCATACCCACCACGTAAAATTGTCATTCCGGGGTACCCATCACACCCCCGACCATCCCACACCGCCCAACCCCCCACACGCCTCCCAATGCACCACGCACCGCTGCTCACCACCGGGCGCGCCACATATAATTACGCCACTCGCATGCCGGGGGCGGGTGACTGCGGCGCATGGCAAAAAGATTTGAGCCCCACCACGTGGGTCTCGAACCCACAACTTCTTGGCAATGCACGGCAGAAAGATAGAGAAAAGAAAGGAAAGATAGAGACCCAGTATGGTGCGAACAACACCTATATTGGTGTGTTGCTGCGCTGCGCGCAGTATTGGCAGCGGCAGTGTTGTTGCCGCATGGTGCTGGTGGGGCTCTCTGTGTGTCAGTTTGTTTGGGCGCTGGTTAATTGATTTTATAATTTGCATATTGTACCACTGGTATCGGTGGAGTAGAGGAGAGGAGAGGAGATAGGAGGTGAAACGGCAGCGTGAGTGGAGGTAGGCAGGTCGCTCTCCTCCTCACCACTCTCCCGTGCCCGCTCTCCTTGGCTGCTAAGCTCCCTCGTTTGTCCTCTCCTTCCTGCCCCTCCTCTCCTTCTCCCTCCCCGCCCCCCCCCTGTCTTCGCTTTTCTCCCCTTTCCACCCTCGTTCTCCCCCCCATTCCCCCCCCCCCCCCCCCTCCCCCCCCCCCCCCCGCTCCCCTACCCACCCACCCAAACACAATGGAGCGCCGCATGATGCCGGCGGGCACGCAGTCGGTGCTGTACGTGGCGCTGGCCAGCGAGGCGACCTTCCCGGTCTCGCCCGCGTCACCCGCGTCAGCCGGCGCCACCAACCTGCCGGTGGTACCCCACAGCCACGGCGGCCACGGACATGCGCCCATCACGTCGACGGTGCGCGGGCCGGGGCCCGATGGCAAGGTGCCGGTGGACCTGGTGGCGGTCGATGCGGCCGGCCGCGTGCTGCCCGGCGCACCCGTGGTGGTGACGGAGCGGCGCACGCGCGACCTGTTTGGCGCATTCCGCTCCACCGCCATTGCGGGCAACGACCTGCTGTCGTCGTGCTTGTACACGTCGGGCATCGCGGCGGGCGTGTCGGGCGCGCTGGCGCCCGTCGCCCTGTTTCTCGTCACCTTCATGCTGGCGTTCTTCCGGCACCTGTACAGCGAGGTGGTGACGGCGCTGCCGCACAATGGCGGCAGCTACAACTCGCTGCTGAACACGACGGGCAAGTCATGGGCGGCGGTGGCTGCCTGCCTCTCCCTCCTCTCCTACACCGCCACCGCCGTCGTGCCGGGCGCCGACGCCGTCATCTACGCCTCCAGCCTCATGGAGCTGGACGTGCGCGGCGCCACCATCCTCGTGCTCGCCGTCTTTGCGCTGCTGAACCTGGTGGGCGTGTCCGAGTCGTCGTGGGTGGCGGCCGCCATGTTCCTGCTCCACATCACTGCCATGATCATCCTGCTGGTGTGGAGCGTGGTGTGGGCGACCGCGACGGACGGCTGGGAGCTGTTTGCCGCCAACTGGCGGCAGCCCTTCCCCGACATTGTGCGCACCGACGGCTCCGTGGTGGCCACCGGCGCGGTGGCCGCCGTGTTCTTTGGCTACTGCTCCGCGCTGCTGGGCATCACGGGGTTTGAGACCGCCGCCAACTTCATTGAGGAGATCCGGGAGGCGCGCGCGTACGTCGCCACCGTGCGCAACCTGTGGTTCCTGGTGGGCATCTTCAACCCGCTGCTCTCCCTCATGTCGCTCGCCGTCCTGCCGCTCTCCGAGATCTACGCGCACCCCTCCGACCTGCTGGCGGTCATGGCCGCCAAGGTGGGCGGCCACGCGCTGGAGAAGTTCATTGTGGCGGACGCCGTCATCGTGCTGTGCGGCGCCGTGCTGACGTCGTACGTGGGCGTCATGGGCCTCATCCGCCGCCTCGCCTACGACCGCGTCATGCCGCACTTCCTCGTCACCGCCAACGCGTGGCGCGGCACCAACCACTGGGGCATCCTCACGTTTTTCCTCGCCTGCACCACCCTCTTCCTCATCGTGTACGACCCCGTCAAGCCGGACGGCATCAACCAGCTGGGCGGCGTGTACTCCCTCGCCTTCCTGTCCGTCATGATCGCCTTCGCCGCCTCCGCCGTGCTGCTCAAGCTGCAGCGGCCCGAGCTGCCGCGCCTCGTCATCACCTCCTGGGGCCTCATCTTCTTCTCCATCGCCGCCGTGGCGGTGGGCCTCGTTGGCAACGTCATCCTCATGCCCGTCACCTTCGGCTACTTTGCGCTCTACTTTGCCGTCTTTGGCCTCATCGTGGTGTCCATGTTCAAGCGCGCCGCCATCCTGTCCACCGCGCAGTGGCTGCTGCGCATCACCCTGCCGTCGCGCACCGAGGTGGTGCGGCAGGCGGCGCAGCGCAAGGCGCTGCAGCACCTGCACCGCCAGCTGGAGAAGCGCGCGCTGGGCCGCGGCGCCTCCTTCCTCGCCCTCCCCGTCGACGCCAACCACCTGCCCGACCTGCTGCCCGCCGACGCTGACATGGATGCCGCCGCCGCCGCGTCTGGTGTGGTGCTGCCGCCCTCCCCCCGCGGCCGCCCTTGCTGCTGCTGCGCCTGGCTGCCGCTGCGTGGCCGCCGCGCCCCGCCGCCGCCACCCCTGCCACCTGCTGTGGAGCTGCCGCCGCTGGCTTCCCCGCCCTTCACCCGCGCCGTGCGCGTGCCAGAGCTCGGCGGCGTGGCGTCGCTGTCAGACCCCACCCCGCCCACCGGTGTCCACGGTCCCGACGCTGCCGCCGCCCCTGCCGCCATTGTCGTTGCCCCTGCCGCCCCTGCTGATTCCACCACTGCCGCCGCTCCGGCCCCGCCTCTGCAGTGGCCCGACGGCACAGTGGGCTCCACCTTTGACTCCTCCGTGTTCTTCAACGAGCTGCCGCTGCCCGACATGGGCGCGCCGGCGCTGCGGTGCGCCTGCGCCACCTCGCTGGATGCCAAGCTCACGGACGCCATCTCGTCCGCCATGGACCAGCCCATCGTGTTCTTCACCAAGTACGACGACCTAGCCACCCTCAACTCCGTCATTGATTACGTGCTGGACAACGAGATCACGAGCCACTTGGTCATCGTGCACGTGGTGGACGACCGCGCCGCCATGGGCGCGGTGCGCGCGGAACGCGCGGCGACGGGCGAGCCGACCGCGCCGCTGACCCTGGCGCACCTGCCGCCGCTGTCCGACTTTGACCACAGCCTGCAGCTCAACGTGGCGCTGCTGGACACGCTGCACCCCAACATCCGGGTGGACACGCTGACGGTGCGCGGCGCGCACTTCTGCCCCGCCACCGTCCTGTGGCTGGCGGCGCAGCTGGGCATGTCGCCGCACAACATGCTGATGGGCATGCCCGGCGTCACCTTCCCGTACGCCGTGTCCGAGTGCCACGGCGTGCGCATCATCGTGCAGGGCGTGTCGCGCACGCAGCGCGAGGCGTCACAGCGGCGCCTGGAGGCGGTGCTGGAGCGCGCGCGGGACGAGCACGCTGCAGGCGGCGGCGGTGGCCGCGGCGGTGGCGCCAGCGGCCGCCTGCTGGGCACCCGCACCGGCTCGCACGACTCCCTCATGTTTGACGACGCCGTCATCATTGACACGGTGAGCGGCCCCACGCTGGAGCCGCTGCGCTCCGCCTCCCGCCTCGCGCTGCGCGCGCCCGCTGACGCGCCGGCCGCGCCAGCGCCGCGTCGTGCCAGTGGCGGCGGCGGTGCGACCGGGGGGATTGCAGTGGCGGGCATCCGTGCGCGCCGCGTCAGTGTGCCCATTGCGGGTGGCGGCACGGTGGATGCGGACGGTACGGTGCTGCCGCCTGAGCCCACGCCACGCCTGCCCGCCGTGCACAAGCCGCCGCTGGTGGGCCACGCGCCGCTGCCGGCGTTTGCGCCGGTTGGCGTCGCTGGCAGCGCGCCGGCAGCCGGCAGCACCGGCGGCGGCAGCACGGCGCGCCGCGCCTCCCGCGAGTCCGTCCTCACTGCCACCACGCCCACCGTCGTGGATCCGTCCTCGTAAGGCTGAGGCCCCTCGTGTTGTTGTAGCGCCGCCGCGGGCCGTGTGTGTTGCCCGACGGCGGCGTGCTTTCATGACAGCAGCAGCAGCAATCCTGCCGCGTACGACTCCCCAAGTTTGTCGTTTGTGTGGGAGCGTACCGTGTGCATGTGGCCCGTTGTGTACGTGTGGCGAGTGTGGCCATAGAACCCCTAGTACACATTCTCAAGCGTACGAGTGCCGGATTGGCGACGGGGGCCCGTGGTGGGCGTGGCCTTCTGGCCGCCTGCCAGCGTGCGCGTCGGGAGTGGTGGGCGCACGTGACGCGCAGGCATCACGCACGCGCGCGAACACACCCCTCAGATGCTGATGTGGCACTACTGTTGCACGCGCACGCACTACTGCCAGGGCGGCGTCGCAGTGCTGCATGATGCAGCAGGATAACAGTGGTGCCGCGGCAGCGCGCGCCGTGCCTCCGGCGACGTGTCGGTGGCGCAACCAGCAAGGTTCTCGTACAGCGACGCGCGCGTGTCAGCAGTGATGATGTCCTACTCTGGACGTAGTACCGCCCGCAACACACAGACAGCATTATTCCGCAGGCGTGGCAGTCGACTGACGCCAATAATCCACGCATACCGCGTGGCCCATCAGCAGCGCCCAGCTGCGGTAGCACGTGGGAAGTGATTGCCAGTTGATTGACCCGCTGCCGACCGCGGCGACCGACGAAGAGTGCTGGAGTCCGCCATCCAAACTTCAGCAGCTGGCCGCATCTCTCTTTCCACCGCACCGCCCTCTTCCCTTCACTGCTCCAGCACCGCCGCGCACGCGCGTCCTCACCACCGCGCGCCGCATCGGCAATTCCATTGCCCACGCTCGGCGTCGGTGCGTGTGTGTGCCACAGGTACGTTACGAGGTAGGGGAACCGGTCCGGCCACCGGCGGCGGTCGCGTGCACTGCACTCTCCGACCAACCAGGCAACACAGCACGAGGACGCACTGGACACAGCATACACATGTCGCAACGCAACCCCGACGGCACATGGCTGCGGCCAGTGGAGGCGGGGGCGTGTGATGCCGATGCCGCACGGCTGCTTGTACTACCACCGGGCTTGTGTGGGTGTGCCGGAGTGTGTGTGTACCGGAATGTGTGTCGGACACACAACAGTGACAACACAACGGCGAGACAGCGACGCACAGTGCGACAGAGGTGCTGCTGCTGCTGCTGTTGAGGTGCGCAGGCTGCAGAGACTGTCGCTGCCGTGTTGCAGCCGGCACAGCACAGCTGTGCAGGGTAGAGTGCGGAGGTGGTGGGTGTGGACAGCGAGGGAGTGTTTGCCACGATGGGTGGGTGTGATAGACAGCAGCAGCTGTGTGCGTGCTGCTGCTGCTGCTGCCTCTTCCCCCTCCTCCTCTTCTGCTGCTCCGCGTACCCGAAGGTGGTGTGGAAGGGTGGCAGGCGGGAGGCCAGGCAGCACCGCTGCTTGCTCCCTCACTGCCCCTGCCGCTGCCGCTGGTGGTGCTGGTGCTGCTGCTGCTGGTGCTGGTGGTGGTGTGCCGCTCGCGTTGGCGTGGGCACTGTGGGCAGTGTGGCCACCGGCGACACGTTACGGTGCTACTTCGACCCGGCACCCACTGCCGCTGCCACCCACCCACACACCACCGGGTGCACTGCCAACGTGGTGTGTTGGGGGTGTGGCACCTTGCCACGTAGTGTGTTGCCGCCGGTCTGCATTGGCGCGCCGCCTGCATGGGTTCACGGGGCCCGCCCCGTTTGGACCTCGTGGCTCATCATCAGGGTGTGTCCACATCCTTCTGGGGGCTGCGGGCGGCGGACATGTCTGGCATCTGCCGCACGCTGCAGCAGTAGCAGCGTAGCGCCCTGCCGCAGGCTCTGATAACACGCCAGGCACTCTTCTTTGCTTGTCCGTCGTTGCTGCCGGTGACAACTTGTAAGCAGGTCGGCATTGTGGTAGCGCGCTGCCGGCGACGCCGGCGTCACGCCGCAGCTGCCGCACGACCGTACAGGACGGTGTCGACTCGTGCGCCGCCGACGCGGTACGCACAGTGCGTCACCCTACTCTCCCTACCCAACACCGCAACCCGTTCCTGCGTGTTCAGTGATCACGGTTTATCCGCGCGCAGCAACCACTTGTGTGCCTCCATTTCCATGGTTGGTTAACTTGGTAGCACTAGCGCCCTGCCGCGGGTACCACGCGCCCTGCCGGCGAGTCGGCGGTGACGCCGTCACGCCGCCGCCAGCTGCGCAGTGACGCGCGCCACCGTGACAACCACCGCGACCGCCCGCCACACCCAATTCTTGCGCCTGCTGCCGTTCCGGCGCCTCCTTCTCATTCCTCCGGCAGCTGCGCGGCAGCGCGGCGTCAGCCGGCCGCAGAATTCTCAGTGCCACCACGTTTTTACACGACTGCTGCTGCTGTCTTGTTGGTGTTGTTGTTTGTGTTGGGCGTGGTGTTGTTTAGTGATCACTGCAGTACAGCTCGCGCCCTTCAGTAGTACGCAGCGCGGGCGCGCGCGGGCGGGCGCGTGCACGCAAACGCACAACGCATGTACCGGTATGCACCCGCAATTCCCCCACCGCGCGCCACCCTACCCCCACCCCCCCCCCAGAAACTGAGTGTCCAAGACCTACGTGATTATCCTTGCGTCCTGTACTCTCCCGCCGCCCCCGTTGCCGCCTGTTTGTGTATTGCGTGCACGCGCGCGCGCGCGCGTCGACGCCGTGTGTGCAGCTGCTTACTCCTGCTTCCTGCTTCCGTACCGGTACAGCCGCCGCCGCTCAAAGCTCTGCTTGGTGGCACACACTCCCTTTCATTCTACTCGCGGAGTTGCGCCTTCTGCCGCTGCTTCACTTGTCGCTTGATGCGCTGGCATCAACGCTCTGGCATCGCACTGTAATGCTGCTTGTATTAGTGACTACTTTGGTTAACCTTATGTGTGTGTGTGTGCGAGTGTATGTGCGAGTGGACAAGCAGCATCGGTTGACCAGGTAGCGCCCTGCCGGCCTACTGACCAACGGACCAACGGACATGGCGACCAACCGCCCACCACTGGCCAGGGAGATCCCAGTGCACATCCAGTGCGCGGACGGGGGCTGGGCCCAAGCGCCCTACTACGTCCACGATGGGCAGGTAGTGACGCCTCGCTACCTGGCGGCTGACGAGAGGGATAAGCTCCTCGAAGTTTCAGCCGCTAAGAGGCAGAGGTGGGTGCGTGAGCATCCTGATGGAGCGCCAGAATCAACTGGCCACCTTCGAACTGCCTAGGCGGCGGGTGTGGAGCTCCCTGGTGTCAGACCAGGCCACGCCCGTGGTACGTGTTGTCACTCGACACACCTGTTGCATGCGACGGCTGGTTACCGCCGCATGCAGCACAGCCAAGTGGGGAGGAGCACCGCGTTTGCACTGACAATGTCTGTTCAGTGCAGGCTACGTGCGGTCGCGCTGCTTGCCGTCACCGGCAGCAGCGTGGCTAACGGTCCAAGCCTCGGCACCCGCAGCCGCGTGGTCCCGGGGTCAGACCGTCGGAAAGCTGTGACAGCAGTTCCTGCCGCGAGGCAAGGGCGAAGGTGTTGCACCACCTGCTGCACAGAACCGCGACAGACTGGGTCCCCCGCGGTCACCGTGCAACGGCGCGTTTAGACGCGCCGTGGTGGCTCAATGTACAGTCGGGCTAGCACTACGCTGCCGGCGGCGCCGTGCCGCCGGTGGTGAACTGCTACTGCACCAAGAAGCGCGCACCTCAAATGGGTGTTTGCCAGTGGGTCTCGTCAACCCACTGCGCGCTGGAGTGGTGCAGGATGGAGTGCTGGTGGCTCCCTCGGTGGGACAACCGCCAGCAACCCCCATTGGAAAGGAACTCAGCTTAGGTGGCAGCAGCGACACGCAGATTAGGTAAGTACAGTGGGGAGCCCGCATTGGGTTTCAGGGGAGGGCATAGCCGGCCCTACTGTCTGTGTGTTGTTGACAACCGAAGAGTTCAAGTGGGAGGAGGTGGCAAGGCTGAAAGCAGACCCCATGTACAGCGCCGTCATCGTGGGCGGTGACGTGAACATACGGCTGGGCAACCCGACAGAGTACCCGCGGCGCACCGATGACAACATCGCGGCGGGAACCCACCGGCAGCCGGAGCTGATCGCCTGGTTACAAACCACGCAGCTGCACCCCGTACTGGGCGCGGCGGGGCAGCCGGCCGGCGAGATGACAAGCCGATCGGGTGGCAGGCACACGGCGGGCGGCGCGGTGATCACAGGAGAAGCGGAAGTCGATTACGCGTTTGCTCCACTACCGCTCATCACCGCGTCCGCCGGCGTGCCGCCCGTGGTACGCGGCCGCGCGCCGGCCGCCTTCGACACCTACATCAAAAACCAGGCGGTCCACCGTGAGATCGTGGTGGACGTGACACTCACGCCGCTGCCGGCGGCGGCGGCGGGGGGTGACGGTGTACAACCAGCCGCACGCCGCCCACCGCGCCCGCCGGCATACGGCGACGCCGTGTATGCCACCGTAGCGGTGGAGCTGCAGCAACTGGTCACCGAAATGAGAGCGATGGTGGACAACCACACGCATTCCACGACGGCACTGGCGACAAGGTGGGTGGACGGGGTAGTGGCGATTCAGAACCGCAACTACACCAAGGTCGACCCACCACTATGGCGAGAGCGACGACGGGACAACAACAACCGGTGGCCCAGTCGGGGGACGGTAACGGCAGTGAGGGCAGGAGCGACGGGCGCGCCAGCACGGCGGCCAGCACAGGCGGGCGGCCCTACCGCCCCCCCCACCGACACCACCGCCAGCGCACCCACCGGCATAGCGGCGGGCGCGCCCCCCCCCCCCCCCCCCCCCCCCCCCCCCCCCCGGCCGCCCCCCCCCCCCCCCCCCCCCCCCCCCCCCCCCCCCCCCCCCCCCCCCCCCCCCCCCCCCGGCCCCCCCCCCCCCCCGCGCCCCCCCGCCCCCCGCCGCCGCCCCCCCC
>Ga0066256_1001789_pt1 | contig 26912 bp, 28 predicted proteins | sample ThiBio_1000_biof_FD_87107 | JGI IMG/M metagenome (GOLD analysis project Ga0066256, IMG submission 87107) | Wastewater bioreactor microbial communities from Cape Town, South Africa - Thiocy_expt_1000_biof (version 2) | ecosystem: Engineered > Bioreactor > Thiocyanate-remediating >... | reverse complement strand
CCGCCTCGCCTCGGTGCAGTCGCTGTTCGAGCGCCAGCGGATCACCGGGTCCAAGGTCGGCACCGCCGACCTGATCGGCGTCGCCGCTGAAGGCACCGACGCCAACGCCCAGGTCTTCCAGGTCCGGGACGGGATCCTCGCCGAACGGCAGTCCTTCTACCTCGAGAACCCGTCCGGGCGGGGGATCGACGAGGTGGCAGCCGAGTTCATCGAGCAGTACTACGGCTCCTCGCCGGCGGTCCCGAAACGGGTCGTGCTCGGCCCCTACATGGCCGGCCGGGTCGAGGAGATCGAGACCTTCCTCGCCGACCGTCGCGGCGGCAGGGGGGTGGAGGTGCGGATCGCCGAGCGGGGCGACACCCGGAGGCTGCGGGAGATGGCCGAGCGGAACGCGCTGCTGGCGCTCGACCAGGACCGTCTGCAGAGCGAACACCGTCAGCAGCGCCGGGTCGAGGCCCTCTCCCAGCTCGGGGAGGCGCTCGGCATGGAAGAGCTGCCGGTCCGGATCGAGGGCTTCGACATCTCGAACCTCGGCGGCGAGCACACGGTCGCCTCGATGGTCGTCTTCGACGGGGGGCGGCCGAAGAAATCCGACTACCGCCGCTTCCGGGTGCGGGGCGAGGAAGGCCACATCGGGCCCGACGACTTCGCCTCGATGGAAGAGGTACTGGGCCGGCGGATCGCCCAGTACCGCCAGCAGGCCGATCTCTCCCCCCATGACCGCGACCGCGACGAGAGCTTCGCCTCGCTGCCGTCGGTGATCATGATCGGCGGCGGCAAGGGCCAACTCGCGGCCGTGGTCAGGGCGCTCGAGGAGTTCATCGGTTTGGGCGTGACCGTGGTCAGCCTGGCCAAGCGGGAGGAAGAAGTCTTCACGCCGGGCAGCTCGCTGCCGCTCGACCTGAAGGCCGACTCCGAGGCGAACCTGCTGCTGCAGCGGGTCCGGGACGAGGCGCACCGCTTCGCGATCACCCATCACCGAGGCCGCCGCGACCGGGCGATGACCTCCTCGGTGCTGGACGGGATCCGCGGCGTCGGGCCGAATCGCAAGCGGTTGCTGATCAAACATTTCGGCTCGCCCGACCGCCTGCTCGAGGCCAGCCGGGAAGAGATCGAAGCGGTGCCCGGCCTGCCCGGTAAGGTGGCCCGCGAGATTCACGAGCAACTGAACAGGATCGGATAGGCCATGGCAGCGCAGGAGCCGGGGGAAGGCGGGGAACTGGACCCGGTCGAACTGGTGGTGATCACCGGCCTCTCCGGGGCCGGCAAGTCGGAAGCGATCGCGGCCTTCGAGGACGCGGGTTACTTCTGCGTCGACAACCTGCCGCCGCAGATGATCGGGGCGCTGGGGGAGCTATTCCGGCTGCCCGGCAGCGGCGTGGAGAAGGCCGCGGTGGTCTCCGACGCTCGCGGCGGGGAATACTTCGAGCAGCTCAATCAGGTGCTCGACGACCTCGGCGGCGACGGCATCAAGCCGAAGCTGATCTTCCTCGAAGCTCACGACGAGATCCTCACCGACCGCTACAAGGAGACCCGTCGCCGGCACCCTTCCGCGCCGGCCGGCCGGATCACCGAGGGGATCGAGTACGAGCGTGAGATCCTCGCGCCGCTAAGGGCCCGGGCCGATTTCGTGATCGACACGTCGGGCGAGACCGCGGCCACCCTTCGGCGCCGGATCACCGAGGACCTGATCGAAACCGGGTCCGGCGGCCTGATGGCGGTCAACCTGCTCACCTTCGGCTTCAAGAACGGGCCGCCCCGGGATGCCGACATCACTCTCGACGTCCGCTTCCTGCCCAACCCCCACTACGTCGACGACCTCAGGCCGCTGACCGGCCTCGACCAGGAGGTCCGCGACTACGTCGAGGCGGGCACGATGGCCGGCGAGTTCTACGGCCGCCTGCTGCCCCTGCTCGAGTTCCTGATCCCCGCCTACGTGGCCGAAGGCAAGAGCCACCTGACCATCGCGATCGGTTGCACCGGCGGCCGCCATCGCTCGGTGACCGTGGCCGAACGCATCTGGCGAGAGTTCACTGCCCGCGACGATGTCGCGGTGCGCGTAACCCACCGCGACATCACATAAGGAGTCGGGCGGGGTCCGACCCGCCCTCCCAGGCAAACCCGCCCCTCCCATTAGAAGTAACTGATGGCTGGGAGGGGCTCTGGTCGTGGTGGTTCCGGCTAGGATCCGCTTTCGTGTCTGATTCGGTCATATCCGTTCGGGGCCTGCGCAAGTCGTATGACGAGCTCGAGGCGGTCAGGGGTATCGATCTCGAGGTCTTTCCGGAAGAGATCTTTGCGGTGCTCGGGCCGAACGGGGCCGGCAAGACCACCACGGTCGAGATCCTCGAGGGTTACCGGGACCGCGACGCCGGTGAAGTCAGCGTGCTCGGGGTCGATCCCGCCTCCCCGACGCCGGCCTGGCGAGAGCGGATCGGCATCGTGCTCCAGAGCACCACGCTGGAACCGGCCCTGAGCGTGAGGGAATCGCTCCAGCAGTACGCCGGCTACTATCGCGAACCGCGTGACGTCGACGAGGTGATCGAGCTGGTCGGCCTGGGGGAGCAGGCCGGCGTCCGTGCCCGCAAGCTCTCCGGCGGCCAGCAGCGCCGCCTCGACGTCGGCATCGCCCTGGTCGGCGACCCCGACCTGCTCTTCCTCGACGAGCCGACCACCGGCTTCGACCCTTCGGCCCGGCGCCAGGCCTGGGAGATGGTGGCCGGTCTGCGTGAACTCGGCAAGACCGTCCTCCTGACCACCCATTACATGGAAGAGGCCCAGTTCCTGGCCGACCGCGTGGCAATCGTCAGCGCCGGCGAGATCGTCGCCCTGGACACGCCGGAGAACCTTGGTGACCGCCGCCGGCTGCCCACCACGATCACCTTCACGGTCGCGAGTGGCACCGATCTCTCCGGGGTGGGGACCACCGGCCGGCCGGAAGCCTCCGGCCAGGCGGAGGACGGACGGGTCGCGGTCAGGGTCAGCACCCACGAACCGGTCGCCGACCTGAACCGCCTCACCGCCTGGTCGCTCGAAGGGGAGATCGAGCTGGAACAGCTCGAGGTCCGCCGGCCCAGCCTCGAGGACGTCTACCTGGAGCTGACCGAAGCATGAGGTCGCTCGGCCTCGCACTCCACGAGTTCCGCTTCGCCCAGAAGGTCTTCTGGCGGAACCCGGCATCGGTCTTCTTCACCGCTTTGCTGCCGGTCCTGTTCCTGCTGATCTTCGCCACGATCTTCGGTGACCAGCACATCGACGAACTGGGTGGCCTCAAGGTCACCACCTATTACATCCCGGCGATCGTCACCCTGGCCGTGATCTCGGCCACCATGGTCAACCTGGCGATGAACGTGACCATCGCCCGCGAGGCGGGACTGCTCAAACGAGGCCGGGGCACACCGCTGCCGCCCTGGGTCTTCATCGCCGGGAGGATCGGCAACGCGATCGTCATCTCTGCGGTGATGGTGGTGGTCGTGACCCTGATCGGCAAGCTGCTCTACGACGCCCCGATCCCCTGGGAACGGATCCCGGCGGTGATCGTCACCCTGGTCGTCGGCGCCGCCTCCTTCTGTTGCCTCGGGCTGGCCATGACCGTGATCATCCCCTCGCGTGAGGCCGCCTCGGCGATCACCAACGCGATCACCCTGCCGCTCTACTTCCTCTCCGGGATCTTCATCCCCGAGAGCGAGATCCCGGACGGCGTGCTCTCCTTCGCCAACCACTTCCCGGTCCGGGATTTCTTCCAGGCCTTCTTCAGCGCCTACAGCCCGAATACGGTCGGATCCGGCTTCGAGTGGGGGGAACTGGCTGTCGTTGCGATCTGGGGCCTGGCCGGGTTCCTGATCGCCCTGCGTTACTTCCGCTGGACCCCGCGTTCCTGATTCCCGTGGCGCCGCAGTTCCTCTAAAGCAGCCGCGGCCGCGGTCATCCGATTGCCTTTCTATCCCGGTTTGCAGGGTATTTCGCGAATGACTTGACTTTTGTACCGGGCCATGTGTAGGCTCGCGATCAATTGGTCCGACCATTGGACCAATAGAGCGAGAGGAGCGGTTCATGAGTGCGAGTGGTATCGACGCCGAAGCCAAGGTCCAGAAGCTGGGCCTGGAGCTTCCGGATTATTCGAAGACCCCCTATTACGGCCCGAACTACGGGTCGATGAAGTCCCACCATCAGGTCGGCAACGTGCTCTACCTGAGCGGGCACATCCCCGAGTACCCTGATGGCAAGGCCCTGCATCCAGGTCATCTGGGCGCAGACGTCACGGTGGACCAGGGCTACGAGGCGGCGCGGTTGACCGCGATCAACTGCCTGGCTGGGATCAGGTACGCGATCGGTGACCTAAACCGGGTCAAGAGCCTGGTGCGTTCGCTGAACTTCGTGGTCTGCACACCGGACTTCTACGAGGTAAACCGCGTATCGAGCGGGGCCACCGATCTGTTCGTCGAGGTGTTCGGTGAGGCGGTCGGTCTGGGCGGACGGGCGACGATCGGGGTGACCAGCCTGGCCGACAACCACTGCTTCGAGAACTGGCTGACCGTGGAGGTCGAGAGCGATGATTGAACGGGAAGGGCGATTCCGCCCCCTGGCCTCGAGGCTGGCCCGGGCAGTCGCGGCGCTGCTCGCGGTGGCCTTCGTGGCAGTCGCCTTGGCCGCCTGCGGAACCAGTTCGTCGGATGACGACGGCGGCGGTGACGGTGGTGAAGGCGACATAACCCTCGGGTACACCGCCACCCTCTCCGGCGAGTTCGCCAGCTACGGAACCGAGATGGAAGACGGGGTCGACCTGGCGGTCAAGGAGATCAACCAGGACGGCGGCGTAGACGGGCGACAGCTCAAGGTGGATGCCGAGGACGACCTCGGCAAGCCCGGCAACGGCCCGGTGGTGGCCCAGAAGTTCTGCGACAACAGCTCAGTCAGTGCCGTGCTCGGCTACTCGTTCTCCAGCGTGGCCCTGGCCGCGGTGCCGATCTACACCCAATGCGGCCTGCCGGTTCTGGCCTCGGCGGTCACCAGTCCCGAGCTTTCCGGCGCCAGTCCGATGTTCTTTCGGAACGTCCTCAACGACGACTTCCAGGGCAGCGAGATGGGCAAATATGCGGTCGAGAAGCTCGGCTACGAGAACATCGCCGTGCTGAACCAGAAGGACGACTACGGGATCGGGACCTCGGATGGCTTCATCGAAGGCGTGGAGGACGCTGGCGGCACGATCACCAGCCGTGACGAGTATCAGCTCGGAACCACGAGCTTCGACAGCCAACTGGCGACGATCAAGAAGGACGACCCGGACGCGATCTACATCGGCGGCTTCTACGCCGAAGCCTCCAAGATCGCGACCCAGGCCCAGGCGCTCGGGCTGAATCAGCCGCTGCTCGGCACCGACGGCAGCCTGAGTCCCGACCTGATCAAGCTCGGCGGCGACGCGGTCGACGGAATGTACGTGTACGGCGTCTTCTCGCCCGCCTCCCACGATGAGGCGACGGACCGTTTCGTCAAGGACTACAAGGCGGCGAATGGTGAGGAACCGACCAGCTGGGCGGCCCTGGCCTACGACGCGGTTTACACGGTCAAGGCAGCGATCGAAAAGACCGGCGACGCGTCGCGGCAAGGGATCGCCGACGGGCTGGGCGAGATCTCATACGACGGCATCACCGGGCCGACCACGTTCGATGAAAACGGAGATCGCCAGGGTCGGGTCCTGTTCCTCCAGGTCAAGAACGGGAAATTTGTCCTCGCCGAAGATCAGTGAGTGCCGATGACCGATTGGGCAAAGGTACAGAGCGAGTCTACGCAGGTGCCGGACGGCCTTTCCGCCACCCTGGAACGGCTGATCCGCGACGGGAACATCTCCCACGGCGAGAAGCTCCCGGCCGAACGGGATCTGGCGTTGATGCTCGGCGTCTCCCGGACCTCGCTGCGGGACTCGCTGCGCCAGCTCGAACTCAAGGGAATGGTCGACCGGCGCCCCGGCCGCGGCACGGTGGTCCTGAACCCAGCCTTCGCGGGAGTGGGGCCGGACCTGCTCTCGAAGCTGGACCGCTCGGAACGGGACATCCGCGAGGTCATGGATCTTCGCGCCGTGATCGAACCTCCGATCACCGCCCGGGCGGCGCGGCGGGCGACCGCACGCGACATCCGCGAGCTGCACGCGATCGTGGAGAAGATGGAGAGATCGTCACCCGATCAGGCGCCGGAGATCGACATCCTCTTCCACCAGCAGATCGCTCGCGCCACCCACAATCCGCTGCTCGGCCAGCTGGTGGAGTTCGCCTCCGACTGGATCAACGAGTCACGTCCGGCGGCCGGCTTCAGCGACCAGCGCATGAAGCGCTCGATCGCCGCCCACCGGCGGATCGTCGAGGCGATCGAGTCCCGGGACCCGGAGTCGGCGCGGCAAGCGATGGCAGATCACATCGAGCGGGTCATCGACCTGGTCATCGGAGGCAACGACGAATGACCCAGTATCTCATCAACGGCCTGATGCTGGGAGGCATCTACGGCCTGATGGCCGTCGCCTACAGCCTCGTCTACGGCGTCCTTGGACTGGTCAACTTCGCCTTCGGCGAGATCTTCATGTTTGGGGCGTTCATCGCGCTCTTCGCGATGAACGGTCAGATCCCGCTGGTCGACACCTCGATCGGCTTCATCGACGTGGGCTTCCCGATCGCCCTCCTGGTCGGCGTCGCGGCGGCAGGCCTACTCGGCGTACTGGTCGAGCGGGTCGCCTACAAGCCGCTGCGCAAGGCCCCGATCCTGACGATGCTCATCGCCACGATCGCGGCCTCGCTGACCCTCAGATCGGCGGCCCAGATCGTGTTCGGTGACGGTGAGCAACCCTTTCCGAACCCGGTCTCGGGCAACGGCATAGAGACCCTCGGGGCCCCCGCCCAGCCGCGGGACCTGGTCATCACGCCGACCGGCCTGGCCCCGCTGGCCGGTCCCTCCCGGCCGCTCGGCTGATGGGGATCAGTGTCGATCGGGTGATCGTCTGGACCTTTCTGATCGGTTCGGCCCTGGCCGGGCTGGCCGGAATCCTCTACGCGTCCAAGTACCAGTTCGTGGATCCGACCATGGGGTTCGTGCCTTCGCTGAAGGCGCTTGTTGCCGCCGTGGTCGGCGGCATCGGCAACGTGCCGGGAGCCTTCGTCGGCGGCATCCTGATCGGCTTGATCGAGGCCTTGGCCGGTGGCTACATCCCGGGCGGATCTGCCTGGCGGGATGTGATCGTCTTCGTCGCCCTGGGCGCGATGCTCTGGATCCGGCCCCAAGGCCTCTTCGGAGTCAGGGTGGTTGAGCGGGCATGAACCAGGCCACGGACCGATCCGGAGAGCTCGCGGGCCGTCCGCCGAACGTCGTCGGCGGCTTCCAGCGGCTGCTGCTACCCGCCTTCATCGCGGTCGCCGCCCTGCTGCCGATGATGATCACCTCGGACCGCTGGATGCGGGTCCTGGTCCTGGTCCTGGTCTACGTCGTGCTCGCCTCGGGTCTGAACTTGCTGGTCGGTTACGCAGGCCTGCTGGACCTCGGGTACATCGCTTTCTTCGCGGTTGGCGCCTACTTCACCTCGATCATCACCGTAAAGGTCGCCAGCGACAGCTTCGGCCTCGCCTCGGATGACCTCTGGTGGCTCTTCTTCGTCAACCTCGCTTTAGCTGGGCTGTTCACCGCCGGCATCGGGATCATCTTGGGGTATCCGACCTTACGAGCGAGAGGCGACTATCTGGCGATCATGACCCTCGCCTTCGGCGAGGTGGTGCGCCTGGTCGCGATCAACTGGACCGGGCTCACCAACGGCCCGATCGGAATCCGCGACGTGCCCACGATCCAGATCGCCGGCACGCGGCTGCTCGATCCCTTCTACCTCTACTACGTCGCTTTCGCGATAGCGGCCGTCGTACTGGTTGCCATCTATCGAATGGTCGCCTCGCACATCGGGCGGGCCTGGGTGGCGATCAGGGAGGATCAGATGGTCGCCCAGTGCATGGGCGTCAACACCCACCGGTACAAGCTGCTCGCCTACGCCAGCGGCGCCTACTTCGCCGGCACCATCGGTGTCTTCTTCGCCCACACCCAGCAGTTCATAAATCCGGACAGCTTTGCCTTGGAGGACAACCTCCTGGTGCTTTCGCTGGTCATCCTCGGCGGCGCCGGGACGATGTGGGGGCCGGTGGTCGGGGCCATGGTCTGGATCCTGTTCCAGGAATGGGCCTCCGATCAGGCGCTCGTGCAGGACTATCCGGCGCTGCGGATGCTCGCGCTCGGCCTCCTGGTGCTGCTGGTCATCCGCTTCCTGCCCAACGGCATCGTTCAGAAGCGCACGCGACTCGACTTTGGAGAGCGGAAGTGGGGGCTGCTGGGTCGGTGGCGATCGGAGGACGAGGACGAGGAGGTGGCCGAGCCGCCTCCCGCCCGCATCCCGGTCGGGAATGGTCCGATTCTCAAGGGCAACGGCCTCAGCTGCTCGTTCGGCGGCGTCAAGGCCCTGGAGAACGTCGACATCGAGGTCCACCGCGGTGAGGTGCTCGGCATCATCGGCCCCAACGGAGCCGGGAAGTCGACGCTCTTCAACTTGATCAGCGGTGTGGTGCAGCGGGACGCCGGCAGTCTGGAGCTGGACGGTGAGGACATCGACCGGTTGCCGCCGAATGAGGTTCACGGACGCGGGCTGTCCCGCACCTTCCAGAACATCCGGGTGATGTCCCACATGACGGTGACCGAGAACCTGCTCGGCACCGCGGATGCCGGAGTGGGCGACCGAGCCGCTGCCGGTGTGCCGTACCCGCAGGCCGCCGGCATCGCGCACGCGCAGGTCGCCCGAGCCCAGGGTGTCCAGGGTGACCGAGCCGCGGACGGCACCGACGTCGGCGTCCCCCGAGCCGATGCGGGCGATGTCAACGTGGCCCAGCACGTCGCGCAGTTCCAGGCCGCCCAAGCCGAGGCGGCTCGGGCGCTCGAGTTCGTCGGCGTGAAGGGCAAGGAAGACCTCGATGTGTCGTCGCTCTCCTACGGCGATCGGCGCCGGACCGAGGTCGCCCGGGCGCTGATGGGCAATCCGAAAGTCGTCCTGCTGGACGAGCCGGCGGCCGGCATGAACCCCTCCGAGACTGCCGACCTGGGCCGGTTGATCGACGAGATGAAGGAAACCGGCGTGGCCGTGGTGCTGATCGAGCACGACATGAACATGCTGATGTCGGTTTCCGACCGGGTGCTCGCCCTCGACCACGGAGTGAAGATCGCCGACGGCACCCCGGCCGAGATCCAAGCCCATCCGGAGGTACTGGCCGCGTATCTCGGAGTGGACAGCTGATGTTGAGGGTTTCCGACTTGCGGGCCGGTTATGCCGGCATCGAAGTGCTCAAGGGCGTCTCGCTGGAGGTGGGTCCCGGTGAGATCGTGGCCCTGATCGGCGCCAACGGGGCCGGCAAGACCACTCTCCTGAGGACGATCTCGGGGCTGATCAAGGCCTCTGACGGCCGAGTTGAGTTCGACGGGGCGGACGCGACCTCCCGTCCGACGGAGGCGCTGGCGCGGGCCGGGTTGGTCCACGTGCCCGAGGGCCGCAACGTCTTTCCGCGCATGACCGTGAGGGAGAACCTGCTGGTCGCAACCTGGCGCCGGGGCAGCGGGGTCAGTGAGGATCTCGATCGGACCAGCAAGCTGTTTCCGATCCTCGATCAGCGCCGGAACCAGCAGGCCTACACGCTTTCCGGAGGTGAGCAGCAGATGCTCGCGTTGGGTCGCGCGATCATGCGCGACCCACGGCTGCTGATGCTTGACGAACCCTCGATGGGCCTGGCGCCGCTGGTCGCCTCGGAAGTCTTCGACCTGATCGGAAAACTGCATCAGGGCGGTACCCCGGTGCTGCTGGTCGAGCAGAACGCGAAGTCCGCCCTCAGGCTCGCCAGTCGAGCCTACGTCCTCGTCAACGGTTCGATCGCGGCGGAAGGCAGCGCCGACGAGCTGCTGTCCAGCGACATGATCAAGCGTGCCTACCTGGGAGAGAACTGATGTTTCGATGCGCGATAGCTTCACCGCACGAGGTGGCCACCGAGGCGGGAGCGGCAGCGGTCCGGGCCGGAGGCAACGCGCTCGACGCCGCGCTTGCCACTGCGGCAGCTCTGACCGGGCCCTACCCCCACAGGTGCTCGATCGGCTGCGTTCTCTTCGCCCGGGTCGCCGCCCCCGGCGGATCGGTCACGGCGTTCGGCGCGAGCGGCGCGGCCCCGGCAGCAACCGACGTGCAGGGTCTGCTCAACCGCCACGGCTCGATGCCGGTGGGCGGGGTGGAGACGGTCACGGTGCCAGGAACCGTGTCGGGCTGGGAGGCCCTCGCCTCGCTGGGTGCCAGACGGACCCTGGCGGAGGCGCTGGAGGAAGCAATCGGGCTGGCCCGGGACGGAGTTTCGGTCGCTCCTTCGTTGGCTAATTCGATCGCCGACCATCAGTCTGAGATCGAAACCGATCCCGGAATGAACTCGATCTTCGTCCGCGATGGAAGCCTCCTTTCCGCGGGCGAGACGCTGAGTCAGCCGGCCCTGGCCCGCAGCCTGGAGGCGATCGCGGCCGATGGCCCGTCCGCCTTCTACCGAGGCGGTCTCGGCCGGGACTTCGCAGCGGGCCTAGCCAGCGCAGGGTCGGCGATGACGGCCGATGATCTGGCCGCCCACGAACCTCGGTTCTCGGAACCACTCCGCGGCCGGTTTCGAGGTCGGGATGTGATGACGTCCCCTCCGGGTTCTCAGGGGTTCGCCTTTCTGGAGATCCTCGCCGCCCTGGAGGTCCTGGAGCTTTCGCCGGGATCGGGAGAGGAAGGGCTGCTCGCGCGGGTCTTCCGTCTGGCGTCGATCGACCGGGACCGGTATCTGGCCGATCCTGCCTTCGCCGAACCGGACCTCGAATCGCTGCTTTCCGAGGCGCATGCCGAAGCAATCGCCGAGTCAGCGCGGCGGGGCATCGAGGCCTCACCGGTGCCACGGGAGCGGCGTCCCCGGCCGGACGGCGACACGATCGCGGTCGTCGCGGTCGACTCCGAAGGACGGGCGGTCTCGCTGATCCAGAGCGTCTTCCACGCCTTCGGTGCACGGATCCTGGAGCCGGCCACCGGTATCGTCTGCCAGAACCGGGGGGCCTGCTTCTCGCTCGATCCGGATTCACCGAATCTGATCGCACCCGGCAAACGGCCGGCCCACACCCTGATGCCTGTCCTGCTGCGCGAGAGCGACGGGCAGTTCTCGGCCCACGGGACGATGGGCGGCCGGGCGCAGCCGCAGATCCACACCCAGCTGTTGCTCCGGCGCCTCGACGGCGAGTCCCCGGAGGCCGCCGTCTTGGCGCCACGGTTTGTGGTCGGCGGTCTCGATGCCGGTTCCGAATCCGAGGTCATCCTGGCCGAGCCCGGCCTATCCGCGGCTGCCAGGGCGTCGCTCGAACGATCGGGGATCGGGGTCGAAGAAATCGGCGAGCTTGACGAAACGGTCGGGCACTTTCAGCTGGCGACCGCGATCGGCGGAGATCTCGCGGTGGCCAGCGACCCGAGGGCAGACGGCAGTGGGCTGGTCGTCACCAGGGACGGCGATCGATGAGCAGCGGGGCGTTCAGGGGCCGCGAAAGCTTTTACTACTTGGCGATCGGCATGATCGGCGGCCTGCTCTCCGGGCTGCTGGGAATCGGCGGGGGCACGGTCATGGTGCCGCTGATGGTCCTCTGGCTGGGTACTGCCCAGCGTGAGGCGCATGCGCTGAGCCTCGCGGCGATCATCCCGATCAGCCTCGTCGCCGTGGTTGTCTACGGGCAGGCGGGCAAGGTCGACCCGCTCGCCGCACTAGCCCTCACGCTCGGTGCGATCTTCGGCGCCCGGATCGGGGCTGGCCTGCTCGCCAAAGCATCGGAGCGGCCTCTCAAATTCGCCTTTGGCTTCTTCCTCCTGGTCGCTGCCTTGCTGCTCGTGCTGGAGGGTTGAGATGGACTTCTCTCCATTCCTGATCCTCCTGGTGGCCTTCGGGGTCATGAGCGGCACCCTCGCCGGACTGCTCGGCGTGGGCGGCGGCATCTTCATGGTTCCCTTCCTCGTGCTGGCGGTCGGCCTGACCCAGCAGGAAGCGCAGGCGACCTCGCTGCTGGTCGTCTTGCCGACCGCGATCGTCGCAACCTGGTCGCTCTACAAGAGCGGTGTGGTCGACCTGAGGAAGGCGTTCAAGATCGGTCTCTGCGGAGTGCTCGGCAGCATCGCGGGCTCGGCCCTCGCCCTGCATCTGCCTGGTCAGGCGCTCAAGATCTGCTTCGCCGTGCTGCTGACGATCGTCGGCCTGAAGTTGCTGCGGGATGCGAAGCGGACCCCGTCCCAGCGGTCCTTGAAAGCCGAGGAGCCCCCGACCCCGGCGGACGCCATCGAGCCGTGACCGGCCGGCCTTCGCCCGACCAGACGACCCGGATACCAGAACGCGCAAAACACCGTTCTGTTGCATCTCCACTAGCCTGAAGATCGTGATTCACCACATCGTTCTCGAAGTTTCCGACCTGCCCCGCGCCGCCTCGTTCTACGACTCGCTGCTCTCGCCACTTGGCTGGCGACGGCACGTAAACGGCTCAGACGCGATCGGCTACGGCATCTCCCGGCCCCTCGTCTTCATCACCGAGCGGACCGGTGTCCGGGCCGAAGGGACCATGGTCAGCCTCGGCGCCCCAGGGATCGCCGCGGTCAAGGCCGCCTGGGAAGGCGGCTGCCGCGCCGGCGGATCCAACGTCGCCCAGCCCGGAGAAACCAGCGCTCACGGCTCCGGCTCCTACTCGGCCTTCCTCCGGGACCCGGACGGCCACGACATAGAGATCACCGTCTCCCAAGACTAGCCCGGGCGGAGTCGGGCAACGCGCCCAGGAGCCATTGAGAATTTGAGCAGTCTCGGGAGTCTGCTCTCGCGAGATTGAGTTTTTGGTCATATACGGACCACTTCCTCAATCTCGCTGGCTCAGTCCCACCTCCGAAGCCGGCCGAGCCGCCAGAGCCGGTGTTCCCGCGAGTAGATTTCCCGGGGTGGAGTGGAATCGTGTCCTGCTGGGCGACAACCTGGAGTTGATGGCTGAATTCGAGGACGGCTCGTTCCAGCTGGTCTACGCCGACCCGCCTTTCAACACCGGCAAGGCGCAGTCCCACCAGAAGGTCAGGACCTTCGCCGACGAGAACGGTGACCGAACCGGTTTCGGCGGTCGCCGCTACCGGACCGAGGCGGTGGGAGAGTCCTCGTACGCCGACAGCTTCGACGATTTCACGGACTTCCTCAGCCCGCGGCTCAGCGAGGTCCATCGGCTGCTCGACGAGTCCGGCACCCTCTATCTCCACATCGACTACCGGGAAGCTCACTACGTGAAGGTGCTGCTGGACGGCATCTTCGGCCGGGAGTGCTTCCTCAACGAGATCATCTGGGCCTACGACTACGGCGGCAAATCGAAGCGGCGCTGGCCGGCCAAGCACGACACGATCCTCGTCTACGTCAAGGATCCCGAGCGGTATTACTTCGACTCGGAATCGGTGGACCGGGAGCCGTACATGGCGCCGGGCCTGGTCACGCCGGAAAAGGCGGCGAAAGGGAAGCTGCCGACCGACGTCTGGTGGCACACGATCGTGCCGACCAATGGCGGGGAAAGGACCGGGTCCCCGACTCAGAAGCCGGCCGGGATCCTGCGGCGCATGGTCACCGCCTCGAGCCGGCCGGGCGACTTATGCCTCGATCCCTTCTGCGGCTCCGGCACGCTCGGCGCAGTCTGCCAGGAGCTCGGCCGCGACTTCGTGCTGCTCGACTCCAATCCCGAGGCGGTCGAGGTGACGCGCCGGCGACTCGCCGCAGACTGAGGCCGGCGGTCAATCCCGGCCGAGACGTCGGCGAAGGTTCTCGCGAACCTCCGGCCACTCGTCGTCGATCACGCTGTAGTAGGCCGAGTCACGACGGCCGACGCCGAACGGCTTCATGTGCTTTCTCAGGATCCCATCGAACTGGGCCGGGATCGCGGCCAGAGCGGCCCGCGAGCGCTCGTTGCGGGCATCGGTCTTGAACTCGACCCGGGCGCAGCCGAGCACCTCGAAGGCGTGGGTCATCATCAGCAGCTTCGCCTCGATGTTCGCCCCGGTCCCCCAGGCGGCCGGGTTCAGCCAGGTGTAGCCGATCTCGACCACGTCATCGGCCGGCCGGTAGTTCAGGAAGCTGCTGCTGCCGACCGCCTGGCCGCGATCGGCAGCGACGGTCACGAAGGCCTTGCGGTCGCCGTCCTCCCACCAATCGGCGCTCTGGGACACCCACTCTTCGAACCGTTCCCGACTGTCGGTCAGGTGGACCAGCCAATCCCAGATCCGCGGATCCTGGGCGGCCTGCCAGAGCTGGTCGAGGTGATCCGGCCGGATCGGTTCCATCGCGACGACCTCGCCTTCGAGGCGGACCGGTTCGATTACCGACAGTGACATTCCAACGGCCCCGGTCCCGGGGCTACTCCTTGCCGTACTCCTGCCGGGTCTTGTGGCGGTGGCGCCGCAGGATCGGGGCGGTGTAGCCGATCACCGCACCGATCAGTGCCGCGAGCAGCAGCAGCAGGACGAGCGGCGCGGAAGTATCGACCAGGAAGAGGAGCTTGAACTCGACGTGCTGCGAATTCTGGAGCACGATGATCAGCAACAGCAGGATCGCGATCCCGAAGGCCCACCATTTCCACTGGATGTCCTTCTTGGCGGTGGATGGAAGCGAGGTGGGTTGTCTGCGATCGGCCATGCCCGGACTCTATCTTCGAGCTGCGGAAGTTTCCGGGGCACCCGTTGCAGAATCGTTGCACCAGTAACCCACTTTTGAGCCTTTTCCCGCCACGATCAGGTCATGGCAACGGCGCTGAGATCCAATCGTGGCCAATCGACCATCGAGTGGGTGGGGCTGATCACCCTGATGGCCGGGCTGATGGCAGCCCTGACCGCTGCCGGAATCCAGGTGCCCGCGGCCGGCCTCGCCCACTCGGTCTCGACCAAGATCCTCTGCGCGGCCTCGCTCTCGAAGTCCTGCGCGGGCAAGGGTTCGCTGGAAAAGGCGTATGGGGATCGGTTGGCCGTGCTGGTCCGCGCCGGGACGCCGACCTTGATGTACGGCAAGGACATGCTCGGCCTGCCGGTCGACTTCCGGACCTGCCGGTCGCCGTGGTGCGCCGACAGTCCGGGGGAGGGGGAGGTGGGCGAATCGACGGCGGGGGAGCCGGTGACCTTGTTCACCCGGGCATTCGAAGGCGACAACGGAAGCACCTACGTCCAGTACTGGGCCTATTACCCGGAGAGCGCATCGCTCAGGGGCGCCCCGGTGCTCGAACGGAAGGGGTACCACAGGAACGACTGGGAATCGATGCAGATCCGGGTTGAACCGGACGGAACGGTCAGCGAAAGGGCCTCCTCGCACAACGGCTACAACCACACGCGCTCCTCGGCCAACTGGGGATCCGACATGGGTTGGGACTTCCTCACCGACGCGACCGAGGCAGTCGGACTACGCGAGGATGGGGGATGGGGCGAGTCGACCGGCCGCTACCTGATCGCCGGCGGCAGCCACGCCGGCAACGTCGATGGGGAACTGTCTGGTGGCCGCTACCCCTCCTACACGCCGGCCGGCCAGATCCGGCTGGTACCGCTGGAAACCGTCAAGGACGGACCGCTTTCACGGCCGGCCGATTTCGACCCGATCACCCCGCCCTGGAAGAAGAAGGTCTGGGCCGACGGCGAGGCCGAAGGCACCGGATAGGTCTAAGGGGCCAGCGCCCTGATCAGGGCGGCGTGGTTGTCCGGGGTGGTGATCGGGGTGATCCCCGGCAGGGTGATGCCCCCTTCGACGTAGGCGTCGAGCCGCTCGCGGATCTGCTCCGGGCTGCCGAGCAGGAAGGTGTCCTCGATCAGCTCCCAGGGAGCGGCTGCCGCGGCACCCTGCCGGTCCTTGTTCGCCCAGGCCTCGACCATCGGGGCGATCTCTTCCTCGTAGCCGAGCCAGCGGAAGAAGTTGGCATAGACCGGGACCGTGATGTAGCTGGAGAACATGAACCGAGCCAGCCCTTCGACCTGCTCCTTCTCCCCCGGGATGCAGAAGAAGCGGCAGAGCAGCTCGAAGCCGTCGCCGGCCCCCTCGATGCCGCCGACCACCTTGGGCAGTCCGGCCAGAGGCAGGAAGTTGGTGAAGGCGCCATCGGCCTTGTTCACGGCCAGCTCGAGCATTTTGCCCCGCAGGGCAGCAAGCACGATCGGGGTCTCGTGGGTCGGGGCGGTCTCCAGCTTGAAACCCGTGTCGGTGCGCTCCCCAGCCAGGGCGACCCGCAGGAAGTCCACCGTCGCTTCGACCTTGGAAAGCGGCTTGACGAAGGGAATCTGGTTCCAGCCCTCGACCATGCGGTCAGAAGAGGCGCCGATCCCGAGCACGAAACGCCCTGAGGAAGCGTCGGTCAGGGCCGCGGCCTGCTGGGCGAGCAGGGCCGGACCACGCTGGAAGACGCCAACGATCCCGGTGCCGAGCCGGACCTTCTCGGTCCAGGCGGCGCTCAGGACGAGCGGGGTGAAGCCGTCCGGGCCGCCGGTCTCGCCGGTCCAGAGATCGGTGTACCCCTCGGCCTCCGCCAACTGCACGAAGTCCTTGGTGTCGGCCAGTGAGACCCCGGGCAGGGGGAGGGTCAAACCCCATCGATTGCTCGCCATGCGCCGCAGCATATCCCGGCCGTGTTGCAGAAGGCGCGTTGTGGCCGTCCCTTATAGCCTGCCCCGCATGGGTGTTATCTCGCACGATGTTCGATCCGGATCAAAGCCCGACCGCAACCTGGCCCTGGAGCTGGTTCGCGTCACCGAATCGGCGGCCCTGGCCGCCTCGCGGTGGATCGGGCGGGGTGACAAGAACTCGGCCGACGGCGCCGCCGTCGACGCCATGCGCATCCTCTTGGACACCGTCCCGATGGATGGAGTCGTGGTGATCGGCGAAGGCGAGAAGGACGAGGCCCCGATGCTCTTCAACGGTGAGAACATCGGCGACGGCAGCCCGCCGGTCGTCGACATCGCGGTCGACCCGCTGGAAGGCACGACCCTGACCGCCCGCGGCTTCGGTGGCGCCCTCGCGGTGATCGCCCTGGCCGAGCGCGGCACCATGTTCGACCCCGGCCCCTGCGTCTACATGGAGAAGATGGCCAGCGCCTCCGAATTCACCGACTTGCTGACCTTCGACGAGCCGATCGGGGAAGTGATCCGCAAGATCGGCGAACGCAAGGGCGGAGGCCCGGAAGACGTGACCCTGACCATCCTCGACCGGCCCCGGCACGAAGAGACGGTCAAGGAGATCCGCGCGGCCGGCGCGACGATCCGCTTCATCACCGACGGTGACGTCCAGGCGGCCCTGCTGGCGGTTTCCGACGACACCGGCATCGACCTGCTCTGGGGCATCGGCGGCACCCCCGAAGGGGTGCTCGCGGCGGCCGCGATCAAGTGCCTCGGCGGCGAGATCATCGGCAAGCTGTGGCCCCGCAACGACGAGGAGCGGCAGGCCGCGATCGACGCCGGCTATGACCTCGACAAGGTCCTGACCTCAAACGACCTGGTCGCCGGTGACGACGTCTTCTTCGCCGCGACCGGGGTCACCGACGGCGACCTGCTCGACGGCGTCCGCCGCCACAAAGGCTGGGCCACGACCGAGTCGCTGGTCATGCGATCCCGCTCCGGCACCGTACGCAAGGTCGGCGCCCGCCACGACCGCGCCAAGCTCCGCGAAGTGACTGGCGGCCTCTACGGCTGACCCCGTCCTGGTAGCCGGCAGCACCGGCTACATCGGCCGCCAGCTGGCCGTGAGGCTCGCGGCAGCCGAAACGCCGACCCGCTGCCTTGCCCGTGACTCCGGCAAGGCATCCGAACTGGAGGAGGCCGGCTGTGAAGTGGTTCAGGGAGACGTCCTCGAGAGGGACTCGCTGCGCTGGCCACTCTCCGGGGTGCGGGTCGCCTATTACCTCGTGCACTCGATGGGCCGCGGTGGCAGCGGCGACTTCGCCGAGACCGACCTCCGCGCGGCCACCAACTTCGCCGAGGCGGCAGCCGAAGTCGGGGTGGAGCGCATCATCTACCTCGGCGGACTCGGCGAAGGGGGCTCCCGCCACCTCCAGTCCCGCCACCAGACCGCGATGGCGTTGGGATCGACCGGGTTGGATCTCACCTATCTGCGTGCCGCCGTGGTCATCGGGTCCGGCAGCGAGTCATTTCAGACCGTCTACTGGCTGGTCCGCCGCCTGCCGGCGATGATCACGCCGCGCTGGACCACGGTGAAGACCCAGCCGATCGCGATCGCCGATGTCATCGAGTGCCTGGCCGGCAGCCTCGAGCTGGACGGCTCGCGTGAAATCGAGATCGGCGGTCCGGACGTAACGACCTACGGCGGGATGATGGACGAGATGGCGAGGGCGATGGGCCGCCGGCCGCCGCTGCGGATCGGGGTGCCGATGCTGACCCCGAAGCTCTCGTCGCTCTGGATCGGGCTGGTCACCCCGGTCGACACCGGCGTCGCCCGGCCTCTGGTCGAAGGCCTGTCAACCGAGACCGTGGTGGGGAGCCCTTCCGGGATGGAGCTTTTCGACCACCGCCCGATCGCGCTCAAGGAGGCGATGGCGGCCGCCGTTGCCGAGCTCGAGAGCTAGACGGGGCGGCCGGGGTTGACGCCGCGGCGCAACACCTCAGCGGGCAGGCCGTCGAGCGAGCGCAGGAACCCTCGGGTCACAGCGATGTGAACCCGCAGCTGGGTTTGCGAGTAGATCCAAGTGCCGAGCTTGGCGAAGCGTCCCGTCCCGCGGATCCACGGATAGAAGTTCGAGACCGTCGAAGAGACTCGCAGTCGCGGTTCGGAATCGTCAGAGGGTTCGCGTTCGGCTGCGATTCGCAGATAGCCCCGGCCCCGTCCGTCGCGGGTGACCAGCAGCCCCCGCTCGATCGGCCACTCGACCGAAGCCCGGTCGCTTTCCGTGCTGAAGACGGGCCTGCGGAAGCGAAGCAGGGGAATGCGCCCCAGCAGCGCGACGGTGGGTTCCCCGCCCGAGTAGGTGACTCGGATCGCGCCCAGGGTGCGGCGACGGACGAAGTCCCAGTAGGAGCGGGCGAACAGCTCGAGAGTCGAAGGCGTCCAGACTTCACGGAAGGTCCGGCGGTCGACCGTGACCAGGGCTTCCTGTTCGCAGGTGATGCCTCCGGTGGCCGAGAGCCCGCGGCGAACCGGGTCCGGCATCAGCTCGATCCGGACACCCATCGGCTAGCGGTTCTTGCGACGGCGAAGCGGGATCACCTTGGTCTCGGTTTGGTCGGCGGCCGGTTCTTCTTCCGGCCACGGATCTCCGCTGACCAGGGAGCGGTAGGGCTCGGCCATCGGCCGCTGGGCGGCTCGCGCCTCTTCCGCCTGGGCCTGGGCCAGGAGCTGGGCCCGGCTGAGGATGCCGTAGGGCAGGCGGCCGGTGTCGTGGTACTCGTGCCGGATCGAGTTGATGACCGCGCCGGCCAGCATGGTCAGCGCGACCAGGTAGAACCAGAAGAGGGCGATCAGGATGAAGCCGATCGTCGAGCCGAACCGGTTCAGGGCCGAGACGTTGTTCAGGTAGATCGGGAACAGCCAATTGGCCAGGGCCGCGACCAGGGTCGTGAAGACCGCGCCGGGCCAGACCGCCCGCCAGGGCATGTGGCCCTTCGGCACCGCCCAGTAGATCACCCCGGCGACGATGAAGTTCAGGGTCAGCGTGACCCCCATCAGCACCGCGTTGTCGAGGTTCTGGATCTCGTTCAGCCCGAATGGGAGGTTGTCGGTCTGGCGGATCAGGGCGCCCTCGAGCGCGGGGAGGAGGACGCTGCCGAGCAGGAAGACCGTCACCACCAGGAGCATCCCCAGCGAGAAGCGCTTCTGTTCCCACCAGCCCCGGCACTGCACGTGGTAGATCCGGCAGAACGCGGTGTCCATCGAACCCCAGAACGAGGCTCCGATCCAGAGTGAGCCGATCGCTGCCGCGATGCCGAGGGTGGCCGAGTTCGAGCGGATCGCCGAGATGACGTCGTTCAGCGTGCCCTGCTCGGCGTTGGGGAAGAGCCGCTGGAGGTCGTTGAAGATGCCCTTCTCGACCCCGTCGATCTGGAGCACCTGGGAGAAGATGAAGAGGACCAGGAAGACGAAGGGGAAGATCGCCAACATCAGGTTGTAGGCGACCATGCCGGAGAGCCCGGTTACGTTCTCTCGCCAGGCTCGGATCCAGAATGCCTGCAGCCAGTGGAGGTGCTTCCACTGCTCGGATATTGGGATCGGGGCATCGTTTGGATGCTCCGGATGATTTTCGTCACAGTTGGTGCAACTCATGGGGCCAGGCCGCGTTCCTAGAGTATGGAGTGTTTCCGGAACGCAGCCCCTTGACTTTACTAAGTGAAGTGGCTATTATCCGGTCACTCGTTTGACCACTTACAGACGGCGGCGGTTTTTCCTGCTCCGATTTGCGAAATAGGAGCTATGCGGATCTTGACGAGTGATTCGCAATTTGGCTGTCACCCGAACCCTCAACTATCGGGTAGTGATGTATGTGCCGCCTCAGGGAATACCAGATAGGGACATGATGCTTGTAGCCGAACTCCAAGAACTAGAAGAAGTAAAGGCCCTCGTAGACCGGGGTCAGCAGCTCGGCGTCCTCACTTTCGGTGACGTTGCCACTGCCGTGGCTGAGGTCGATCTCGACGAATCCGACGTCGAAGACCTTTACGGTCACATCGAGAAGCAAGGGATCGAGCTGGTCGAGGATGTGGATCCGGCGCAGAAGGCTTCGGCCGAGAACGAGCGCTCCGATGGCCGTCGTGGCCGCCGGCGCAAGAAGGAGGCGCTCGACCTCAAGCCGGACATGACCACCGACTCACTGCAGCTCTTCCTCAAGGACATCGGCAAGGTTCGCCTGCTGACCGCCCAGGAAGAGGTCGATCTCGCCAAGCGGATCGAGCGCGGTGACCTCGACGCCAAGCAGAAGATGGTCGAGTCGAACCTCCGACTGGTCGTCTCGATCGCCAAGAACTACCGCAACCAGGGACTGCCCTTCCTCGACCTGATCCAGGAAGGCACGCTCGGCCTGGTCCGTGCGGCCGAGAAGTTCAAGTTCTCGACCTACGCGACCTGGTGGATCCGGCAGGCGATCGCCCGTGCCCTGGCGGACAAGGCGCGGACCATCCGCATCCCGGTCCACGTCGTCGAGAAGCTCAACAAGATCGGCCGCGCCGAGCGCAAGCTGGTCACCGAGCTGGGCCGTGAGCCCACCCCGGAGGAGATCGCCGAAGTGACCGGCATCGACCCCGAGGAAGTCGACTCGATCAAGCGCTCCGCCCAGTCGCCCGTCTCGCTCGAGAAGCCGGTCGGGGACGAAGAGGAGTCCGAGTTCGGCCAGTTCATCGCCGACGAGAAGGCCGAGTCGCCCTTCGATCGGGCCGCTGACCTGCTGACCAAGGAAGCGCTGAAGGAATCGCTGGAGAACCTCTCCTACCGCGAGCGCCGCGTGCTCGAGCTCCGTTACGGGCTCGGCGGCGAGCATCCCCGCACCCTCGACGCGGTCGGGCGCACCTTCAACGTGACCCGCGAGCGGATCCGTCAGATCGAGAACCAGTCGCTGAAGAAGCTCCAGAGCCTCAACGAGGCCCAGAAGCTTCGTGAAGCCACTTGATCCTCGGGATCTGAACAAACGTCGAAAACGCCGGCCCCAGGGCCGGCGTTTTTGTTGCAAGGTTTTTGCACCTATAGAGCCACGTGCGAGCTTTTTTCCGGCAAGCGGGAGGCGTGGCTCACTCAACCCTCCAAACCCCCGCCGTCGCCCTGCTGCTGGTCACCCTCGCGGTCGCCTCGGCGACCGACCTCCGCAGCCGGGTGATCCCGAACTGGCTGGTCGCCCTCGCGGCATCGGCCGGCCTGGCACTGGCGACGGCCGGGGGCGAGGCGGGCCCGGCGCTGCTGATGGGCTGCCTGGTGGCCTCCCCGTTTCTCGCCGCCGCTCTGGTCAAGCCCGAAGGCATGGGCATGGGCGACGTCAAGCTGGCCGGGGTGATGGGGATCTGCCTCGGCCCATCGGCCTGGCTCGCAATCGCCTTCGGCCTCGCACTGGCCGGGCTCACAGGAATCCTGATCTCCCTCGGTCAGCGTCTGCCGCCCTCCCGAACGGCTCTGCCCCTCGCCCCGTTCCTGGCCCTGGGAGCGGGAGCGATGCTTGCCGCGAACGCGGGTGCGCTTCAGTAAGTGAAGCCATATGCCTATACTTGTTGAAGTGACCAGTACGGCCCGAGGCGCTCTCCCTTCACAGGGCGCCCGGCCGGCAATCGACACGGTCACTTCGAACCATGAGCGCAATCGACAACGATCAGTGCCCCGTGTGTCGCACGGCAGATGTGATCTCCGGCAAGTGGACCCTTCTCGTGATCCGCGACCTCGCCGACGAGAGCCGTCGCTTCTGCGAACTCGAACGCTCGCTCGAGGGCATCAGCCCGCGCACCCTTTCGCTCCGGCTCCGCACCCTCGAGGAGGCGGGCATCGTCGAACGGCAGACCTTCCCCGAGGTTCCGCCCCGGGTCACCTACGCCCTGACCGACAAGGGCAAGGACCTGGTGCCTCTGATCGACGACATGCGGTCCTACGGGATCCGCTGGCTGGAAGCCGAGAAGACACCGGCCTAGCTGCAAGGCATCCTGCACTCGCAGGATGCATGGTTCGGGGCGGGAACTCCGTCTCACCATGCACGATCCTGTTCTTGATGAGGCTTTGAAGCGGCTCGCAGCCGAGGCGTCGACACGGTTCACCTCGCTGGTGGCCACCGGTGACGAGATCCCCTTCGACGTCGCCGAGAACAACGGGGACAGCTCCCATTTCTACCGGTACGTCCCGCTGACCTCACGCTTCATCAGCACGCATGTCGACGAGCTCAAGTCGCTGCCTTCGTACGGTCCCGCCCGTGGCGCCGTCGCCTCGTCCGACGTCGCCGCCCCCTACCTCGAATCGCGTGGCCTGCCGGTACCCTCCGAGCCGACCCGCCGGGCCGAGGAGATGATCGCCGTCTTCATCACCTCCCTCTGGGAAGGGACGACCGAGTTCTCACTCGACATCAGCCGGGTCGAGGCGGCTCTCGCCGGGCTGGAAGTCCAGGCCCGTGACATCCGCGAGGCCGACGTACTGCTGGTGCCGCTGGTCGGCTTCGAGATGACCCCGACCGAGGTCACCCTCGCCAACGGGATCCGGATCGCCCAGGCCGACACGATCGAAGCGCCACTCGAGGCCACCTCCAGCGAAGGTACCGGCCGCACCGCCTGGCAGACCGCGTACTTCGCGATGACCGACCTCGAGAGCATCGAAGACGGCCCCCGCCAGGCGATCGGCCGCCTGAACGGCCTGATCCGTGCGCTCCGTCTCTACAAGGAAGGCTCGGTCGGCCTCGGACCCTTTGCCTTCGCCCCGGTCGGCGAATCGAACTGGCGCCGGATCGAGACCGCGGTCGCGCCGCCCCGCCCCGGCAGCTACTTCCTGATCGAGTCCGAGGTGACGAGCCTGAACGAGCTGATCGTCGCCCTGGCCAAGGAATCGCCGGCCGCCGATCGCATGGAGTTCGCCCAGAAGCGCTTCCAGTATGGCTGCGAACGGGAGAACCCGGTCGACGCGCTGAGCGACCACCTTTTGGCGATCCGCGCCTCGCTCGGTGGCGAAGGCGTGATCGACGCGCCGCTGGCCGCCCGAGCCGCCGCGCTGATCACCGGCAACGCTGACGACCTCCGTTCGCGTGAGCGGATCGAGCTCGCGCTCGACCTCGAACAGACCCTGGTCAACGGCGAGGACCTGACCTCGATCGGCGGCGAGTCGGCCACCTACATCGCCGCCTGGGTCGAAGACTCGACCCGGCACATCCTGCGCGAGGCCGTGCTCGGCCACTACGGGACGAACCTGAACGTCGCCGCCGAGGAAACGCTGATCACCAGCGGCCTGACCGCCGGCGAAGGCAGCATAGGCACGATCGGCTCGACCGCGGAATGGGACGCGATCCCCGAGCCCGAGGACGACGACCGCATCGAGGAGCCGGTCGCGGTCGAAGGGGCCGACATCCACATCTTCAAGCCCCGCGTGGTCGGCGGGACCAGCGTCGAGGGCGCGACCGAGGAGGACCCGCTCTTCGGCATCGTGCCCGAGTTCCAGCCCGAGCCGATCCCCGAGGCGCCGCTTCAGCCGATGCCCGAGATCGAGCGCGCACTCGGCATCGAGCCGGCCGGCAGCGACCCGGTCGCCCCGCCGCCGGAACCCGAGTTCACGGTTTCTGCCGCGTCATCTGCCAGCCACGGCAACGGCTTCTTCGACCAGGACACGAGCGACGACGATTCCGGCACCACCAGGCTGCTCGAACCGATGCCTCAGGAAGGTGAGATCTCGGTCACCGCCTCGACCGAGATCGGCGCCACCCTGCGCGAGGACTGGCTCTCCCAGTCCCGGCCCGGCCAGACCATGGAATGGCCTTCGCACGCGATGGACGGCCTCGACGAGGCCCGTCACACCCCGCACCCGAAGCCGAACCGGAACTTCTTCCCGGAACCCGAGACCACCGAGTGGTCGGTCTCGGAAATGCGCTTCCGGCATAAATAAGTAGTCGGCGAGCTTCGCAAGCATCTACAAGTCGGGCGGGGTCCGACCCGCCCTCCAAGTCAAAGCCGCCGGCCCACAGAAACAAATGATGGATGGGCCGGCTCCGCTTGGGGTGACTCGGGCCGACTACGAAGTGGCTTGTCTGACCCGCTCTTCTTCGTCGGTGAAGAGGAATTGGTTGATCTGGCAGAGGCCGGCGATGTCGTGGACGTCGGTGTCGAGGTAGGGGACGCGGATCACCGGTTCGCCGTTCATGGCGTCGCGCAGCTGCTCGATGTTCTTCTGGTCGCGGACCGCCAAGACGTCGTACTCGGCGAGGTTGCGGGCCAGGCGCCCCGAGAGGTCACCGTCGTCGATTTCCGCGTCGATCCGCTTCGCCAGGTCGCCGACCTTGACCTGGTGGGTGCCGAGCCGGTAGCGGACCCGGTTGACCACGACGCCACCAAAGTTCATCCCGTTCTCGACCAGCTTCGAGTGGAAGAAGACCGCCTCCTCGATCGGCTCGCCCTGGGGTCCGCAGACGATCAGGAAGCTGGTCCGGTCATCGCCCAAGAGGGCGCTGACCCGGTGGGCGCGGTCCTGGAAGCCGTCGATCATGCCGCTGAAGGCGGTGAAGAACTCCGAGAGGTCGGCCAACAGGTCGAAGCCGACGATCCGCTTCAGGACCGAAAGCACCACCCCGGTGCCGCGGCTGGCGACCCGGGCGGCCAGGCCGGTCGGCCGGATGAAGACCTGGAGCGACTTGCCCTCGATGAACTGGGTCAGGCGCTTCGGGGCGTCGAGGAAGTCGAGCGCGTTGCGGCTGGGCGGCGTGTCGAGGACGAGCAGGTCGAAGCGGCCCTCCGAATGGAGCTCGAAGAGCTTCTCCATCGCCATGTACTCCTGCGAGCCGGCCAGGGCGCCGGAGATCTGCTGGTAGATCCGGTTGTTCAGCACCCGGTCGCGAGCTTCGGCATCCTCGGCGTGGCGGGCGACCAGGGCATCGAAGGTCTCCTTGGCGTCGAGCATCATCGCCCAGAGCTCGCCGCCGGGCTCGGGATCGACACCCTGCTCCCTGAGCAGCTTCGGGTCGACCTTGCTGGCCTCGTTGCCGAGCTCCTTCAGGCCGAGTGAGTCGGCGAGGCGCTTGGCCGGGTCGATGGTCAGCACGCATACCTTCTTGCCGCGGGCGGCCATCCCGAGGGCGATCGCGGCGGAAGTAGTCGTCTTGCCGCCCCCGCCGGAGCCGGCGCAGATCACGATCTCCCGGCCCGCGATGACCTGCTCGACCGAGGCCATCAGGCGATCTCCTCGGCCAGCTTGCGGGCTGCCTTCAGGTCGAGTTCGGGCTTGAAGATGTAGGGAAGGGTGGTGACCTCGGCCCGGACCATCTCCTCCAGCCGGGCGAGCTGTTCGCGCTGGGCGGCGGCGCGGGTGGCCTGCGAGGCGGCGGCCCGCCCGGCCGCCCGGACCTCCGCGTCATCGCTCTTCTTCAGTTTGCCGAACGTCTTGACGTCGGACTTCGAGAAGGCGTCGGGGTAGAGCGCGTTCATCACGACGCGGTCGATCGCGATGCCGATGTCACTGGAGAGCTCGGATTCGAGCCGGGCGGTCTCGTTGACCGGCATCTCCTCGGGCAGCGAGACGATCACGGTCCCGGTCTGCTCGTGGTCGGTGATCATCGCCTCCAGCTGCAGCGCCTGGCTGTGGATCGGCCCGACCCGGGCGATCGAGGCGAAGGTGCGCGGGGTCTGGAGGAAGCTGATGCCGTGGCCGGTGGCCGGGGCGTCGACGATCACCAGGTCGTACTTGATGCCGTGCTTGACCTTGCGGTCGAGCTGGGCCAGTTCCCAGATCTTGCCGATCGTGACCAGCTCGTTCAGGCCCGGGGTGGCCGCGGCCAGGTAGGTGAACATGCGGCTGCGGAAGAGCAGGTCGCGCATCGCCTTGACCTTGAGCTGGAGCAGGACGTACTCGCGCATCGATTCGTCCGGGTCGATCGAGATCGCCCAGAGGTCGTTGGCCAGTTCCACCTCGCGGAACCCGACCTCGGCCTGGGCGAAGAGGCGGGAGGCGGTTTCGGTTGCTGGGCGCCGGCCGCCGCGGCCTGGGCATCGTCGAGTCCGGTCGCCATCTGCCCCAGCGAATCGTAGCCGCGCCGTCCGGCCCATGGCCCCGCCTGGCCCCAGGCCGAGAGCGACACGCAGACCAGCCCTGGGCGCAGCCGCACCAGGTCGGCCGCGCCGAAGCCGAGCGCATCGAGGGCGCCCGGGCGGTAGGCCGCGACCAACACATCGG
>Ga0066256_1001788_pt1 | contig 26923 bp, 8 predicted proteins | sample ThiBio_1000_biof_FD_87107 | JGI IMG/M metagenome (GOLD analysis project Ga0066256, IMG submission 87107) | Wastewater bioreactor microbial communities from Cape Town, South Africa - Thiocy_expt_1000_biof (version 2) | ecosystem: Engineered > Bioreactor > Thiocyanate-remediating >... | reverse complement strand
ATCGCGCGACGACATGCGGTCCAGCGACTGGTTCAGTGGCGGGGGCGTGACAGACAATGGGAGCAGCAGCGCCAAGCACGACAGTGACGTCACGCTGGTGGCAGTCAGTAAGTCGCTGCCTAACAAGCTAAGAACAGCCGTCAGCTGCGGCAGCGCCTCTGGGACCACAACTGCCGGCACGTTAGTTGAAGTCCAGTCGGCGCGCCAGGCAGCCAGCGCAACCGACGGGTTTGCTTGCACCACTGTGGACGCGGTCTGACCTACAGCGTCAATGCACGACGCTGTCAGCGTGCCGGTGCAGCCTGACGCGCCGCTTGCCTCCAACGCGTCTAGACGCAGGTTGGTAAACACGGCGCTGGAGTTGCCGCTGGCGTGCACTGACAGCGCTGCCGCCGGCGTCGACACAGACATGCCAGTTGGGCGCGCCGCTAGCGACGCATCAGACGTGACACACGAGCTCGCATTGATGGTAAGGCTGCAGGTCGCCGCCTCGCGCGACAGCACACGCAGCGTTGGCGCGGGTGACAACAGCCCACCTGGCAGCGCAGTCAGCGTTGATGATACCGTCCACGACACGGAAAAGGCGACTGGGTACGCGACCGTGACCAGCTCAGTCGACGAGGCGTCAGCGGCATTGATAACTACAACGAACACCACTGGGTAGCCAGGTGCAAATGACAGCACAGACGGAGCAGTGCATTGGACCACCGTTTGTGACAACACCGTCACGTTGCCGCACCGTGCTCCGCCAATGCGCACGGTTGGCGGCGCGAGGGTGGCATCCATCATTCCGCTGGCAGCGACCACCACCGGCACGCCTGCCGCGATAATGGAGGTGGGCGTGATGGATAATAGCACCGGCCGAGTCGCCAGCACAACGCACGCGTCACATGCCAGCAGTGGAGCGGCGCGGTTGGCCCACACGGCGGTGGCATTTAGCAGCACGGTGGGGCTGGCATACTGCAGCAGCCCCGCGGCGGCAGCCGCAGTGACATTCCAACCAACGCAGACCACGGCGTCGGTGCGGCCCGACTCGCAGCGCAGCGCACGGCATGGAAGCCCGCCAACGTACGCTGCCGACAACCGCGGGAACAGGTCTACGCACAGCGCGACGCCGGGCAGCTTGATGTTGACAGTACTGTTGCCCGAGTTGGCAGGCGGCAGCAGCGCCACGTCCGCAGGCGCAGCCGATAGCGCCGGCGGCGCGAACACAAACGGCAGCACGCCAGTGACGTTAAACAGCCCACCCGCCAGCAGCACGACAACCGGGATGTCGACGCCGTCGGCAGCGGGGATGGCGCACGACAGCGTGGTGGACGACTCCCATGCTGGCTGCGTGCACAGCGCGCCGGCCAGCCATACTACCAGGCCGTCGATGGTTGCTTGCGACGGTGGCTGCAGTCCAGCAGCGGTCCAGTCGGCAATTACCAACCGCGACGCTGGCAGGCGTAACACAATGCGACCGCCGCCTGATGTCAGCGGTGACAGCCCAATGCTGCCGCCAGGTGCCAGGGTCAGCGGAGGCGGCACCAGCACGACGGTCGCGTTGAGCTGTAGTGGAGCGCTGGCATGCGCCACCCACACGTGTGTGAGAGTTGGCGCGGTGGACGCAGCGGGCAACATGAACGGCAGCGCGCATGTCACAGTGGTGGTGGAAACCACAACGACCGGGCCGCATGATACGTTGGCGGTGGCGGGTTGCAGCCCAACGGGCACAAGATAAACGCTGGCGTTAACCCAGGCGCCAGCGCCGTCTGCCACTACCGTGATGCTGTCGCGCCACGACGCGGTGGCGTTGCAGCCAGGAGCTGCCAAACCAGGCGGGCAGGCAATACATTCCTTTGCGGCACCTGTGGCGTAGGTGCCAGTGGGGCAAGGTGCGCAGGCAGCAGCGCCACCGGCCGCGTACGTGTTGGTGCCACATGGGACCGGCAGGCCGGCGTCGCCCGCACAATAGGCGCCAGAGGGGCACGCGGAGCAGGCAGAGTACTGCGCGCCGGAGGCAGCCAGGTTAAGCGTGCGCACAAAGTACGTGGGCGGGCAGCCGCCACCCGTCCCCACAGGCGTGCGCGACTGATCAATCGCGCCCAGTGCCGGCTGCTTGGTGACGGAGAAGGCCGCGTCGGCAAAATAGGTCAGGTTGCTGTTGCCCGCCACCGACAGCCAGCGCAACGCAGGCATGCCGTCATAGTCATGCTCGTTCACCGCCGCGATGCCGGTGGCACTGGCGTCCAGCGCAGTAATGATTGGTAGATACGGTGGCTGCGTCAGCAGGCTGCCAACAATGAAGCCGGACATGTTTGCAAGCCCGGCTACACTCCCGCAGTTGAGGCAAAACAGAGACGGCAGGCCATCAAAGCTGCCAGCCACCAGCTGCAGCGGCTGCATCGGTGATGGGGAGGCCAGCGTGAGGGAAGCGAGTGACGGCAGCGCAAGAGCCGCCGCGGGCACGGCGGGCGTTGTCAGGGCAAGCGACCGCAGACCACGCCGCGCGGACGTGGAGAAGGTGGCGTTGCTAGTAGACGTGGCGTCCCGTGGCACCAGCGTCACGGCGCCCAGAAACAGGCTGCCTATTGCGGGGTTAAGGCCGGCAGTGTTGGCGGCGCCCAGAGGTGCCGAGAACGTGGTGGCGACACGGGCATCCACCGTCAAATATGGCAGTGACACACCCCGCACATCGGTGGCAGTGGAGCCAAGCGCGCGCCATGCGGTCAGTTGGTGGGTGGGCGCCAGGGGGGATGGCGGCAGTGGTGCGGCAGCTTGCAAAACGGGCGCCAGCCCAAACTGCAGCAGCCGAATGGCGTGGTTTTCATAGTCACCAATGTACATGGTGCCACTTGCAGACTTCATTGCAATGCCTACCGGGCGATTGAATGCTGCCGTCGTACCGCCGCCATCCGTCAAAGCGGGTGCACCCGAGCCAGCAAACGTGGTTACAATGCCACCCACGGCGGTGATGCGCCGAATGCGATGGTTGTCAGTGTCTGCAGCATACAGTAGTGCTGTGCTTATATCCAGTACTAAACCCGATATGGTGTTGAACCGCGCCGCGCTGCCGACGCCGTCCACATAGCTGGAAGTGATGGCGACACCCGCCAGCAGCGTTGAGGACGCGCCGGCGTATGGGACAATATACACCGAGCTGCCCACCGCCACATACATGATGCTCCCCGGTGCATTGAGTGCAATGTCGTACGTCGTGGTGGACAGCGTCACACGCGGGCCAACAGTGGGTGAGTCTCCCATTGTGATGGTACGGACCTTGTAGCCGTTGCCATCCGCCACGTACAGCAGCCCGCCCGCCACGTCCGCACGCACTGCTCGTGGGAGGTTGAACGTGGCACTAGCGCCAGCGCCGTTGTCGGCCCCGGCGATGCCAGTGCCTGCCACCCACGCGCCTGACAGCATGCGTATGGCGTTGTTGCTCAGATCGACCACATATACTTTGCCAGCACTATCCACCTCCACACCGATGGGATTCTTGAACTTGGATTGCAGCGGCGTGATGCCTACAGTGCTGCCGGAGTTTCCCATCACGCCTGCCACGGTGGTCACGCTTCGCGTCGCAAGGTCGACAAGCCGGATGACGTGGTTGAAGGAGTCAGCCACGTACAGCGCGGTGGTACCATTGAGAGCCACGCCACCTGGGTAGTAGAACCGCGCCACGGAGCCCACGCCGTTTGCGGTGCCGCTAGCGCCGTTGCCCGCCAGCGTGGTGACGACAACGCGGGTAGGGCCGCCCGCGCCGCCCACTTGCGGCAGTGGCGTCCCGCCCGCCGCCGCCGCAACCACCACCTGCCCCTCCTCGCCGGCGCCGGCGGTGCTATTGTCAAAGTTGGCGGTCGCGGCGCACCCCCAGGTGGTGCATGCCACCTCATAGAAGCCGCCCACACTTGCTATGTTGCCAGCCAGCGCGCCCCAGCACGTCGCCGGCGAAGGTGCGGTTGGCCCCGACAGCGCGCACGTCATGCCGCCGCCCGCCGCCAGCCACCACACGCTGCCATTGGACGCCAGTGCAGGCGGTGGCGCCGCGCCGCCACGCGCATTACTTCCCCAGCACGCCACGCTGCCATTCACTCGGATGTAGCACGCATGGTCGGCACCGCACGCCACGTGCTCTGCGTCGGTGATCGACTGCCAAGCATTGGTGGCCGCCACCACCGGGTTGGTGCCGTCGCCCCAACACACCACGCTGTGGTTGCGCGCCACGCCGCAGGTGTAGTCGGTGCCCGCCGTCACGCCCTGGAAGGCGACACCCGGCGGCACGCTGATGGCGCCGCGCGACGACGCCGCGTCGCCGTAGCAGGCCACGGTGCCATTGGGGGTCAGGCCGCACACATGGCGCGGCCCAGCGTGCGCGTCGATGAAAAATGTGGACGCTGGCAGCTGTGCTGTGCCACCCGGCAGCGCGCCCCAGCACCGCAGACTGCTATTGGTCAACAGTCCGCAACTAAAGTCGTCGCCCGCCGTCACAGCGTGGAACGTAACGCCGGTCGGCGGGGTCGTCTTGCCGCTGCCCGTGGCATTGCCAACGCACGTGGCCACGCCGCCCGGCTCGATGGCGCAGATGTGGCCGGCCGCCGCCGCGATGTGCCGCTCACCCGCTACAGGGTGTAGATGAAGCAGTAGCAGCAGCAGCAGTGTGCCTAGTGCTACCACAGTTGTTGCGGCGGCGGAGGCGCCGGTCCTCCTCCGGTGGTGCATCGCTGCCGCGCTGCCATGCAGCAGCCCCTAGTGGGCGCTGCTGCTGGCGCTGCTGCGCCTGCCACCAGCGTTGCAGCGTCTGCCACCACCGCCAGCTCAGTGCGCCGCTAACTCCAGCCAGTTCAATCAGTATGCCACCCGAGCGTGGCCAGTTCAGTCCGCCGCTTCAGTCCCAGGGCATCCAAATGGCATATCGGTGGCAGTGGTGGGCGTGCACCTCCGATGGCACAACCAGCAGCCACCGGGCAGCCGGAAGCCACACCGACCACCACCAGACTTAGCTGTCAATAACTTGGTCAGTGCGCCACCCGGGCGCCGTCAGTTCAGTCCACCGAGTCCAGGTGGCGCCCACCGCCCACCCGTCGACACCGCCGACACCGGTGGTGGTACCGGTAGGTGGTGGCGCGCCACGGCCGGTACGATGGCAGCAGCAAACGCAGCACCAGCGACCAGCAGCTATCACGACTGCTACTAGGGTTGCTCCGCCTGCGCCGATTCAGTCCTACTGCCGTCAACTACGTCGCCACTAGCCCGCCCACTCGTCGGGTGGTGGTACCAGTATGTGGTGCGGGCCACTGCCGGTACTATGGCAGCCACAAACGCAGCAGGGGCGACCAGAAACCAGTCGTAATCGATGCCACGACACCACCAGTGCCTCTCCGGTGCCAGTCCAGTCCTACAGCTGTCAAATACGTCGCCAGTTGCCCGCCCACTCGTCGGGTGGTGGTACCAGAATGAGGTGTGTGCCACGGCGGGTACGATGGCAGCAACACCCCGCAGCAGCAGCCGCCAGTCGGAATCGATGATCCTACCACTATTGAGTATCTCCAGTCCTCCTCCGCCGCCAGCTCAGTCCACCGCCTTCAGTCAGCCCACCAGAAGCCCGCCCACTCCGGTCGTCGGTGGTATGAGGCGGTGTTGTGGGTAAGTTGCCCACAACGATGTCAGCAGCAAGCGGAGTAGCAGGCACCACCAGCTCGGTGCCCCCCTTGGCTATCAATAGTTCAGTCAGTACGCCACCCAGGTGCCGCCAGTTCGGTCCACCGGCGTCAAACACGTCGTCTCCAGCTCGCCCGCCCGCCAAACGTGGTAGTGGTTGGCGGGTTGCCAGCCACTTTCCACAGCCACCACAGCGTATTTCACGTCCAAACTGCACAGGGGCGGTCTTCACTATGTACTCGACTTCGGTGCGACGTGGCACCCCGTGGGCGTGACCTTTGTGTCACGAATTTTCGGTCAGGTGGTACACCTCTCTCTCTCCCCACTCCACGCATGCGTGACCGTCCTGGTTGGCCGACGCCGCCGCTTCCTACTCTCGCGCCACACCCCCACCCCCGCTCCAGCACCCCTAACCCGGTTAACCACCTAGTAATGCACGCCCTGGCGCAGTTGCAGGCCCGGGCGTCACCAAATGGCGCTGGGAACTCGCCGGAATAGTATGGTTTGGCCTCGTTTCGGCACCCGACACCCCCTCAAACGCCCGTTTTACCACCCGCCACTCCGCCAACTCCCCCGATACGCCAAAAATAGGCCCGGAACCTAAACGCGCAGGCCTAAAAATGGGGTCTTACGCGCGCGGAGCGACTGGTGCGGTCGGGAACACCCCGTCCGGCAGGAAGGAACGGGAGTTGCCCCGCTGGCGCGGACTTACACGCCGCGGTGCCGACGCGGCCACACGTGACGGATGACCGCCGCCAACGCGGACGTGGCTCCAGCTGCAAAATAACACTCGGAGAGGGTGGGAGTACATACCAGAGTGTTGCTCCGAGCTGGAATTGTGCCGCCGGCGCCGGCCCGACCCGCCTGACGTCATTTCGTTGGTGGCGTCAGGCGGCGCGTGCACGTGTGTCACGGCAGCTCAACTGCGGCGGACACCGCAGCGCGCCGGGCGGTGGGCAGCGGTTGGACTGTACCGCCAGCGGCATGCCGGGGACGCTGGTGGTGGCAGCCACTGGCAGGAGTTAGTGACAGAACCGGGGTTGGCGGTTGGACATGTGGTGTGGCAAGGAACGTCATGGCCACTTCACCAGCCATCGTGCAATCACTGCAATGCCCGTCGCGCTGCGCGGCCGCGCGCGTCGTCGCCCCGCGCTGCCAGCGGCCAGCCACCTTGCAACACCTGCGCACCTGTACCGGTACCACTAAACGTTCAAACTACATAAACGATAGGCAAAAGCTACGGTATATATAAAACACGACCGCCAGTCGCTCCACCGCCGGTCACAACGCACCGCATACACTTAGGTCTCCGAGTGCCCCAGCACACTGAGCGGGCAGCGGTACTCCACCGGGAAGAAGGAGCGCTGGAAGGTGTTGAAGGCGAAGCAGTCTGACCCCGTGTTCTTCTCCGCGTTCGCCAGCCGGCTGCCCCACTCGCGCATGAAGTTGGCCATCAGCAGGCCGTCCGCGCACACGGCGTCGTCGGGCACGCTGAGGAAGGTGCGCGTGGGCCCCACCATGCGCAGCGCCAGCCGCGGCGCCGCCCCACCCGTCGCGGCCGTGCTACCGCCACCACCCTCCTCCTCAACGCGCCCGCCGCCCACGCCCCACGCGTCGGACGAGCGGCCCAGCAGGCCGGGGTGGAAGGTGTGCGCCAGGCAGGGCAGCAGGTCGGCGGTCATGAAGCCGCGCAGCGCCGTGAGCAGGCCCAGGAAGCCCTGCGGCAGGCCGGTGTTGATGCCCGCCATGTCAGCAAAGAAGGAGGAGGAGGTGGCAGGCCGCTCGCCGTGCCCCGCCCACGCCTGCGCAAACCGCATGTATGCCTGGTGCCAGTGGTGGTGCAGCACGTGGCTGGGCGTCGTGAGCCACGGCAGGCTGGTGAGCGACAGCGCCGCGCGCACCGATGGCGTCGCCACGTGCGGCGCAATGGACACGCGCCCCGCTGCCGCCGACACCGCCACCACCTCGCTCGCTGCCGCCACCCAGGTCGCCACCAGGCCCGCACGCGACGGTGGCGCGGTCGGTGCTGCGCCGCCACTACCGGTGCCAAACGCGGCGGACAGAGGCGACAGCAGTACCGCAGTTGCCATGGCCAGCGAGTCGCACAGCCCCGCTGACAATCCGCCGCCACCACGTGCCGCGCCGCCGGCCGCACCGCCGGGCGGGGCGGCGCGCGAAAGCGCGTACACGCCGCGCTGCATGCGCGCCAGCGCGGAGGACAACGCCACCAGGCCGGCGGACGTGCCCGCCAGCAGCGACGCCTCAAAGTGCGCGATCAGGCGCGACTCCTCCAGCGTCACCGCCATGCCGGTGCGGTCCTTCGCGCTCTTACACGACGACAGCCGCCCGCCGCGCAGCACGCGGCTCAGGTCCTCAAACAGGCGCAGCGTGATGGCCGCGTCGCTCTCCGCGTCCTCCGCAATGCTGCCAAACCCAAGCGGCATGGCGGGCGCACGCGTGGATGACGTCGTGGACCGCACCGCCGCCCGGCCCTCCCCACCGCCCGCGCCCACGACCACCTGCTGGCGCCCCCCCCCCGCCCCCCCCCCGCCCCCCCCCCCCCCCCCGCGGGCCGGCCGCCCGCGGGGCTCCCCCCACCCCCCGCCCCCAGCGCCGCCCCCCCCGCGCCCGCCGGCACCCAGCGTCCGCCCACTGCGCCCCAGCGCCCGGGTACTCAACGGCGCCGGCCGTGCGCCACCGCCGTCCATCGTGGCGGCATGCGTGTGGCTGTGCACGCGCCCGTCTGCATGATGCCCGCCGTCGCCCGCACCACCGGCCATAAACACCAGCTCGGACGCGGGCGGCCCGTGCGGCACACCAAGCACCGACGTGCTGTCCACGTGCGCCAGCAGCGCGCCGCCACCCATTGTCGCACGCACCGCCGCCACGGCAGACTCACGGACCGACGGCGTGGCTGGGAACGCGTCATCCGCCCAGTGCCGCCGCATCGTGGCGCTGCTGTCCCCAATGCCGCTGCCGCCGACACCACCACCGCCACCGCCACCGGCGCCGCCCTCGCCGCCGCCGCCACCAAGGTTCAGCTGCTCCGACGGGTCCTCCTCCAGGATGTACCACCTCAGCGCCACGTTCAGTGACGCCGCCAGCCGCATGCGGCTGTTGCCCGACAGCACGCCCGGCATCAACTGCATGCCCTGCGTTACCAGCAGGCGCACCGTCTCCGCTGGACGCGGCGCCGACGGTGGGGCCGTCTCCCAATCGGCACCAAACAGCTGCGCCATGAGGCCGCCGTCGGCAGCGCTATCGCCAGGAGCCGCCGGTACACCTCCCCCGCCGCCCGCCAGCGCTGCCAGCATCAGGGCATCATTGTCCTCGCGCAGGCGGTGCGAGAATGTGGCTGCCAGGTGGCGCGCCACGGGGGGCATGCGCAGAAAGAGGGCGGCAGCATGCACGCTGCCGGCTGGCGTGCGTGACGACAGCGAGGCGCGCAGTGCGTCCAGCAGCGCCTGCGCGTCAGACGCCAGCGACGCCCCGGTGCCAATGCCGCCGCCCGAAGGCGGCGCGCACATCCAGTCCACCGCACTGCGGAGGTGCAGCAGGTGCGCCGCCGCGCTGTTGCTGGGTGCCAACCCCCCAATACCGCCGCCGCCCTCCACCTCCGACTCGCGGTCCGGCCGCTCTGCACCGCCACCATCGCCGCCGCGGCCGCCGCCGCCGCCGCCGCCGCCACCGCCGCGCGCCGTCTTCTTGGCCAGCCGGTTGCAGAACGACCGCCACGCGGTGCGACCCGTGTCTGCAAACTCGCCGTGGCCGCCCTGGCCGCGCGGTACGTCTACGATGCCAAACGGGTCCACTGCCAGCGGCGGCGGCGGCGGCGGGCGCGGCTGTGAGCTCCCTGCCGCCGCCGTCGCCACGTCGTACAGCGCTGACTCCAGGTTGGCGTGCACCGCCTTGCGCGCCGCTGCCAGGTGCTGCGCCTCCCGGTGCGTGTGCCGGTTGAACGCGCGCAGGTATGCCGCCAGCGTGCGCATGCAGTCCTTGTTAATCGTGTTCTGCAGGCCCGCGCCGCCCATCACGTTGGCAGCCGACTGCATCTCGTTGATGCCCTGCGACAGCAGCACAGGCACGACGGGCACGGTTGGCAGCCGTGACAGCGGGTCGTCCTCCCGCCCGCCCGGCGCCGGCACGCCCACCGCCAGCAGGTCGGACGGCAGCATGCCCCAGTTCACCGCCACGCGCAGCTGCCGCACTGGCACCACCACCACCACGCCGTCCTCCGCCATCACCGCCCGTGCGTCGTCGCCGCCGCCCGCGTACGCAGCCGGCACCGCGCCCTCCATGCCCGCCAGCCGCGCAAAGGCGGGGTCGCGCAGCAGCGCCACCAGGCTGTGCATCGGCACCAGCTGCACGCGTGAGCCCAGTACCTCCGGCTGCGGCGCACTGCCACCCGAACCCAGCGCCGCCGCCGCCGACGACTCACTAGTGGTTACCGCGGGAGTGTCCCGTGGCGTGGCGGCGGGCGTGCTCGCAGGGGTCGTACCGGGTACGCTGCCAGGACGCACCGTGCCACCAACCGAGCACATCACCGAAGGGTCAATGACGCATCCGGGCGCCCCACGGATCGCCGTCGGCGCAGCTGCAGCGACAGACGACCCGATTCCGCCGCCGCCGCTGCGGCTGGGCGATGCGGCAGACACGGTGGCGCTGCCACGTGGCGCGCGGCCACGACGACCACTCGCAGCGTCGGCGGCGCCGCTGCTGCTAGAAACCGCCTCAACAGCCGCCTCTGCCGTGCATGCTGACGCCGCGGCGGCGGCGCGCAGTGGGATGCCGGCGCCGCGCAGCGCGTCCTCGCCCGCCTCGTCAGCGTCCACCAGCAGCACGCGCACGAGGCCCAGCGCGGCGCACGCGAAGCGCATGTCATCCAGCATGCCGCGCTCCTTGGCCCACGACGACAGCAACGACTCCCAGAACATGGGGTAGCCGCACGTCAGCCACTGGCGTAGCGTGCGCATGGGCTCCGATGCCGCGTGCGCAAACCGCGCGCACTGCGCCGCCGCCGCCACCAGCGCGGCTGCTGCCGCCAGGCGCGACCGCGCGGCGTCTGACGCGCCGGCGCTGGGCGCCAGCGCCAGCAGCTGCGCATCCAGCGACCGCACTGGCTCCAGCGTGGGCTCCCGCGCGGCAGCCGTCAGCACGCTGGCAAGGGAGGATGTAAAGGTGGTCACGAGCGCAGACAGCGCCTGCGACATCACCACATCCGCGCGCGCCCGCAGCGTCCACTTGGCGTCCTCCAGCTCCCGCCGTGCTGCGTTCGCCTCCAGCTCGCGCCGGCTCGCCAGCTGCGGCGCGCCCGCCAGCGACAGCATCTTGGAGGCGGCGTGCGCCATGCCGTTGCCGCCCTTAAAGCCATACGAGTGCGCCGCCGGCGCGCCCACCGACGTGATGGTAAACGCAGCCTCCCCCACTGGGTGCTCGCCCTGCGCCAGCAGGTCTGACGACGCGTACGCAACAAGCGCGTCGCCCTCCAGCGGCGTCTCCCGCCCCACCGCCGTCGACAGCGCGGTGGCCAGCGTGGCCATTAGGGTCGGCGTCACCGTCGGTGGCGCCGGTGGCGTGGCCACACCAAACCCACCAACACCACCCTCGCCGCTGCTGTTTGACGACGCGCTGCCGTCAGCCGGCGCGTCGCGCACCGCGTCCTCCCGCGCCGCCAGGCGCAACGCTTTGAGCGTGGCGGCATCCTGCGCGTGCAGCGACGCCGTCAGCGACAGCACTTGCACGTGCATGTTGGTAGGGCTGTACATGGCGGACCGGTCCTTCTTGGTGTGGCTGGACTTGAAGGTGGACACGACGGCGCGGCCACCCAGCTCCGCGCGCGCCGCTGCCAGCACCGGCTCCACGTCAGGCACGATCTCGGCGGCATGCGCGCCGCTGGACGCCGCGGGCCGCCGAGCCGCGCTGCCGTGCGCCGCAGCGCGCGACGCCGTGGCGGCGTCCTCTGCCGACATATCCAGCGCCAGGCCCAGTGTGCCCTCCAGCACACCCTGCAGCTCCAGGCAGTACTCGCGCAGGTTGAACACGCGCTTCACCAGCCACTCCAGCGCGCCGCGCACCTCCTCCTCACGCTCCAGGTGGCCCACCAGGCGGCCATACAGCGACGAGAAGGCGCTCGTCAGGTGCTTCGGCTTCAACACGCTGCCACTGCCGGCCGAGAACGTGGCACCGGAGCGCGACCGACCCCCGCCTTCCGTGTCACTGCGCCGCCCGCTATCACCGCCGCCGCCATCCCCGCCGCCGCCACCGCCGCCGCCACCACCGCCGCCACCACCGCCGTCGCTGCTGATGGCAACCATCGCCGACGAGGAGTCAGGCGCACGCGTCGGGCGGCGGTGACGTGACGAGGAGCGCGGGCGACGCACCGACGGTGGGATGGAGCCAACGGCGTGCAGCGCCGCGAGGTACTCGTCCAGCGCCTGCAACGAGAACCGCAGCTGGCGGAGGCGGCGCTGGAACACGATGGCAAGCATGGCACGCGGCACCAGCGCCGTGTACGCCGACTGCGCCGTCGCCTCAAACACGCCCACTCGCATGCCTACTGCCTGCCGCGCATCCTGCGGTGCCACGGTAGCACGCGGCGCCGATTTGCCGCCAACCCACCGCGCCGCCACCGCCGTCTTGGCTTCCAGCTCCAGCGTGTACGCGTACAGCGTCCAGTCCAGCTTGCGCACCGCGTCGTCGGCGCCCAACGGCGCCACGCCGGCGCTGCTCACCAGCCCCGACTTACCCTTACCCCCGGCTGCCGCCGCCGCCGCTGCTGTCAATGGCGCGGCGCCTGCCACCGCCGTCGCCAGCACGCCACGGGTGCCGCACGTGAATGCCATGACGCGGTCGCCCACACCGCCCTCAGCGCACACGCGCAGCAGCGCCTGTGCGGGACGCGGCATGAGGTCGGGGCCCGGCGTAACATCGATGACACGCTCCACCGTCATGACCAGCACGCCGTCTGCCAGCGGGCTGGCGTCCGGGTGCGCGCCCTCAATCCCGCCGCTGTCACCACCATCCACGCCGCCACTCCCGTCCGCCGCCCCGCTCGCGCCGCGACTGCCCACCAGTGCGTCCAGTGCCGCCATCGCTTCGGCTGCTGCAGGCGGCAAGTCGCTGGCACCCTTCTCCTTGTCTACGCCTTCGCCCGTGCGCGACCGCACACGCCGCATGCTTCCCACTGGCACGCTGCCCGGTACCATGCTGCTGGCAGGCATGGAGGCGGCAGTCACGCCGCCCGCCGGGATGCCGCCCGACGGCACACCACCCGCCATGACCGCCACCGCCTCAAGCGCCGCTGCCGCCGCAGCGGGTGACGTCATCCCCAGACCAGCCGCCGCTGCGCCAGTGCGTGCCGCCATCTCCTTGCGAACTGCCGTCACTGCCACCTCCGCCGCCACAATGCGCGTCACGAAGGGCGGCGTGAGGTCAGTAGCACGCACCTGGATCTTGGTGGCGGCGGGCGCCACCACCAGCGCCGCCGCCGGCACGTCCCACGACCCAATGATGTACTCCGGGTCTTCCACCTGCGCACGCAGGCGTGCTGCCTCCGCGCGCTTCTCAGGCGCGTCGCCGCTAGGGATGCCCTGCCCGTCATACACCGCCGCCAGGTCAGCGTGTGGCACGCTGCCCAGATCACGGTCACTGCCACCGCCACCACCACCACCGCCGCCGCCACCACCTACGCGCAGCGCGGAGGGCATGGGCGGCACCGCGTCAGACCGCAGGTCGCCGCCGGCGGCAAGGGAGTATGACAGCATCTCACCAGACGGCAGCGGGTAGGCGGGCAGCGCGCCGGTGCATACGTCGGTGCCCACCGTGCCCACCGCATCCTCGTCGTCGCTGTCAAACCAGCGCAGCTGCACGCGCACGCGCACGCGTGCCATGGCCGCCTCCAGGTCGGCGGCGGGCACAGGGCCGGTGATGGGCCGCCCCGCCGCTGCCGCTTCCACGCGCGCCAGCTGCACCGCGGTGGCGTACATGTACGCGTGCGGCAGCGGCACAGAGAGACCAAACTGGGTAGCGCAGCGCTGCGGCGTCTCCAGCGCCGGCGAACCCGGCGCGGGCGAGGCCGCCGGCACCTCGTGGCTCAGCATGCGCTCCAGCGTAGACGGCTCTGTGTTGCCCACAAAGTGCCACAGGTAGCCCTGCCGCGTGCGGTGCTCCGCTGCCGCGCCGCTGGCCAGCTCGGCCGCCATGAGCGCCGGCAGGTCGGCAGCGGCGGCAGCGCCAACGTCAAAGCTGTCGCCGCTGCCGCCCGACGCCGGCGACATGCTGTCGTCAAAACTGCGCGACCGCAGCTCCGCCATCGCAACCGCGCCAGCGCTGGCTCGCGGGCCGGCAGTGTGCTCGCCCGCCTCCGCGCCCGCACCGCCGGTGGCGTGCGCCACATGTGCAACCGCCACCTTCCGCAACGTCGCCACGGCGGCGTCGCTGGCAGACACCAGCTTGCGCGTCATGGCGGGCGACTCTGCCACGCCCACAAACACAACTGCGTAGCACTCCCACTGCAGCATCTCCTGCCAGCTGAACGCCACCGTGGCGGCGCGCGTGGTGGCAGCCAAGATGGAGTTGGCAAGTGCAGGCCACTGGCCCGCCGCCGCCGCCGCCACCGTGGCGGCGCTAACCAGCCGGGCGTCCACACCCACGCCGGGCGCCTCCTCGCCGAACTCGCGCAGCTCCGGCCCCGCCGTCCGCAGCGACTCCACCATGCGCCGGTCCACCCATGACAGCTGCCGGCGTGCGGCGCTCTTCGTGGACGCGCGGCTGTCCTCCCGCCCCGATATCATGGCGATAGAGCTGCGCGCCACCACGGCGCTCAGGTCCTTGCGCCGGTGGCGGCCGGCGGACACAGTAGGCACGTTCACGCGCCGATCGTCGTCGTCATCGTCCACCTCGCCGCTGCCACCAATAGCGAGCTCGCCGCTCCGAGAGGCCGAGATGCCGGTCCCAGCACCGCCACCGCCGCCGGCAGCGCCGCCGCCACCGCCGCCGCTGCCGCCGCCGCCCGCCTTACCACCACCCTCCTCGTCGTCATCGTCGTCGGCCTCGTCGTCGTCAAAGTCGTCGTCGTCGTCATCGTCGTCGCCGGCGCCGCCCTCCGTGGGCATCAAGATGCGAGCGTGCGACGCAAGCCTGCGCAACTGCGTGCCAGCGGCGTCCACAGCAGCTGGCGGCACCAGCGCGTCGCCACGCTCGCTGCCACCCCGCCCGCGTGTGCCTGTCCGGCCACGCCGGCTCGTACTGCTGCTGGACGGCTCGCGCTGCAGCAGCCCTCTGCTGGCGACATCTGCCAAGCTCACCGGCGTGGCGCTGCCCACAAGCGGCGTGGAACGCAGCGACGCGGCTGCTGCCTCCGCTGCCGTGCCCGGCGCGCGCAACCGCGGCGGTGCAGCAGCTGCCGCCGCCGCTGCAGCAGCCGCAGCAGCTGCAGAAGCGGCAGATGATGACGGCGGCGGCGGCGGTGGTGGCAACGTTGCCCCAATAGCAGAAGGGGCAGGCAGGCCGCGCATGGCCATGACAGCAGCTGCCTCGGCGTGGGTTGCAGCAGCCACCGCACCCGTGGTGGCGGTGGTGGCACGCCGGTGGCGGTGCCACATGTTGCCGCTGCGCAGACTACCCGCTGCCGCAACCTCCGGCTCCACCACGTCGCCAGCGGGGTGCGCTGCAGCCGGTGCGCCGCGTGCTACGCGCACACGGTACGCATCCAGCCCCGTGGCGCCCCCTGCGCTGCTGCCGCCCGCCACCACGTCGCCAGACGCAACCGGCACCAGACGGCCGCTCGTCAGGCTGCCTGCCGCACCGTCTGCCAGCTGCGGCAGCGGGAAGGCACGGAAGGATGCTGACCCCAGCCCCATGCTGCTGCCCGGCGACCCCAGACCCATCGTGGTAGACCGCCGCATGCTGCTGTTCCGCATGCTGCTGCCTGGCGCCACCCGGCTCATGGACGGCGGCGTGGATGTAGATGCGTGTGGTGGTGCGGCGGCCAGCGACGCAGGTGCAGCGGCACCCGCACTGGCGCCGGCAGCTGCACCGACGCCCGGAATGCTGCCGCGTGCGCCAGACGCGCCCAGCGAGGAACCTCCCGCCGCAGCACCCGCGCCGGTGTCTGCACTGGCGCCAGCGCCCGCTGCAGAAGCGGCAGCAGCCCCCGCCGCCATGGTGCGTGTCGAGGCGCCTCGCTTCGGGCCGACGTCTGGGATAGCAATGGCTGCCGATGGCACATACGAGGCGGAGGCAGCGGCGGCGCCAGTGGGCGGCCCGCGCAGCGCCGGCACCACTGCCATGCCACCCGCACCCGCCACCATAGCCGCTGCGGCTGCCTCCGACGGCAGCAAGAAGGAACGACGGGAGGCGTGCGACGGCAGGGCGGAAGAGGAGAGTGCACGACGGCCAAGTGCACGGCCGCCGACGCCGTCGCTAGCAGCAGCCAGGTCGCTTGCCGTCGCAGCCGCCACGGAACTAATAAAACTGCCGCTGCGTGGCGGCGGTGGGCCACCACCACCCGCGAGTCCTACCCGGCTAGCAAACGGCGCACCACCACCATCCCCGCCGCTGCCTCTACCTGGATCCAGGCTCAGCTCCGCTAGCGTACTGACGTGCTTGGCAATGATGACGTGGCGCGGAGGCAGGGGCACGGCAGCAAACGACAGTGTGAGTACTGAAGCGCGCACGGTGGTGGTGAGCGACGACGGCAGTGGGGCGGATCGCGTCGGTGACACGTGCACGCCGCTGTTGGGCAGCACGCACTCCGCCGCCGCCGCCGCTGCCAGCAACACGTGCGCTGCCTCTGGCCCCGTCGCCGCAATGTCGCGCAGGGTGGGGAAGGCGGGCGCAGCAGGAGCAGCTGCAGCACCAGCGGCACCACCACTGCCGCCACTGCCCATCGACACGGGCGTGGCGCGCATGGCAGACATCTCTATGGCGCGCTCCGTAGGTGGTACGTACGCGCTGCCGGGCGTGCTGGCAGCCACTGCGGCGGCGGCGGCGGCAGCAAGCACGCTACCTCCGCCGCCGCCCTCCGTCAAGGCGCCGCCCGCGGTGGCGATAGGTGCAAACGGTAGCGTCAGCAGCGGCTCCGCAATGCTGCTGCTGCCGCCGCCACGCCCGCTGGCAACGGAGCCGGAGCGCATGCTGAGGGAGCGCGGCAGCGCCGGGGGGAACGGGAACTCGTTACCTGACCCGGCACCACCCTCCGCAGCGGCGTCGCCACTGCTGTCGCGTGACGCCGTGCTGGTCGCCGCCGGCGCGGTGGTGGAGGCTGCAGGCAGGCGGTAGGCAGCGGCGTCGGTCAGCAAGGTTGCCGCGGCAGCCGCACGGCCGCTACGGCTACCGCCCAGCACGCGGCGCACCAGCGCCGCCGCCGCCTCCGAGTTGGCGCCGTCAATGTCGGTGAGCTGCTTGAACAGCGCGCCCAGCTCCGAGCGCTGGCCCGCCAGCACCGCGGCGTCGTCGTCGCGCGGGTACATGAGCATGAGGTAGCCAACGCAGGGCGGCAGGTCGCCCAGCAGCGAGATGAGGGTGTACCACCACAGCGTCTCGGCAGAGGAGGCGTAGATGATGGACAGCACAGCGCGCACAAACACGAGGGCGGCGGAAGACAGCATGATAGAAATGAACACGCGCAGTGCGTCCTGCAGCTGGTCCCGCGACGCCTCGCTCAGGCTGCGCGTCGTGAGCAGGCGCACATGCGTCGTGAGCGTGGCAGCGCCCGCCGTGGTACGCAGGTTCAGCGCCTCCAGCAGGTCTGCAGTCACCACAGGCGGCTCCACCGCCGGCGCTTGTGTCGGCGTCGGCGTCGTCGTTGTTGGTGTCGTCCCACCGCCACCACCGCCGCTGCCGCCGCTACCAATGAGCGGCACCCGCTCCCCTGCACCTGGCGCGGGCACAAAGGCACCGCCAGACGGTGTGCGCCGCATGGTGCCGCCGGCAGCGCCACCTGTCCCGGCGCGCTCACGCGGCGAGCTGCTATCACCCGTGCCACCAGCCAGCAACGGCACGTCAAGCCGCACGTCATCGGCGGCAGCTGCAGCGGCGGCGGCGGTGCCGGCAGCGGCGGCAGCAACGGTGGCGGTGTTGACGGCGGACAGCGACTTACTGATGCGCCAGTACAGGACGCCAGCAGTGACGGTGTACGATAGAGCAATGACCACCAGCAGGCCGTCAATGAGCGCGTTGGACCACTCCACGTTGTCCACGCCCGAGTCCACGTACTGCCACTCAATGTACACCGCCACCGCCACCGTCACGTACAGGGCGGCATTGACGAGGAGGAAGAGGGTCCAGGAGCGGCATGCGCGGCGCGCCTGCATGGACGACTGCGGCGTCAGGATGTCGCGCCAGTGCATCTCCAGGAACAGCAGCAGCGTGATGTAGGCGCAGCCCGACATGGACTGGAACACCAGCCACACGTCGTCCAGCACGTGCGTGGGCAGGTTGTCGTTGCGCGTGGCGACGTCGGACGTCACCATCACGGCATACATCGCCACCTTCAGCACCGCAACCCCCGCCAGGAACAGGTGGAAGAAGAACTTGGCATTGAACACGGACGACAGGCCCGCCGTTCGCATCTCCTCCTCCTCCTCACGCGCCGCCACGGCCAGCCCGCTCGCCGCCGACTTGTGCCGTCTCAGGTGACCGGCACGCAGCGAGCTCTGTGACGCAATGACGCCGGGCGTCGCCACCATGGGTGATGCGCCGCCCTCGTTACTTGGCGCCGCAATGCTGCGCCGGCCGCAGCACCCGCAGCAGCCGCCACTGACACTGGAGGCTGCATGGTGGCCACCGTCGGCATGATGTGCACCGACGCTGCGGCTGCTCTTTGTGCGCTTGCTACTGCTTCCACTGCTTCCCCCGCCGCCGCTGTTGCTGTTGTGGTGGTGGTGGTGGCGGCCGCAGCATCGTGTGGGCCAGTGCACGGCGAGGCGCACGAGGGCGGCGATGGCGAGCAGGCTGTACATGGCGAGCGCCAGGTTGTCGGACACCAGCTTGGGTGTCGGCAGCCCTGCCACGCCGGGCTTCGTCATTCTGGCTGCGTTGTTGTTGGGAGGGGCACAGGAGGGCACGGGCGCGTCGCGGCAACGAGGGCCGCGAGGTGCCGGCGACGACGACGACGATGGGATACTGAGGGACACAGGCGCGCTCAGCTAAAGGCGGACACACGCGGCAGTAGCCAAACGGTCAAGTGGCCAAACAGCCAAGTAGGCGGCCAATAAGGGTGGCACAGCGCGGCACACAGGGCGGGCGTCGAAAGATGATGTCTGGGCAGCGCCGTCTGCCAGTCGCGTCGTCGACGTACCAGCAGCGTCACCAACACCAGTACCAGTACCAGCAGTACCACAACCACCAGCAGCAGCACCACAGCCAGCAGTACCAGCACCAGCGCCAGCAGTACCAGTCGTACCACGACGAGCAGTACCAGCGGTGCCAGAATCACCGTGATGATGTCCGGCAGCGCTACCACCACCAGCGACTCGGTCAGCACTACCAGCACCAGCAGCAGCCCTACTGCCAATACAACAATCCCCGCCACCTAATCCACTCGAAGCGTCAGTCCCAGTGTCAACAAATGCGTCCGTCCAGTGTGCGTAGGCCCGTCGCCACCAGTGTCCCGGTGCTGTCGACACCAGCAGCCACCACTTCCAGCGACTTGGTCAGCACCACCAGTACCAGCAGGCCCAGTACAGTCACTGCCAACACCTGCGCCACCTAAAGCGCCCGAAGCGTCAGCAGTAGTGCCAATAAACGCGTCCGTGTGTGCGTAGTTCCACGTGACCGGGTGGTGTCGTCACCACCAGCGTCGTCGACGGCGACTTGGTAACCACCAGAAGCTCCAGTAGGTCCAGCAGCACATAAACAACTATCTGCGCCACCTAATCCACTCAAAGCGCCAGCAACGACGGCAATATTCGCACAGCAGTGTGCGTAGCGTCGAAAGTGTGTGTATGATATGGGGTGAGCTGCACTCCCCCGCACTTATTTCAGCGCCCACGTCGCACCACGCGCCGGCAGCGGGTGCCGCAAGTGCACCTCCAAATTTGCCACCGCGGTGTGGCTTTGTGCGCCTCAGTGTCAACCCGCCTCGCCCACGCGGCGTGTGCGAGTGTGCGTTGCTAGGGCGCGAAAGTGTGTGTATGATATGGGGTGACCTGCACTTTTCACCCCGCCACACGCCGTGCACACAGCCCCAGACGCCAATAATGCGCGCGTTAGGTACGGCAGGTACCACACCACTGGCTCCGACACGTGTGCCCGCGTGGGCGTGCGCGTGCGCCGCGGCTGTGCGTAGCAAAGTCAGCAAGGTAGGAGAGTGTGTGTATGATATGGGAGGGGTACGACGTCACACCCAATATTCGCCACCACGCGCACGCGGCAGCGCCAACCACACCGTGGAAAGCGGCACTCTATATAGTAAATAGCTCAAGCAACGGGGGCGTGCGTCACGCCGGCGCTAAATTGGCGACCTCGCTCCCGGCGGCACCGTGTTGATAGCTCCGCGTCTCTCTGCGCGCCCTCTGCGCACACGTTGCACACGAAATTGAACCCTTTCCGGCCACCCTCGGTTTCCGAAAGTGGTCGGAACGTGTCGGGCAGTTGCCAATTGACTTCAGTGACCGGGTTTCGGAAAGCTGGAGGCCGGACCGACCCGGGATCGGGGGCGCGGAAGTTGGGTGGCGGCGGCGGGGAGACTCGGAGAGCTGATGTGAGGGTGGCGCGGTTGGCGGGCAACGCGGTTGTTTGATGGTTGTGACGGGTTGGCGGCGTCTAGTGTGTCAGTGGGTGTGGCCTGGCGGGAGCAGGTAGTGGGATGCAGTGGGTGCGGGTTGGGTGAAGATATTTGGCCGCAATTACTACCTGATATCTTCCTATTGGTGATTGTGCCACGTGGCGCATCACACACATCAGAGCGCCATCAAGTAGCGCGGCGTCACCTCTGCTGACGCCGACCGCGTCACACGTCGCCGTGAAGGCAGCCAACACATGCAGAAAAGTTAAAGTAGTCTGATCAACAAGGGGTGCCCGACTGGCCAGGCTGCCGCTGTACCAAGTGAGACCTGCGCAAAGCAGAAAGGGATCATGCAACACTACATGATTGGACCGGTCGCGGCCATGCGCGCGGGTGCTGTACGACACTGCACTGCTGTATGATGGCGCAAAACACAACAAGAAGGGAGCGGCTGCAGTCACCGCAGCAGTAGTTGTTACACGCGGTATTCGGTAGGTACGGCGGTGATTACACAAGAACCACGTCGGGCTCGTCGGTATCGTCGCCGGTTGCGCCGGCCGCTGTGGCGGTGGCGGCGGCGGCGTCGTCGTCGCCAGCAGGCTTGATAACCAAGTCGTCGCTGGCCGTTGCGGACGCGCCATCGTCACGGCGGCGGCGGCAGCAACACAGGCACCAGGTGGCATTGCGGCAGAGAACAAGCGTAGCAATGAAGGCGACCGACACTAGGCCCAGCGCCAGCGCGGCAGCAAACTTGTTCGGCTTGTACGACGCACTCGACGACACGCCACCAATCAACACCGGCGGCGTGGCAGACGGTGTCGACGCCGGCGACAGTGTAACGGAGGCCGTGCCGCTGCCCGTCTGCGTGGCTGTGTGCGTTCCGCTACCCGTCGGGGTGGCGGTCGACGTGGCGGTGGGCATCGAACTGCCCGTCGGCGTCGCTGTTGAAGAGCCGCTGCCCGTCGGCGTGTACGTTGGCGTGATGGCACCTGTCGGCGTGATAGTAGGTGTCACCGAGCCCGTTGGCGTGATGGAGGGCGTACCACTGGAAGTCGGCGAAAATGACGGCGTGCCGCTGCCAGTCGGCGAGTATGACGGCGTGCCGCTGCCCGTCTGCGTAAAAGACGGCGTGGCGCTGCCCGTTTGAGTGAACGACGGCGTCGCGCTGCCCGTCTGCGTAAGAGAAGGCGTGCCGCTGCTTGTATGCGTCCACGACGGCGTGCCACTGCCAGTCTGTGTCATTGACGGCGTGCCGCTGCCGGTCAGCGTGCCGGAGACCGTGCCAGAGTGCGTGGGCGTGTAGGTCTGAGAACCCGTGCCAGACAGCGTGGCGGACGGCGTGTCAGTGGCAGACGGCGTTTTAGACCCCGACGCTGTGTTGGTCCCTGTGACGGTGCCGGACAGCGTGGCTGAAGGGGTGACACTTGTCGTCGGCGTCGGCGACGGGCAGCCCGCGCGCCAGGTGCTGGTCGGGTTGCCGGACTCATCAATGTTGCTTGCATTCAGCAGCGGCTGCTGCTCATGCGTGAAGGCAGCGCAGTGGATGAAGTTCAGACCCAGGTTGTTGCCAATCCATAGGTACTTGAGGTACACCGCACCGTCAAAGTCGTGCTGCTGGATGGAGTCGATGCTGTTGCCGGTGAGGTCCAGCGCATTGATGCCAGCAAGCGCAAACAGGCCGGAGGACGACAGCGAGGACAAGTTACCGGGCGAGGTGGGGTTCGGCCGCACGTTCTGGAAATAAAAGTTGGCCAACCCACGCACCGAATCGCAGTTGATGCAGTTGACGCCGTCCATGCCGGCAAAGCCGTGGGCAGCAATCGACAGTGGGGAACCCGCGACGTTGAGTGTCTCCAGGTGCGGCAGCGCCAGGGCGTAGGGCGGCAGGGCTGTGGTTGTCAGCGTGAGGTTGTGCAAGCCGCGGCGCGCAGAGGTGGAGAAGGTGTGGTTGTCAGACGGCCCCAAGCCCGGCTGCGCTTGCAGCACCACGGTGGGAAGCTGCAGCGAGCGGATAACGGGGTTCATGCCTGCGGTGTTGGCGGCATTCAGCGTTGTGGTAAACGTCAAGGTGCGGGCGTCAACCACGCCCACGACGGCGGCACGCGTGGGGTTGGCTGCCAGTGCGCGCCACGGCGTCAGTTGGTCATTGGCACCAATAGACGCCGCCGGCAGGCGCGCAGCGCCGATGGCAAGCGGTGCGGACACGTTGAGCACGGTCTCAGCGCGGCGAATCGCGTGGTAGGTGGAGTCGACCATGTAGAGCACGTTGCCGCTTGGCTCCACATACAGGCCGCCCAGGCTCCCCATGCGTGAGTTGGTGCCGGCGCCATCCACGTACGCTGCCATCACGCCGCCAAGTATCGTGGTGACGTCGCCTGTTGGACACCTTCCGAACCCTTGCATTGCCTGAGTCTGCGACGTACAGGTAGCCGGCGGCATCGCGCTGCAGCGAGTTCACCTGTGAGAAGCGCGCCACGGTGGCAGTCCCATCTGTAAGGCCGCTGGTGGACGTGTGGCCGCAGAACAGCACATAGCTGCTGCCACTGCGCGTCATCTTGAAGATGCCATACTGCGTGCCGACGATGATGGTGGGCAGCGAGGGATCAACAATGAGCGACATGACGCCGGAGGAGTATGTTGCAATGGTGCCCACCGTCATGTTAGGGTACAGGGCGCGCACCGCCCGGTTTTCATAATCTGTAAAGTACATGATGCCGCTGGTGGCGTCGTACCGCATGCAGTTGATGAGTCCCACGACGACGTTTGTGCCCGCGCCGTCGACCGCCGGCGTGCTATAGCCGTACTTCCCCGCCACGGTGGTGACGACGCCCGAGGCGCTGATGCGGCGAATCTGGTTGTTGCGATACTCGCCCACGTACAGGTTGCCGGCGGCATCGTAGTCAAGCCCCATGGGGTAGTCAAAGGTGGCGTAGAGCGGGTTGGCGTTGTCGGCGCGGCCGCTGCTGCCAGACCCCGCAATCGTGGTGACCGCGGCGTTGGTCAGGTTAACCCGCCGCAGCGCATTGGAAACCATGTCCGCCACCACCAAGCAGCCGTCGTGCAGCACCATGTCGGCGGGGGTGTTAAACTTGGCACTCTTTCCAATGCCATTAACCAGCCCGCTCACGGTCGGCGTGCCGGCGTACGTCGATAGGTTGTAGTAGCGCGTGGCGGGCACGTCCGCCAGTGACAGCGCCACAAATGACGCCTTGGCGGCCCCACCGCCACTTGCCTCCGATACGATGCAGCCCCAGGTGGTGCATGCAACCTCATACGCACTCCGCCCGCTGCTTGTCACCCCGCCCCAACACTCCAGGCGCCCGGGCGGCGCCATGTTGGCGGCGTCCGTGCTTGAGATGGCACACGTCACGTTGGCACCCGCCGCCAGCCACCACACGGTGGACGCCGCATTCACGCCAGCCGGCACGGACGCTTTGCCAAAGGCATCGCTGCCCCAGCAGGCCACGCCGCCGGCAGTTGTGATATAACATGCATGGTCGGCACCCACCGACACATGGTCGGCGTCAGTGATGGCCGGCAGGGTGGAGACGACGGGGTTGGCGGCATTGCACAGCAGGTAATGGTGTGGTCGCGGCCGACGGCACACGCCACGTTGCTCCCCGTAGACACGCCTTGATACCAGCCCGCCGGTACGTTGTTGACGCCCGCCGTAGCATTGCCGTAGCACAGCACGGTGCCGTTGGTCTGCAGACCGCACAGGTGCTGCGCACCAGCATGGATGTCAATGAAGGTGGTTGCACGTAGCGGCGCCGTGCCAGGAAACGTGCCCCAGCACAGCGCGGTGCCGTTTGTAACAAGGCCATAGGTAAATGCGTCGCCCGCCGTGACGGCCATGAATTTGACACCAGCGGGTGCCGTCATCTTGGCGGTAGCCGTGGTGTTGGAACTGTGGCATGCTACGGTGTCGCCCGCCTTCACCACACACACATGGCCCGACCCCGCCGTCACATGCCACTCCGCGCTCGCCGTGGGGACGGTAGTTGCCGCTAGCATGAACGCTAGCACGGTGGCTGCCGCGCGCGCCATCGCGGCTGGATAGCGCGCCATCGTGCTGCGCTGCTGCACCATCATGGTAGGGTGTGTGTGCGCTGCCGTTGGTGTGTTGAATGGTGGGTGGGGGTGCGTGTGGAAACGGTGCCAGTACCGGTATTGGGTGTTAAACGGCGCTGCCACTGCCGCGAGAGGCGGCAATATGTATACTAGGTAATGTAGTGTGGTGACAGCGTCGTGGTGCGCGTGTTCTGCGCTGCCGTGGCGTCAGCGACTGGAACGACAGTTCTGTGGGTTCCGCCGCTGCCGTTTCGCGACGTGCACGCGCCCATGCCCGCCCCGGGCACGCGCCCGCATGCAGCGCGGCGGCGCAATGTTGTCAACAGTCAATACGGAGGAAGCTAGAAGTTGTCCGTACCGATAATAACAATGCCAACTCGTCGCCGACAGAAGGGATTAAGCACACGGGATACTGTGAATGTCGTAAGCAATTGACGTGGGACTGCGCAGGCAAACCGTTTGGTGGTACCGTTGCCGGTGGTGTCGTACCGGCACCGGTACCAGTACCGCTGGCACGGCCGTCGGCAGCGCGCTCCCGTGCAACAAACTTACTTTGTTGGCAACAAAGTGTCACGCGACGCAAAACATACCACGCACGCACCGAATGCGTCTCCAGCATCGTCCGCCGGCCTCCTGACATGTACAATTGGCGCCACCGAGCTCCGCGTAGGGCCACGGCGCACCGCTGTGGTGGAAATCACACTACAATGGGTAGCCACCATGATGGCACCATCATGATCGCATGGGCATGGGCACGGCCGGCCCGTAATTGGAGTGGGTTAGCAATTAAAGCACTTCCGCATTAAATTTTACTGGAGCATCAGCACCACTCAACACCCCGCCGCCGCCAGCGGCCGGACGGCACCGACTTGGTGAGGACTTCCGCGTGGTACAATTCAGTATCTATATAATTGTGTTATGGGCGGTATTATTTTAGTCGGATAGTGCGTTGGTGGTGTGATAAACGCGGAAATGTGCGTTTGAGTAGGCGGCGAGAGGGGCTATTACCCACATACGGGGTTTTGGCGCAGTGCGCCTCACGCGGTGCCAGAGGGTGCAATTTGTTTATATGTGGCATTGGTAGCTGTGTGCGTAATTGCAGGTTCGCCCGGTGTGTGTGCGGCGCGAAATCGACCGGAATGTGGGCACCAATAGGCGGCGAGAGAGAATTTCCGTGGTTTGACCACCTTAATCGCATATTTCTTCAACAACACACCGACTTGGCGTGACTCACATGACGACCCCCATTATAAATACCACTACGGTGGTTTGTGCAACGTTTTGTGGTTGGAGCTGGTGTGGGTGGTGCGGTGGCTGGCAGGAAGTGGTGGTGGAGTGGCCCCAGTAGGCGTCGAGAGAGACCTTTGGGTGCCAATATATAGGCGGGTGGGGGTTGTACCTTGGTGTGAAGGGGGTGCAATCGACGCATAATACCATGGTGCAGTGCGCCATCATTGTGGTTGTGGTGAGCGTGGCTTGTGGGGCGCGTATTTTCAGTGGGAGTGGCCCTGGTGCCGCCTACTGGGTGCACACCCACGCCACTTGCTGGGTAAATGTGTGCCAATATCAGTGCCCCTGTGGCCAAACAGCAATGAAATATTGTTGACAATATTGAGTAGAGTGCATGTATGGTGTTGGTTGTGGCGATGGTGGTAGTTTGGTTGTAGTCGGGGTGAGTTAGTGGGTGTGGTGTGGGTACGGAGGGCCTACGCACACCACTGTCCCTGATTTATTGGTACCATATTGGTGTCCTTGGGGTCAGACGGCACTGCGACGTGATCATCGTTACTGCAATGAACGCAGCTGCAGTGTTTGATGTGGCGATAGTGCTGTGTATGTTGCAGACGGGGTGGAATAGTAGCAGTGATTTGCTTATGGACGGTCTACGCACACCACTTTACCGGATTTATTGGTACCATGTTGGTGCTCTCGTGGTCAGCTATCAAAGCGGTGTGGTAGAGGGACATGTATAGAGTGCAGCTGCGGTGTTAGGTGTAGAGATGGTGTAGATTTGGTTGCAGGCGGGGTGACAAAGTGGCACCGGCGGCGGAATTGAAGGCCTACGCACACCACTAAATGGACATGTTTGTTTCCACGCGGGTGGCCTTGGGACAGAATACCACTGCGCACTGGCTACTAGTAATCCATAAAGTGTGCCCGCGGTATTGGATTGGCGGATAATGCTGTGGTGGTGGCAGGGTTGGTGCCAGAGTGAGCTTGGTGGCGGCACTCACGCGCTACGCACACCACCTTATGCATGCCGTGTGTGCTATGTGGATGGGATTTGGGGCAAACCCCACCACAATATGGTTGTCAGTCACACAGAGAGCGTGCATGCGGCGTTGGATGCCCACCTAGCTTGGAGGTGGTTGCAGGTGGAGTGATAAAGTGGTACCGGTAGTGCAACGCACACCACCTTACCGACACCGTGTGTGCTGTATTACTGCCCTTGGTGTCAAAGCCCACCACTATGTCATCAAC
>Ga0066256_1001784_pt1 | contig 27007 bp, 27 predicted proteins | sample ThiBio_1000_biof_FD_87107 | JGI IMG/M metagenome (GOLD analysis project Ga0066256, IMG submission 87107) | Wastewater bioreactor microbial communities from Cape Town, South Africa - Thiocy_expt_1000_biof (version 2) | ecosystem: Engineered > Bioreactor > Thiocyanate-remediating >... | reverse complement strand
CTTCGATCGCTTCACCGCCGGGCGCTATTGGGTCGACGACTATGGCTATCCCGACCGCGAGCCCGATTTCCGGATCCTGCGCGGCTATTCGCCCTACCACAACATCCATGCGGGCAAGCCTTATCCGGCGATCCTGGTGACGACCGCCGACACCGACGATCGCGTCGTCCCCGGCCACAGCTTCAAATATACCGCCGCGCTCCAGGCTGTGGATCTCGGCCCCAAGCCGCGCCTGATCCGGATCGAGGCTCGCGCCGGTCACGGCTCGGGCAAGCCGACCGACAAGGTGATCGAGGAAAGCTCCGACATCCTCGGCTTCCTCGCGCGGTGGAGTGGCCTCAAGGTGCCCGCGGCTAAAGCGCTTCCTCTGACTTCCGCCAGTCGTTGAAGACCAGCGGAAAGACGGCGATCTCGGCGATGGTCTCCGGCTTGCGGTCGAGCCCGGTCGGCGGGAAGCTGTCCGGCTGGTGATAGCTGCCGGCGATGACGTCGAAGATCGGGAACAGGGCCGCGAAATTGCTGTCGTAGTGCTCGGGCAGGCGCGAGTGGTGGCGGCGGTGATAGGCGGGGCTGTTCACCAGCCAGGACCAGCGCCCCAGATCGATCGGCAGCGCCGAATGGACCACGAAGTTCCACATGCTCGCCGCGCTGTAGGCCAGCACCAGCTCGGGCGTGGGCGAGACGATCAGCGAGGCGGCGGACCACACCGTTACCGTCTTGACGAGCTGGTCGCCCCAGAAATGCCGCTGGGTGGTCAGCGCCGACATCGCCGGGTCGGAATGGTGCAGCGCGTGCATCGACCAGAGCCAGGGGATGCGGTGCTGGGCGCGGTGGAACAGGTATTCGCCCAAGTCCTGGACCACCAGGAACAGCGGGAAGGCCAGCCAGAAGGGCAGGGCCGCGCCGTCGATCAGGCCGTGCCCTTGCCACAGCGGCAGCAGCGGCAGGAAGGCGGCGCCGGTGAAGAAGGCGATGGCCCAGGCGAACAGGTTGTTGCGCCAGTCGGTGCCCCGGACTCCATAGAGCCACTCGACGGCGGCGAGCCCCGCGGCGAGGGCCAGGATCAGCGCCATGAAGGGAACCCCGAACATGGGGCCGCTCTATCGGCGAATGGTTAAGAAAATCGGCAGAGCCGTCCGAAAGTTCATACAAATTGCGACTTTTATGAACAGCTCCTGCCTGGCCAGTTCAGCCAAGTGCCACGCCCGGCGGGCTAGACGGTCCTTGTCGCCGGCCACTCCGACCGGCCAGGAACATGAGGATACCAGAACCATGAACACTCTCTCCAAGGCCCTTGCCGGAACCGCTGCCGCCGGCGCCATGATCGTCTCCGGGTGGCGCCCGGCGCTGGCCGCGCCCGCCCGCCGCCATGACAACGGCGTCCGCCCGGGCGAGGTGACCGCCGGCGCGTTGATCGTCGGCGGGATTGCCGCGATCGCCTCGCAGAACAACAACCGTCCCTTCGTCAGCCCGCGCACCGCGGTCGACCAGTGCGTCCGCGCCGCCGAACGCGGTGCCAGCCGCCTGCGCGGCGACGTGACCGACGTGCGCAGCGTCCGCCAGACCCGCACCGGCTACGAGGTCCGCGGCCGGATCGCGGTCAAGACCTTCGCCGGCACCACCTGGCGCGGCAAGGGCCAGTACGGCAACGGCTGGGGCAACGACTTCCGCGGCTGGAACAACAACCTGCGCGGCTACGACGCCGGCAATTTCACCTGCACCGTCGATCGGGGCCGGACCAACGTGAACTACAGCGGCATTCGCGGTCTCTAACCCCAGGGATCGGCGATGGGGCGGCCCGGGCTTCTAGGAGCCCGGGCCGTTTCGTTTGCGGCCGTATTCGGGGATCGCCAGCGACCAGCGGATCGCCGCGCCGCGCAGGACGAAGCCGGCGAGGGCGGCTCCGGGCCAGACCACCTCCCGCGGCAGGCCGAGCACCGTGCCGCCCGCGGCGAGGGCCGCGGCCAGGGTCGCCGCCGTGATGTAGATCTCGGGCCGCATCAGGATCGAGGGCTGCCCGGCCAGAACGTCGCGAATGATCCCGCCCGCGCAGCCGGTGATGACCCCCATCAGGGCCCCGGTGACGGGCGTCAGCCCATAGTCGAGCGCCTTGACCGTCCCCAGCACCGCATAGGCGGCGAGGCCCACGGCGTCGGCCCAGACCAGCAGCCGGCCCTCCCACCAGCGCTCGGGGCTGAACCAGGCGAGCAGCGCAACGGCGAGGCACAGCGGCGCGACGAGCGGATCGCGCACCCAGAACACCGGCGCGTCGATCAGCAGGTCGCGGACCGATCCGCCGCCGACGCCCGTGACCAGCGCGAAGAAGGCGAGCGTCACGAAATCGCGCCGCAGCCGCACCGCCAGCAAGGCTCCGCTGAGGGCGAAGACCGCAATTCCCGCGAGGTCGAGGAAACGGAAAATCCCGGGCAGGGCAGGCACGTTTTGCAGCATTGCGGCGCTATAGCCGGCAATGCCCCGCCTGTCCTCCGCAGGATCGTGCTCAGCGCTTCAGCGCGTCCAGCAACGAGACGGAGGCCAGCCCGGCCCCGAACAGGCAGAAGAAGACGAGGACCAGGTCCCCGTAATGCGTACCGATGAAGTCGATCATGGAAAACTCCCTGGCTGAGCTTGAGCAGTCTCAGCCGGGAGCGATCGGGTCCTTGATCGGGGTCAATCAGGCATCCGCCGGGCGTGCCGGATTACATATGGATCGGCTTGCCCAGCACCGCCATCGCCGCTTCCTTGATCGCTTCCGAATGGGTCGGATGGGCATGGCAGGTATAGGCGATGTCCTCGCTGGTCGCGCCGAACTCCATCGCCTGCGCGGCCTGGGCGATCATCGTCCCGGCGACCGAGGCGATGCACCAGACGCCGAGCACGCGGTCGGTCTTTGCGTCGGCGATGACTTTCACGAAGCCGTCGGGCTCGTGATTGGTCTTGGCGCGGCTGTTGGCGAGCATCGGGAACTTGCCGACCTTGACCTCGCCGCGCTCGCGGGCGGCTTCCTCGGTCAGGCCGACGCCGGCGATCTCGGGGCTGGTATAGACGACGCTGGGAATCACGTCGTGGTTCACGATGCCGTGCTGGCCGGCGATGTTCTCGGCCACCGCGATGCCCTCGTCCTCGGCCTTGTGGGCCAGCATCGGCCCGGGGATCACGTCGCCGATCGCCCAGACGCCGTCGACCTTGGTACGGAAGTCATGGTCGGTCTCGATCTGGCCGCGCTGGTTGAGCGCGAGGCCGATCTTGTCGAGCCCTAGGCCTTCAGTGTTCGGCCGGCGGCCGATGGCGACGAGCACGCAGTCGGCCTCGATCGTCTCGGCGGCACCGCCCGCGGCGGGCTCAAGGGTCAGGGTGGCCTTCCGGCCCTTGACCGTAGCGCCCGTGACCTTGGTCGAGAGCCTGAACTCTAGGCCCTGCTTCTTGAGGATCTTGTTCGCCTCCTTGCGGACCTCGCCGTCCATGCCAGGCAGGATCTGGTCGAGGAACTCGACCACCGTGACCTTCGCCCCGACGCGGCGCCAGACCGAGCCCAGCTCCAGCCCGATCACCCCACCACCGATGACGACGAGGTGTTCGGGGACCTTGGCCAGCTCCAGCGCGCCGGTCGAATCGACGATGATTCCCTTGGCGTTGTCGACCTCGACGCCGGGCAGCGGCGTGACCGAGGAGCCGGTGGCGATGACCACGTTCTTCGCCGTGACGCTCTTGCCCGCGACCTTGACGGTGTGGGCGTCCTCAAAGGTGGCGAGGCCCTTGAGCCAGTCGACCTTGTTCTTCTTGAACAGGAACTCGATGCCGCCGGTCAGGCCCGTGACCGCGTCGATGCGCTGCTGCTGCATCGTGGGCAGGTCGAGGCTCATCTTCTCGATCTTGACGCCGAGCTTGGCGAGCGCGCCGCCGGCGGCCTCCTCGTAGAGCTCGGAGGCGTGGAGCAGGGCCTTGGAGGGGATGCAGCCGACGTTGAGGCAGGTCCCGCCCAGCGTCTCGCGCGCCTCGGCGCAGGCGGTCTTGAGCCCGAGCTGCGCCGCGCGGATCGCCGCGACGTAGCCGCCGGGACCGGCGCCGATGACGAGGACGTCGTAGTCGTATTCAGCCATTTTTCTGCACCACGCTCTTCACGCATTCTTCCATGATCGGCTTCAGCTTCTCGTCCGAAGCCGAGGCCTTGTCGGCGGTCGTGAACCGTGCGTTGATCTTGGTCAGCGCGCAGTCGCACAGTTGTTTGGCCACTCCAGCCGGGGCGCCGCTCTTGGTCGCGCTGGCGATGCAGGATTCGTCAAAGCTCTTGTCGAACCCCTCGTCGAAACCCTTCTTGGCCTGTTCGCAGCCACCCAGCGAGGCGGCAGCGGCGAGGATCAAGAGAGCTTTCCGCATGGTCAGGTCCTTACAGATCGATCAGCAGCCGGGTCGGGTCCTCGATCGCGTCCTTGATGATCTTGAGCGCGGTCACGGCCTCGCGCCCGTCGATCAGGCGGTGGTCGTAGGACAGGGCGATATACATCATCGGGCGAATCACGATCTCGCCGTTGCGGACGACCGGGCGGTCCTCGATGCGGTGCAGGCCGAGCACGGCCGACTGCGGCGGGTTGATGATCGGGGTCGACATCAGGCTGCCGAAGACGCCGCCGTTGGAGATGGTGAAGGTGCCGCCCTTCATGTCCTCCAGGGTCAGGGTGCCCTCGCGGGCCGCCTTGCCGTAGCCCGCGATCGCCTTCTCGATCCCCGCGAAGGAAAGCTGGTCGGCGTCGCGGACCACCGGCACGACCAGGCCGTTCGGGGCCGAGACCGCGACCGAGATGTCGACGTAGTCGTGGTAGACGATCTCGTCACCCTGGATCTGGGCGTTGACCGCGGGAATGTCCTTGAGCGCGAGGCAGGCGGCCTTGGCGAAGAAGCCCATGAAGCCCAGGCGGACGCCGTGCTTCTTCTCGAACAGCTCCTTGTAGCGGTCGCGCGCGGCGATGACCTCGCTCATGTCGACGTCGTTGAACGTCGTCAGCAGGGCGGCGGTCTCCTGCGCTTCCTTGAGCCGCTTGGCCACCGTCTGGCGCAGGCGGGTCATCTTGACGCGCTCCTCGCGCCGCTCGCCCGCCGGAGCCGGCGTGGAGGCGGCGGCGGGAGCCGCGCTCGTCTGCGCGGGAGCCGGGCTCGCCTGCTTGGCCTGCGCGGCGGCGAGGACGTCTTCCTTGGTCAGGCGGCCGTCCTTGCCGGTGCCGTGGATCGTCGAGGGATCGATGCCGTGCTCAAGCACCGCCTTGCGCACGGCTGGCGACAGGGTGGTGTCGGGTGCCGGCGCGTCCTTGGGCGGCATCGTGTCGGAAGCGGGTGGAACCGCGGCCTCGGTGCGCTTGGCGACGGGCTCCGCGCCCGCGGCGGGGATCGAATCCTCGATCGTCGCGATCAGCGCGCCGACGGAAACCGTGTCGCCTTCCTTGACGAGGTGCGCGCCGAGCACGCCCGCGGCGGGGGCGTTGACGTCGATCGCGACCTTGTCGGTCTCCAGGCTGGCGATCGGCTCGTCGAGCGCGACCGGATCGCCCGGCTGCTTGAGCCACTGGCCGACGCTGGCCTCGGTGACGGACTCGCCCAGGACGGGCACCTTGACTTCGGTGGACATGGCTCAGCTCAGCCCTTCTTGCGACGGCGGATTTCGGAACGGACGGACAGGCCCAGCGCATCGGCGACCAGCGCGGCCTGCTCGGAGGCGTGGCGCTTGGCGAGGCCGGTGGCGGGCGAGGCGCTGGCGGCGCGGCCGGCATAGCGCGGACGGCGGACCTTGCACCTGGCGGCCTTCAGCGCGTCCTCGATCAGCGGCTCGACGAAGAACCAGGCGCCGTTGTTGCGCGGCTCCTCCTGGCACCAGACGACTTCCTCGAGGTGCGGCATGCGCTCGAGGCGCAAGGCCAGCGGCTCGCCGGGGAAGGGGTAGAGCTGCTCGAGGCGGACGATGGTCGTGTCCTCCAGCCCGTTCTCGTCGCGCGCCTCCATCAGGTCGTAGCCGACCTTGCCCGAGCAGAGCACGAGCTTGCGAACCTTGTCGTCGGGCGGCGGGGTGCGGTCCGACATGATCCGGCGGAAGTGGCTCTCGCCGATGAAGTCCTCCAGCTCCGACTTGGCCAGCGGATGCCGCAGCAGCGACTTCGGCGTCATGATGATCAGCGGCTTGCGGAAGCTGCGGTGCATCTGGCGGCGCAGGGCGTGGAAGTAGTTCGACGGGGTCGAGATGTTGCAGACCTGGATGTTGTCCTGGGCGCAGAGCTGGAGGAAGCGCTCCAGGCGCGCCGACGAGTGCTCCGGCCCCTGGCCCTCGTAGCCGTGCGGCAGCAGCAGGACGAGGCCGTTGGCGCGCAGCCACTTGGCCTCGGCCGCAGAGATGTACTGGTCGATGATGATCTGCGCGCCGTTGGCGAAGTCGCCGAACTGGGCTTCCCACAGCACCAGCGTCTTCGGATCGGTCATCGCGTAGCCGTATTCGAAGCCGAGCACGCCGTATTCGCTCAAGGGACTGTCGAGCACCTCGAACTCGCCGTGGGGCACGTTCCACAGCGGCACGTACTTGTGCTCGTCGGTCTGGTCGACACAGACGGCGTGGCGCTGGCTGAAGGTGCCGCGGCCGGAATCCTGGCCGGACAGGCGCACGTTGTAGCCTTCGGACAGCAGCGAGCCGAAGGCCAGGGCCTCGCCGGTCGCCCAGTCGAAGCCGTCGCCGCGGGTGAAGCTCTCGCGCTTGGCGTCGATCACGCGGGCCAGCGTCTTGTGGATCTGGATCGTGTCGGGGACCGTGGTCAGCGTCCGGCCGAGGCTGTCGAACAGCTTGCGGTCGATGCCGGTCGGCACGTTGCGGCGCGCGCTTTCAGGGTCGACCGGCTTGTTGAAGCCGCTCCAGCGGCCGCTGAACCAGTCCGCCTCGTTGGGCTTGTAGCTCTTGGCCGCCTCGAACTCGGACTCCAGGTGATCGACGAAATTGTTCGTCGTCTCCTCGACGAAGCCCGCGTCGATCACGCCTTCCCTGGCCAGGCGCTCGGCATAGAGCGCGCTGACCGGCGGATGCTGGCGGATCTTGGCGTACATCAGCGGCTGGGTGAAGCTCGGCTCGTCGCCCTCGTTGTGACCGAAGCGGCGATAGCACCACATGTCGATCACCACGTCCTTGTCGAACTTCTGGCGGAACTCGATGGCGAGCTTGCAGGCGAAGGTCACGGCCTCCGGATCGTCGCCGTTGACGTGGAAGATCGGCGCCTGGACGCCCTTGGCCACGTCGCTCGGATAGGGCGAGTTGCGCGCGAACTGCGGGCTGGTCGTGAAGCCGATCTGGTTGTTGATGATGAAGTGGACGCAACCCCCGGTGGCATAGCCGCGGATGCCCTGGAAGCTCAGGCATTCCCAGACGATGCCCTGCCCGGCGAAGGCGGCGTCGCCGTGGATCAGCACGGGCATGACCTGGTCCATCTGCTCCAGGTCGTCGCGCATGGCCAGGGTCGCGCGGACCTTGCCGAGCACGACCGGATCGACGCTTTCGCGGTGCGAGGGGTTGGGGACCAGGCTCATGTGCACCTTGACCCCGTCGAACTCGCGGTCGGTCGAGGTACCGAGGTGGTACTTGACGTCGCCCGATCCGCCGACGTCCTCGGGATTGGCCGTGCCGCCCGAGAATTCGTGGAAGATCACCTTGTAGGGCTTGGCCATGACGTTGGCGAGGACGTTCAGCCGGCCGCGGTGGGCCATGCCGATCACGATCTCGCGCACGCCGTCGCCGCCGCCATACTTGATGACGGCTTCGAGCGCCGGGATCATCGATTCGCCGCCGTCGAGGCCGAAGCGCTTGGTCCCGACATACTTCTTGCCGAGGAACTTCTCGTATTGCTCGCCGCGGATGACGGCGGACAGGATCGCCTTTTTGCCCAGTTCGGTGAAGTCGATCGACTTGTCGGCGCCCTCCATCCGGTCCTGGAGGAAGCGGCGCTCCTCCACGTCCGAGATGTGCATGTATTCGAGGCCGACCTTGCCGCAGTAGTTGGCGCGCAGGATCGCGACGATCTCCTTGATCGTCGCCCATTCGAGGCCGAGCGCGCCGCCGAGGTAGATCTTGCGGTCCTGCGCGGCGCCGACGAAGCCGTGGTATTCGGGGGTGAGGTCGGCCGGCAGCTCCCGCTGCGTGAGGCCCAGCGGATCGAGATCGGCGGCGAGGTGCCCGCGCACGCGGTAGGTGCGGATAAGCAGCATGGCGCGGATCGAATCCGACGCGGCGGCCTCGATCGCGGCCTCGTCGGCGGGGGCGCCGGCCTTGGCGGCGGCCGCCTTGACCGCGGCCTTGACCGCCAGCGGGTCGAGCGCCTGGGTCAGGTCGTCCTCGGCCGCGCCGCCGACCAGCGGCCAGTTGCTGCGCTGCCAGCTTGGACCCGGCTGCGGATCGTCGGGGAGGAAGTCGTGCGTCTCGCTGCCCATGTTCGTCTTACCTTTTCGAGGCGTGTTCAGGCGTCGTCGTCAGTGACCGATGCCGCGCCGCCCCTCCTCCAAAGGCGGTGCGGCGCGAGAACGGTCGGTTACACGAGTTCCTTGAGCAGGCCGGCGAGGGTGGTGCCGAGCTCCGCGGGCGAGGGCGAGACGCGGATGCCCGCCGCCTCCATCGCCGCGATCTTGTCCTCGGCGCCGCCCTGGCCGCCCGAGACGATCGCCCCGGCGTGGCCCATGCGGCGGCCCGGAGGGGCCGTGCGGCCGGCGATGAAGCCGACCATCGGCTTCTTGCGCCCGTGCTTCGCCTCGTCCTTGAGGAACTGCGCGGCTTCCTCCTCCGCCGAGCCACCGATCTCGCCGATCATGATGATCGACTTGGTCGCGTCGTCGGCCAGGAACAGCTCCAGCACGTCGATGAAGTTGGTGCCGTTGACCGGGTCGCCGCCGATACCGACCGCAGTGGTCTGGCCGAGGCCCGCCATCGTGGTCTGGTGAACGGCTTCATAGGTCAGGGTGCCGGAGCGGCTGACCACGCCGACCGAGCCCTTCGAGAAGATGTTGCCCGGCATGATGCCGATCTTGCACTCGTTGGGGGTCAGGACGCCGGGGCAGTTCGGCCCGATCAGGCGCGACCTGGAGCCCGAGAGGGCGCGCTTGACGCGGACCATGTCGAGCACTGGGATGCCCTCGGTGATCGCGACGATCAGCTCGATCTCGGCATCGATCGCCTCCAGGATCGCGTCGGCGGCACCGGCCGGCGGCACGTAGATGCAGCTCGCCGTCGCGCCGGTCGCGGCCTTGGCCTCGAGCACCGTGTCGTACTGCGGCAGGTTCAGGTGGGTCGTGCCGCCCTTGCCCGGGGTCACGCCCGCGACCATCTGCGTGCCGTAGTCGAGCGCCGCCTGGGTGTGGAAGCTGCCGGTCGAGCCGGTCATGCCCTGGGTGATGACCTTGGTGTTCTTGTCGACGAGGATGGACATTCTACTTCTCCGAAACGGTGCGCAGACGTTTGAATAGTATTCCCAAGGCGCTGACTGCGGTCAGCCCAAATCCTAAATACCAAACGCCAAGATCGAGATTGAACGATGTTTGCGGCAATACGCCGATCGAACGGGCGATTAAGCCGGTGACGCCGATATAGGCGAGCCCGACCAAGATCAGCCCGAGGATCAGCGTGCGCTTCACGCCAGGCTCGGATCGATGCCCTTGCAGGCGCCGACCAGTTCCTTGACCGCGTCGATCGAGACCTGGAGGCCGGCCTTGGCCTTCTCGTCCAGCGCGATCTCGATGACCTGCTCGACGCCGCCGGCGCCGATCACCACGGGGACGCCGACATAGAAGTCGTCGATGCCGTAGGCGCCGGTCACGTGGGCGGCGCAGGGCAGGACGCGCTTCTGGTCGCCGAGATAGGCCTCGGCCATGGCGATCGCCGAGGCGGCCGGGGCGTAGAAGGCCGAGGTGCCGAGCAGGCCGACGATCTCGCCGCCACCGCCGGCGGTGCGCTTGATGATCGCGTCGATGCGCTCCTGGGTCGAGCGGCCCATCTTGATGAGGTCGGGGACGGGGATGCCCTTGACGGTCGAATACTGGGCGACGGGGACCATGGTGTCGCCGTGGCCGCCGAGCACGAAGCTGGAGACGTCGCGGACCGAGACGCCGAACTCCTCGGCGAGGAAGGTCGAGAAGCGCGCCGAATCGAGCACGCCGGCCATGCCGACGACCTTGTTATGCGGCAGGCCCGAGAACTCGCGCAGGGCCCAGACCATCGCGTCGAGCGGGTTGGTGATGCAGATCACGAAGGCGTCGGGTGCGTTGGCCTTGATGCCTTCGCCGACCGCCTTCATCACCTTGAGGTTGATGCCGAGCAGGTCGTCGCGGCTCATGCCCGGCTTGCGGGGCACGCCGGCGGTGACGATGATCACGTCCGCGCCCGCGATGTCCTTGTAGTCGTTGGTGCCGGTGACGCTGGCGTCGAAGCCCTCGACCGGGCCGCACTGTTGGAGGTCGAGCGCCTTGCCCTGGGGAACGCCCTCGGCGATGTCGAACAGGACGACGTCGCCCAGCTCCTTCTGCGCCGCGAGGTGGGCCAGGGTGCCGCCGATGTTGCCGGCGCCGATGAGGGCGATCTTCTTGCGTCCAGTGGTCTTGGCCATGTTAGACGAGGTCCTTCCGTCCTTGCGGGAACGCGTCTCTCTGGGCGGCCAGCATTATCCCGCACATGTGCGGACAGCCCGGTGATGCGGGCGGCCCTAGGCTGCAAAAGTTACCAATGCAACTAACAAAAGCGGCGGATTGCCGACTATCTTTGCTATTGAGAACTAATTTCAAGAAGCGCGGCTTTTATGGTCCTCCCTGTTCCGCGAAGCGGAATGGGGAGGGGACCGTCACACCGTAGGTGTGGTGGTGGAGGGGGCGATTACCCCTCCGTCATTCGCTGCGCGAATGCCGCCTCCCCATTCCGCTTCGCGGAACGGGGAGGATTGGGTAGGCTTACTCCCCGAACACCCGCTCGAAGATGCGGTCGACCGCCTTGAAGTGGTAGTCGAGGTTGAACCTGTCTTCCAACTCCTGCGCCGACAGGGCCTTGCTCACCTCGGGATCGGCCTTGAGCAGCTCGAGCAGCGAGAGCTGGCCGTCGCTTTCCCAGACCTTCATCGCGTTGCGCTGGACCAGGCGGTAGCTCTCGTCGCGGGTCAGGCCGGCCTGGGTCAGGGCCAGCAGGACGCGCTGCGAGTGGACCAGGCCGCCCATCCGGTCGAGGTTCTTCTGCATCCGCTCGGGATAGACGACCAGCTTGTCGACTACGCCGGTCAGTCGGCCGAGCGCGAAGTCCAGGGTGATCGTCGCGTCGGGGCCGATGTAGCGCTCGACCGAGGAGTGCGAGATGTCGCGCTCGTGCCACAGCGCGACGTTCTCCAGCGCCGGGGTAACGGCCGAGCGGACCACGCGGGCGAGGCCGGTGAGATTCTCGGTCAGCACCGGGTTGCGCTTGTGGGGCATGGCCGAGCTGCCCTTCTGGCCGGGCGAGAAGTATTCCTCGGCCTCCAGCACCTCGGTCCGCTGGAGGTGGCGGATCTCGGTGGCGAGGCGCTCGATCGAGCTGGCGATGACGCCCAGGGTCGCGAAGAACATCGCGTGGCGGTCGCGCGGGATGACCTGGGTGGAGACCGGCTCCGGCGTCAGGCCCAGCTTCTCCGCGACATATTCCTCCACCGAAGGGTCGATGTTGGCGAAGGTCCCGACCGCGCCGGAGATGGCGCAGGTGGCGATCTCGGCGCGGGCGTTGACCAGGCGCGCCTTGCAGCGGGTGAACTCGGCATAGGCCTCCGCCAGCTTCTTGCCGAATGTGGTCGGCTCGGCGTGGATGCCGTGGCTGCGGCCGATGGTGGGGGTGTACTTGTGCTCCAGCGCGCGGCGCTTGATCGCGGCGAGCAGGGCGTCGAGGTCTTCGAGTAGCAGGTCGGCGGCGCGCTTGAGCTGGACCGCCAGCGTCGTGTCGAGCACGTCAGAACTGGTCATGCCCTGGTGCATGAACCGCGCCTCGGGGCCGACCTGCTGGGCCACCCAGTCGAGGAAGGCGATCACGTCGTGCTTGGTCACGGCCTCGATCGCGTCGATCGCGGCGACGTCGATCGTCGGCTCGGTCGCCCACCAGTCCCACAGCGCCTTGGCGCCGCTCGGCGGCACGACGCCCAGTTCGCCCAGCTTCTCGGTGGCGTGGGCCTCGATCTCGAACCAGATGCGATAGCGTGCTTCGGGCTCCCAGATCGCGGTCATCGCGGGGCGGGCGTAACGGGGGACCATGTTCGACTCCGGTATGATTGCTGCCGGAGCCGCTAGGAGGAGGGGGCGCTTTAGGCAACCCCGCTCCGGCCTGATGTCAGCGCGGCGCGAACTCGACGTGCAGGTTGTCGATCCCGCGGATGATGTAGCTCGCCTCGTAGTCGATCCGGCGGTCGGCGGCGGTGCCGTGGTGCCGCTCGGACAGGGTGATCGCCGAGGTGTGCTCCAGCATCCGGTCGAGCAGGACCGCGACTTCCGCGCGGGCGAGCGGGGCGCCGGCGCAGGTGTGGGCGCCGCGGCCGAAGGCGATGTGCTCTTTGATCCGCGGCCGGTTGAGGCGGAACTCGGTCGGATCGTCCCAGCGGCGCGGGTCGCGGTTGGCGGCGGGCAGGGCGACGACGACGCGCTGCCCGGCGGGAATCTCCATGTCGCCGATCCGGGTCTGGCGCAGGGCCAGGCGGAAGGTCGCCTTGGTCGAGCCTTCGAGGCGCAGCGTCTCCTCCAGGAACGGGCCGATCTGGTCGCGGTTCTCGCGCAGGTGCTGCTGCATGTCCTGGTTCTCGCAAAGGAAGCGCAGCGAATTGCCGATCAGCTTGGCGCTGGTGTCCTGCCCGGCCGCGAACAGGAACATCGCCGCCTTGACCGGCTCGATCAGCTCAGGCGTGTCGGCCGCGTCCATGTTGCCCGGCGGCGGCCCCGCGTCGATGACCTTGCGGAACTGCTCGCGGTCGTCGGCGGGTACGCCGAGGAGGGCGGCGATGACCATGGTGACGTAGGGCGTCGCGACTTCGGCGATCAGTTCGCAGCCGCCGCGCGCGACCATGTCGCGCATCATCGCGTCGGCGTAGTCGTGCATGAACCGCTCGTTGGCCTTGAGGCGCGAGGGCTTGAACAGCGGGTTGAGCAGCGAGCGCGCGGCGGTGTGCATGTCGCCGTCGTAGGACACCAGCAGCTCCATCGGATCGGTGCCGTGGACCGCCGCGACCTGGGCGGAAATGTCGTCCCCCTGCGGCTCGAACGCCAGCGGGGCAAGCGGATCGGGGTTGAGGATCGAGGAATAGTCGCGCGTGTTGAGGAGGACGTCGACGCCTTCCTGGAAGCCGGTGACGATCACCACGTCGCGGTGCTTCATCCGGTGGACCGGGCCGTCGGCGCGGATCTGCTCGAAGTAGTCGTAGGGATCGAGCAGGACCGACTTGTCGGTGAAATAGTCGCGTTCGGCCTGGAGCGGCGCGGTGGCCATGGCAAGATTCTCCCGTGACCGCCGGTGCGGCGATCTTCTGATACACAGTATTTCATATATTGGCGCGCGGCGCTGTCAATCGCGGTCGGGCGAGAACGGCACGGCGATGCGGCCGGTCGCCTGGCCCGCCGGGTCGAACGAGCGTTCCTCGATCGTGCCGTGGCCGTCCTCGCCGATCAGGACGACCGTGCTGCATCGCGTGCCGTAGGCCGGATTGCGGATGAACACCGAGGAGAAGGCGGCGTCCGGCCCCTCCTCGCCCGCGCCGGGGGTGAGCGGGTTCTCCGCGCGCAGGGCGGCGAACAGCGGCTCGACGTCGGCCGCCGCGCCTGCCAGCCAGGCGTTGAGCACGGCGCAGAGCTGGAGCGTCTTGGGCCAGGGGCGGGAGAAGGCGCCGTTCGACAGGCCGTGGACGCCGGGCGCCAGGTCGTGGCTTTCCGGCCGCGGGTGGTTGGTCAGGACCCGCGCTCCCGCGGCGTCGGCCAGGCAGAGGTTGAACGGGTTCATCGCCGCGATGTCGGGCAGCGGCTCCCCCTTGAGCCAGCCGGTAATGAGCCCGCCGCGCGAGGCGAGGCCGGGCCTGGGATAGCCCGGCACGCGGAAATTGGTGACGAGGGCGAAGCGCCCCGCGCTGGTCACGCCGAGCCAGGTGCCCCCGGCGCGCAGGTCGCGTCCGGCGATGATGCCCGAGCCGTCGTCCCAGGCGGCGAGCGGCGCGGCGGGGCGTTCGTGGAACTCGTCGCGGTTGCCGATGGCGACCAGCCGCCAGCGCGGATGCGCGGCCCAGGCGATGGCGGCTACGCACATGGCAGACGGCCCGCGCCCATCAGATCAGCCCCTTGGCCTTGAGGCTCACGTGCCCCTCGCGGCCGATGATGACGTGATCGTGGACGACGATCCCCAGCAGCCGCCCGGCCTCGGCGATGCGAGCGGTGATCTGGATGTCGGCGCGGCTCGGCTGGGGCGAGCCGGAGGGATGGTTGTGGACCAGGATCAGCGCCGTCGCGCCGAGGTCGAGCGCGCGGCGGATCACCTCGCGCGGGTGGATCGCCGCCTCGTCGATCGAGCCGTCGCCGACGTGCTCGTCGTGGATCAGCATGTTCTGCGCGTTGAGGTAGAGCACCCGGACCCGCTCGACCGTGAGGTGCGCCATGTCGATCGTCAGGTAGTCGATCAGCGCCTGCCACGAGCCGAGCACCGGCTGCTCGCGCACCGCCTCGCGCGCCAGGCGGCGGGCGGCGAGGGTGACGATGCGGATCGCCGCGGCGCTGGTCTCGCCCATGCCGGGGTGCCGGGCGAGGGCGGCGGGATCGGCGTTGAACACGCCTGGCAGCGAGCCGAAGCGCTTGAGCAGGCTGCGCGCCAGCGGCTTGACGTCGCGGCGCGGGATCGCGGTCATCAGCAGGTATTCGACGACCTCGTGATCGCCCAGCGCCTCGGCCCCGCCTTCGAGCAGGCGCTTGCGCAGGCGGGCGCGGTGGCCCGCCGCCTCGTTCCCCACGGGAGCCTGGGCGGCAGGCTGTTCAGGAAAGAGTTCGCTTGCCTCGGCCATATCCGTTCGCGGGAGCCCTCTTGCGGGGAACGCAGGTCAGGGCTGCTGCATTGCCTTTCCCGGGTGATCGACGCAAGTGAGAGGGGGAATGACGGCGGACCAGGCAGCGCTCCCGGACGAACCGGACGACACCGCCCCGCCGGGCCGGCGGCGGTGGCCGGTCGTGCTCGGCCTGGTCGTGCTGGTCCTGATCGGGGCGCTGGCCTGGGCCTGGTTCTCGCGCGAGCGGATCGCGGACAACTACCTCGGCGCGCAGTTCCGGGCGATGGGCCTGCCTGCGACCTACGAGATCGAGCGGGTCGGCCCGGTCCAGCAGGTGCTGCGCAACGTGGTCGTCGGCGATCCCCGGCATCCGGACCTGACGATCGAGCGGGCCGAGGCCTTGATCCGCTACCGCTTCGGTTTTCCGACCATCGGCCGGATCACCCTGATCCGCCCGCGCCTCTATGGCAGCTATCGCGGCGGGACCCTGAGCTTCGGCAGCCTCGACCGCGTGCTGTTCGCGCAGAAGCAGCCGCGCGAGCCGTTCCGCCTGCCCGACCTCGACGTGCGGATCGTCGACGGGCGCGGCCTGCTCGAGGCCGATTCGGGCGCGGTCGGGGTAAAGCTGGAGGGCGCGGGGCGCCTCCGCGGCGGCTTTTCCGGCACGCTCGCCGCGATCGCGCCCGAGGTGGCGGTCGCGGGCTGCCGTCTGACCCGCGCCAGCCTCTACGGCGCGCTCGGCGTCAGCGCGGAGAAGCCGCGGTTCAGCGGCCCGCTGCGGGTCGCGGGCGCGGTCTGCCCCGATGCCGTGCTGGAGCAGGCCGGACTGCGGATCGACGCCACGCTCGACCGCGCGCTGGACGGCGGCGAGGCGCGGTTCGCGCTCGATACCGGGCCGGGCACGGCGGCGGGCGTCGGCGCGGGCGGCCTCAAGGGCTCCGGCCGGCTCGCCTACCGCCGCAAGGCCCTGACCGCGCGTTATCAGCTCGCCGCCGACCGGCTCGCCGCCGCCTCGTTCGGCGCCAGGGTGCTGCGCGCCGAAGGCTCGGTCCGCTCGCAGGACGGGCTCCGGCGGCTGGAGCTGGACGGCAGCCTCGACGGCGAGGGACTGGCGCTCGGCAAGGGGCTCGACATGGCGTTGGCCGGGGCGCAGCGGTCGGCCGCCGACACCCTGGCCGCGCCGCTGCTCGGCCGGATGCGCGCCGCGCTGGAGCGTGAGACGCCCGGCAGCCGGATCGCCGCGACCTACCTGGCGCGGCTGACCGACGGCCGGGTTTCGCTCACCGTGCCCCAGGCCGCCCTGCGCGGCGGCAGCGGCCAGACCCTGCTTGCCGTCTCGCGCTTCCAGCTCCTCTCGGAAGGGGCGAGGACGCCCAGCCTTTCCGGCAACCTCGTCACCGGCGGCGAGGGTATGCCGCAGATCACCGGGCGGATGGAGCGGCCGGGCGGGGGCGAGGCCGTGCTACGGCTGGCCCTGGCCGAATATCGCGCGGGCGACGCGCGGCTCGCCGTCCCGCAGCTCGTCCTCGCCCAGGCGCCGGGCGGCGCGCTCGGCTTCGCCGGCCGGGCCGTGCTGAGCGGGCCGCTGCCCGGCGGCCGGGCCGAGAACCTCCAGGTGCCGATCGACGGCAACTGGTCGCGCGGCGGCGGGCTCGCGGTCTGGCGGCGCTGCGTGCCCGTGGCCTTCGACCGCCTGAGCCTGGCCAACCTGACGCTGGAGCGCCGCGGCGTGACCCTCTGCCCGCCGCCGGGCGCGCCGATCCTGCGGGCCGGCGCCGCCGGAACGCGGATCGCGGCCGGGACCGACCGGCTCGACCTCGCCGGACATCTCGGCGAGACGCCGATCCGCATCGCCAGCGGCCCGGTGGGCTTCGCCGCGCCGGGGACGCTGGCGGCGCGCGGGGTCGAGGTCGCACTCGGCCGCCCGGACGTGGCCAGCCGCTTCCGCCTGGCGAGCCTCACCGCGCAGATCGGCAAGGACGTCGCCGGGCGATTCGAGGGCACCGACATCCGCCTCGCCGCCGTGCCGCTCGACCTGCTCGGCGCGACCGGCTCCTGGCGCTATGCCGACGGTCGGCTGAGCATCGCCGACGGCGCGTTCCGCCTGCTCGACCGCCAGGCTCAGGCCCGGTTCAAGCCGCTCGCGGGGCAGGGCGGGACCCTGACCATGGTCGATAATGTGATCCAGGCCAATGCCTTGATGGCCGAACCTGCCAGCGGGCGGGAAGTCCTGCGGGTCGCCATCCGCCACGATCTCGGCAGCGGGAACGGGCAGGCGGACCTCTCCGTCGCGGACCTCGCCTTCGACGACAAGGTCCAGCCGGTCACGCTGACCGACCTCGCGCTCGGCGTCGTCGCCAATGTCCGCGGCTCTGTGCGCGGCGAGGGCACGATCGTCTGGACGCCGACGACGACCGCCAGCACCGGCCGCTTCACCACCGACGGGCTCGACTTCGCCGCCGCCTTCGGCCCGGCCAAGGGCGTCTCGGGCACGATCGTCTTCACCGACCTGCTCGGCATGGTCACTGCGCCCGACCAGCGCCTGCATATCGCCTCGATCAACCCCGGCATCGAGGCGACGGACGGCGAGATCCGCTACGAATTGCGGCCCAACTCGCAGCTTGCCGTGCTCGGCGGGCGCTGGCCGTTCCTCGACGGCGAGCTTCGGCTGGAGCCGACCTCGATGACCCTCGGGGTGGCCGAGGTGCGGCGCTACACGCTGCGGATGGAGGGGATCGACGCCGCCAGGTTCGTCGAGCGGCTGGAGGTGCCCAACATGAGCGCGACCGGCAAGTTCGACGGCGTCCTGCCGCTGGTCTTCGACCAGGACGGCGGGCGGATCGAGGGCGGCCAGCTCAATTCGCGGGCGCCCGGCGGCAACGTCTCCTACGTCGGCGCGCTGACCTACAAGGACCTCTCGCCGATGGCGAACTTCGCCTTCGACGCGCTGAAATCGCTGGATTACCGCGAGATGCGGATCGGCATGGACGGGGCGATCGCGGGCGAGATCGTCACCCGGGTCCGCTTCACCGGGGTCAAGCAGGGCACGACCGCGAAGCAGAACTTCCTGACCAGGCGGATCGCCAGCCTGCCGATCCAGTTCAACGTCAACCTGCGCGCGCCGTTCTACCAGCTCATCACCTCGTTCAAGAGCCTCTACGACCCGGCCTACGTCAAGGACCCGCGCGGGCTGGGCCTGCTCGACGCCCAGGGCCGGCCGGTCGCCCCCGCGCCGGCGAATCCTCCGTCGCCTGGGAATCCTCCATCGCCTGCGGCCCGGCCCGGCGACATTCAGCCTCCAGACAGCGAGAAACGTCCATGATCCCCCGTGAATTGACCGGAGCCGGTTCGGCTGCGACAAGCCTGCCGATGCAGGAGTTCGAGCAGCAGGGGCGGGGCCGGTTCGGCTGGGGCGCCGGTCGCGCCGCGGCGATGCTGGCGGCGGGCGCGCGGGGGCGGTCGGGCTGTGTTCCGGGCAACGCGGCGGGCAAAGCCATGGCCATGGAGCTCAACATCAACATCAAGCAGGAGGTGATCTCTCGCCTCGCGACCGAGGTGAAGAACAACATCGAGGCGAATCCGGAGATTTTCTGATGTCACGCAAGATTGGTTACATCGCTGCCGCCGCTGCTCTCGCGCTGACCGCGCCCGCGGCTTATGCCCAGCGCGACCCCGCCTATGCCGCCGCCCGCGCCGCGGGGCAGATCGGCGAGAAGATGGACGGCTACCTCGGCTTCGTCGGCACGCCCAGCCCGGCGCTGCGCGCCCTGGTCGAGGACCTCAACATCAAGCGCCGGGCCAACTACACCGAGCGCGCCCGCGCCCAGAACGCCACGGTCGAGGAATATGCGATGACCCAGGGCTGCGCCCTCATCGCCCGCACCGCGCCGGGGGAGAAGTACCAGGCGCCCGGCGGCGCCTGGGTGACGCGCACCAGCGCCCAGCCGCAGCGCGACAGCCGCTGCCCGTGACCGGCGGAGCCTGACGCGGAAAGCTTTCGCGAAAAAAGACTTTCCTACACGAACCGGATTGGTTATATGGGCGGTCATGCCGAACGCCCTTCCGCCTGCCGCCGCGATGCCGGCGCCGCCCTCCGCCCGATCCTTGTCGACCCCGGCGGGGAGGGGTGGTTTTCCCGCGTCGCGCCACCGGGCCGTCAACTTGCTGCCACCCCGGTTGACTCGGGGATACCCCCCGCCTAAGGGGGCGGCGCCCTCGGCGGGGGGCCGCCGTGAGGGGCCTCATTTCCTTTTGGAGAACCAGGCATGAGCGACGAGCCGCCCGCCCGAGACCCTATCGGCGAAGATGCGCGGGTCGATGCGCTCGATGAGCGGCTGAAAGCCGCCAAAGAGCGCGAAGAGGAGCGTAATCGGCCCTCGGGGAGCGGCCATGCCGATGCGAACTATCGCATGGGCAGCAAGGTCCTCTCCGAGCTGATCGGGGGCATCGGTGGCGGCGCGTTGATCGGCTGGGTGATAGATCACTTCGCCGGCACCTCGCCCTGGGGCCTGTTGGTGATGATGTTCCTCGGAATCATCGTCGCCTTCAGGAGCATCATCCGGATTTCGAGCCGGCGTCCCGATTGATCCCCGTCAGGGGGTATGAGGGGCGCTGTCGCGCATGTAAGCTTGAGGGACCAAAGCGTGGCCGAGCAGGGCAAAGTCGACCCGATGCACCAGTTCACGATCGAGCCGATGTTCGGCACCGATCACTGGCAGATCGCGGGTTATCACATCCCCTTCACCAATTCCGCGCTGTGGATGGCCATCGCCACGCTCGCGCTGCTGGTCTTCGTCGCCGGCGGGATGAAGCGCCAGCTCGTCCCCGGCCGCTGGCAGATGGCGGTCGAATCGATGACCGGCTTCGTCGACGGCCTGCTCGCCGCGAACATCGGCCCGGCCGGCAAGAAGTACGTGCCCTACGTCTTCTCGCTGTTCATGTTCATCCTCTTCGCCAACGTCCTCGGCCTGCTGCCGCTCGGCATCGTCGGCGTCCATCCCTTCACCTTCACCAGCCACTTCACGGCGACCGGCGTCCTCGCCATCCTGTCGTTCGCGATCGTGCTGATCGTCGGCTTCTGGAAGCACAAGCTGCACTTCTTCAGCCTGTTCGTGCCCCACGGCACCCCGGTGGTGATGATCCCGCTGATCTTCTGCATCGAGCTGGTCTCGTTCCTGGTCCGTCCGTTCAGCCTCGGCCTGCGACTGTTCGTCGCGATGATGGCCGGCCACGTCCTGCTCGAGGTGCTCTCGGGCTTCGTGATCAGCGGCCTCAACGCCGGCCTCGGCATCGGCCCCGTGGTCTCGATCCTCAGCTTCCTGCTGATGGTCGCGATCTGCGCGCTGGAGATTCTGGTCGCGGGCATCCAGGCCTACGTCTTCGCGTTGTTGACCTCGCTCTACATCAACGACGCCGAGAATCTTCACTGAGTTTCACACCTACGTCTTTCAACCCCAAGTTTCTGTTTCAACCCAAGAATTTCCAAAGGAGTTTTATCATGGATCCTCAAGCCGCCAAGCTCGTCGGTGCCGGTCTCGCTGCCATCGGCGCCGGTATGGCCGCCATCGGCGTGGGCAACGTCTTCGGCTCGTTCCTCGAGTCCGCGCTGCGCAACCCCGGCGCCGCCGACGGCCAGCAGGGCCGCCTGTTCATCGGCTTCGCGGCCGCGGAGCTTCTCGGCCTGCTGTCGTTCGTCGTCGCGATGATCCTGATCTTCGTCGCCTGACGCCGACTGCAACTGACCAAACCGGCCGGACGGGTTCCGGCCGGTAAACGACGGATTCCGCAATGCCTCAAATCGCGCAGCTCGCCGAAACCTATGCCAGCCAGATCTTCTGGATGCTGGTGTTCTTCGGCTTCGTCTTCTTCGTCATCGGCAAGGGCATGGTGCCCAAGGTGATGGCGACCGTCGAATCGCGCGACAAGCAGATCGCCAGCGATCTCGCCGCCGCCGAAGCGGCGCGGGCCGCCGCCGACGCGCAGGAAGAGGCCTGGCGGGTCCAGGCGAACAGCCAGCGGGCCGAGGCCCAGGCGCTGATCGCCAAGGCCAAGGGCGAAGCCGCCAAGGCGACCGAGACCCGTCTCGCCGCCGCCGCCGCCAAGCTCGACGCCCAGGTCGAGGCCGCCGACGCCCGCATCGCCGAGGCCCGCCAGGGCGCCCTCGGCGAGATCGAGGCGGTCGCGGTCGAGGCCGCCACCGACATCGCCCAGCGTCTCGCCGGCCTGAAGGTCGACGCGGGCGCGGCCACGTCGGCCGTGAAGGAGGCTCTCCATGTCTGATCTTTCGAGCCTCTACCTGCTCGCCCATGCCGCTGCCGAAGGCGCTGCGGAACACGCCGAGCCGAGCGCGTGGAACCTCAACCCGGTCGCCTGGGTCGCGCTGTCGATGGTCGTGCTGATCCTCGTCGCGCTCTACATGAAGGTCCCGAAGATGCTGACCTCGGGTCTCGACGAAGGCATCGCCGAGATCAGGAAGCAGCTCGACGAGGCCAAGGGCCTGCGCGCCGAGGCGGAAGCCCTGCGCAAGGAATATGCCGACAAGATCGCCAATGCCGAGAAGGACGCGGCGGCCATGCTCGAGCACGCCCGCCACGAGGCCGAGGCGATCGTCGCCAAGGCCGAGGCCGACACGACCACGGTGATCGCCCGCCGCGAGAAGATGGCCGCCGACAAGATCGCCGCCGCCGAGCGTGGCGCGGTCGAGGAGCTGCGCGCCAAGGCTGCCCAGGCCGCCGCCGCCGCCGCGGGCAAGCTGATCGCCGCCAAGCACGGCGCCGATGCCGATAAGGCCCTGGTCGACGAGGCGATCGCGGGGATCTGATCCTCCGGGGCCGATGCTCGGTCCATGGCGCCAGGCTTCGTTCTCGATCTGGCGCGCAAACAAAAAACCCCCGCCTCGGCGGGGGTTTTTTGTTGCCTGTTCGTTCGGAAAATGGGAGCCCGGCCGCCTGGTCCCGGCGGCCGGGCTCGACCCGACGATCAGTGGGCGGCTTCGCTCGCGGCCTCGGTCGCGGCGTCGCTGGCAGCCGCGCTCGCCGTGGCGGCGGCGTCGCTGGCCTCGGTCGCGGCGGCAGCGGCTTCGGTCGCCGCTTCCGTGGCCTCGGTGGCCGCGTCGGAGGCTTGCTCGGCCTTGTTCTTGCAACCGGCCAGGGACAGCGCCGTGGCGGCCATGGCAACGAGAATGACGGTGCGCTTCATGTCTTACTCCCTTCAGTGGGAAGCGAAGGCTAGCGCGCGACCGCTCTTTGGCAATCACAAATCGGCGGAAGGAGTCGAGTTCTCCCCCGCGATCAGAAGCTGTTCTTCGCTTCCCGCAGCGCGGCGAAGGTGGCCACGGCGTCGCCGACCTTGCCGCCTTGCCCGGCCCAGCGCGCCTGCAAGGCCGGGTCGTCGGCGCGCAGGAAGGGGTTGGTGGCGAGCTCCCGCTGGAGCTTGAACGGCACGGTCGGGCGGCCGTGCTCGCGGCAGCGCCGGATGTCCTCGGCGTAGTCCTGGAGCTCGGCGTTGTCGGGATCGGCGTGGAGCGCGAAGCGGGCGTTGGACGCGGTATATTCGTGCGCGGCGTAGAGCACGGTCTGCGGGGGCAGGGCCTTGAGCCGCTGGAGGCTGTGCCAGAACTGCGGCGGCGTGCCCTCGAACATCCGCCCGCAGCCGAGCGCGAACAGCGAATCGCCGACGAAGGCGATCCCCGCGGCCGGCAGGTAATAGGCGATGTGGCCCAGGGTATGCCCGCCGACGTCGATCACCTCGGCCTCCCAGTCGCCCAGGCAGACGAAGTCGCCGTGCTTCACGGTCCGGTCGACGGCGGCGATCTTGGCGGCGTCCCCCGCGGGGGCGATCACCGTGCAGCCGGTCGCCGCCTTGATCGCCTCGTTCCCGCCGGCGTGATCGGGGTGCCAGTGGGTGTTCCAGATATGGGTGATCTGCCAGCCCTTGTGCGCCGCCTCGCGCAGGTAGGCGTCGGCGTCGGGGGTGTCGATGCAGGCGGTCTCGCTGCTGTCGGGATCGTGGAGCAGGAACCCGTAGTTGTCTTCGAGGCAGGGGAACTGGTGGACTTCTAGGGGCATCGGACCTCTCCTTGGGAGGACCGATGTAGGAGCTGGCCGGGCAAAGAAAAGGCGATTGTGCAGTTTGCCAATCAGACCGAGCAGACGTTCCCACCCATTTCGTCACCCCGGACTTGATCCGGGGTCCCGCTCCCTTTTCCCGCGTCGCGCAGGAAGAAGCGGGGCCCCGGATCAAGTCCGGGGCGACGAGGTTGGTGATGGCCTCCGCTGCTCACCGAACCCGGTCATTCGGCTGACGGGTTGGCAAACTACAGAATCGCCAAAGAAAAAGCCCGCCCGGATCGCTCCGGGCGGGCCTTCGACAGACCGGCCTTGCGGCCTGGACTGACTCTCGGGACTTACTGCTTGGCCTTGAGGGCCGCGCCGAGGATGTCGCCCAGCGAGGCGCCGGCATCCGACGAGCCGTACTGCTCGACGGCTTCCTTCTCCTCGTGGAGCTGGCGGGCCTTGACCGAGAAGTTCGGCTTCTTCGAACGGTCGAAGCCGGTGACCATGGCGTCGAACTTCTGGCCGACCTGGAAGCGGTCCGGACGCTGCTCGTCGCGGTCGCGGCCGAGGTCCGAGCGCTTGATGAAGCCGGTCGCGCCGTCCTCGCCGGCCTGGACTTCCAGGCCGCCGTCGCGGACTTCGAGGACCGTGACGGTGACGACGTCACCGCGCTTGAGCGAGCCGCTGGCTGCGGCCACGCCGGCCGCCGGGGCACCCTTCTCGAGCTGCTTCATGCCGAGGCTGATGCGCTCCTTGTCGACGTCGACGTCGAGCACGATCGCCTTGATCTGCTCGCCCTTGCGGTGCAGCGCCAGCGCGTCCTCGCCCGAGATGCCCCAGGCGATGTCCGACATGTGGACCATGCCGTCGACGTCGCCGTCGAGGCCGATGAACAGGCCGAACTCGGTCGCGTTCTTGACTTCGCCTTCCACGGTCGAGCCGATCGGGTGCTTCTCGGCGAAGGCTTCCCAGGGGTTCTGCTGGGCCTGCTTGAGGCCGAGGCTGATGCGGCGCTTGTCGCTGTCGACCTCCAGGACCATGACGTCGACTTCCTGGCTGGTCGAGACGATCTTGCCGGGGTGGACGTTCTTCTTGGTCCAGGACATCTCCGAGACGTGGACCAGGCCCTCGATGCCCGGCTCCAGCTCCACGAAGGCGGCGTATTCGGGTATGTTGGTGCCGGTGCCCTTGCGCTCCGCGCCGGCCGGGTACTTGGCGGCGCCGCCGTCCCAGGGATCGCTCTCGAGTTGCTTCATGCCGAGGCTGATGCGCTGCGTGTCCTGGTTGATGCGGACGATCTGGACGCGCACGGTGTCGCCGATGTTGATGACCTCGCTCGGGTGGTTGACCCGCTTGTAGCTCATGTCGGTGACGTGGAGCAGGCCGTCGATGCCGCCGAGGTCGACGAAGGCGCCGTAGTCGGTGATGTTCTTGACGACGCCGTCGATGATCTGGCCCTCGGCGAGGTTCTGGATCAGGCCCGAGCGCTGCTCGGCGCGGGTCTCTTCGAGGACGGCGCGGCGCGAGACGACGATGTTGCCGCGGCGGCGGTCCATCTTCAGCACCTGGAAGGGCTGCGGGATGTCCATCAGCGGCTGGACGTCGCGGACCGGGCGGATGTCGACCTGCGAGCCGGGCAGGAAGGCCACGGCGCCGTCGAGGTCGACGGTGAAGCCGCCCTTGACGCGGCCGAAGATCACGCCCTCGACGCGCTTGCCTTCGCCGAACTCGGCCTCCAGCTTGTCCCAGGCGGCTTCGCGGCGGGCGCGGGCCCGGCTGAGCGTGGACCCGGCGGCGGGGGTCTCGGCGAGGTCGAAATTGGCCTCGGCCACGGTGGCGGCGGAGAGGGCGTGGGGGTGGCCGGGGGTGGCGAACTCGCGCAGGGCGGCGGGGCCCTTCGTCTTGGGGCCGACGTCGATGGCGGCCTTGACGTTCGCGGTGGCGGTGATGGTGCCCTTCACCACGCGGCCTTCAAAGCCGCCGGTGGCGGCGCCACCCAGGGATTCGTCGAGCAGCGCGGCGAAATCGTCGCGCGTCGGATTGGCAGCAGATGCCATTTCACGTTCCTTCAGTCGATGTTTCCGGCCAGGCGGTTTTCTCCGCCGGTCTTCCTCCGCCTGCGGGACCATCCCGAGACGGGCCAAAAGGGCCGATCTGCCGCAGCGGCCGGACGCCGGCTGCGGCGTTCCGCCAGGCACGAGCCTCGCGAGACCGGCGGCGCTTATGGGAAAGGGCGCGGAAAAGCAAGAAATACCGCGGCGCCGGAACGCAAAGCCGCTCGACCGTGGGGCCGGCGCGGCTCATAGTCCTGTCCGAGAGGCCGTCGACGGAGAAGGACATGCGGACCAGCAGGCGCAATATCATGGCGGGAAGCACGGCGCTGCTGGCCGGAACGGCGCTGCCCTCCCGCGCCCAGGCCCCGGCGGACGACTGGCACGCGCTGGCTGAGGACGTGAAGACCGAGATGGCCTGGGCCTGGGACCAGTATCGCCAGCGGGCCTGGGGCAAGGATGAGATCAAGCCGGTCAGCGGCGGCTATTCGAGCTTTCCGCTGAAGCGCCGGCACCTCGGCCTGAGTATCGTCGAAGCGCTCGACACGCTGTGGGTCATGGGGCTCGACACCCAGTTCCGGGAAGGCGTGGACTGGGTCAAAAGTACGCTCGATTTCGACGTCGACGGCGAGGTTTCGGTGTTCGAGACCTCGATCCGCCTCGTCGGCGGGCTATTGTCCGCGCACCACGCCGCGCCCGACCCGGCGATCCTCGCCAAGGCGAAGGACCTCGCCGATCGCCTGCTGCCGGCCTTCGACACGCCGACCGGGATGCCCTGGCGCTTCATCAACCTGCGCACCGGCGCGCGCCGCGAAAGCGTGCTGAGCCCGGCCGACGTCGGCACCTTCCTGCCCGAATGGGGCACCCTGAGCCGCCTGACCGGGGACGGGCGCTATGCCGCGGCGGCGCGCAAGGCGGCGGTCGCGGTCTTCGAGCGGCGCTCGAAGCTCGACCTGTTGGCGACCCGGATCGACGCCCTGACCGGCCAGTGGAAGTCGCGCACGGCCACGGTCGGCTCGCTCGGCGACAGCTATTACGAATATCTGTGGGATTCCTGGCAGCTTCTCGGCGACGCGGAGTTCCGGCGGATGTACGAGGTCTGCGCCGCGGCGATCCTGGCGCACCAGCAGGTCTGGCAAGACGGCTCGCTGTGGTTCGCGGACGTCGATTTCGAGACCGGCCGCGTCGTCAGCACGAAGCAGGACGTGCTCGCCGCCTTCTACGGCGGCCTGCTCGCCCAGGGCGGCGCGGCCAGGGAGGGCGCGGCCTATACCGAAAGCTGGGCCAAGGTGCAGGACCGCTTCGGCATCCTGCCCGAGCAATACGACTATGCCGCGGCGAAAGCGACCCAGGTCAGCAACGCGCTGCGGCCGGAGTTTGCCGATGCCTGCTTCAACCTCTGGCTGCTCGACGGCAACCCGCGCTGGCGCGAGCTGGGCCGGCAACACTACCTGGCGATGAAGCGCTGGAACAAGGCGCGCTACGGCTACACCGGCCTGTCCAACGTGACCACCGATCCCAAGCGCCAGGCGGACAACTGCCCCGGCTACTGGTGGTCGGAGCAGATGAAATACTATTACCTGCTGTTCGCCGATACGCCGCGCTTCGACTACAAGCGCAACTACCTGACGACCGAAGGCAACGTGCTGCTGGGCTTTCGCCGGACCGAGGCCTGAGCGGCTATCTCGCGGGCTTGTATCCGCGCTGGCGCAGGGTCGTGAGATAGGCGGCCAGGTCGCGGATGCTGGCGGGCGGGACCGTGAAGCTCATCGCCGCCGGATAGTTGTGCGAATCGCGCAGGAATTCCTGCAAGGTCGCGCGGGTGACGCCCGGGCGGTTGGCGATGTCGTCGAAGGGCGGCGATTCCGGATTGGGCGAGGAGGCG
>Ga0066256_1001783_pt1 | contig 27016 bp, 27 predicted proteins | sample ThiBio_1000_biof_FD_87107 | JGI IMG/M metagenome (GOLD analysis project Ga0066256, IMG submission 87107) | Wastewater bioreactor microbial communities from Cape Town, South Africa - Thiocy_expt_1000_biof (version 2) | ecosystem: Engineered > Bioreactor > Thiocyanate-remediating >... | reverse complement strand
GTTCTGAGCAATTCCGATCTCTCGCGGCGCTTCGTGCATAGAACTTCTGACCGTTCCCGGTCAGAAGTTCTATGCACACACGGCGGCCAGCCCAGTGAACTGGTGCAGTCGCCTTCTGAAAACGACACTTGGTTTGGCACAGCAAGCGCTTCAAAAACCTACGTTTTCAAGAAGAAGGAAACCGCATGCCCCGCCGTTCGATCCTGTTCGCCCCCGAGCGCGAAAGCTTGCTGGCGTTGCCGGACACCAAGGATGAGTTGATCCGTCACTACACGTTCAGCGAAACCGACCTGTCCATCATCCGTCAGCGGCGCGGCCCGGCCAACCGCCTGGGCTTCGCCGTGCAGCTCTGCTACCTGCGCTTTCCAGGCGTCATCCTTGGCGTCGATCAACCACCGTTTCCGCCCTTGCTGAGACTGGTCGCCGACCAGCTCAAGGTTGGCGTCGAAAGCTGGGACGAGTACGGGCAGCGGGAACAGACCCGGCGCGAGCACCTGGTCGAGCTGCAAACGGTGTTCGGCTTCCAGCCGTTCACGATGAGTCACTACCGGCAGGCCGTCCAGTTGCTGACCGAGCTGGCCATGCAGACCGACAAAGGTATCGTGCTGGCCAGCGCCTTGATCGAGCACCTGCGGCGGCAGTCGATCATTCTGCCCGCCCTCAACGCGGTCGAGCGGGCGAGCGCCGAGGCCATCACGCGTGCCAACCGGCGCATCTACGAAGCCCTGTCCGAACCGCTGTCGGACGCGCATCGCCGCCGCCTCGACGATCTGCTCAAACGCCGCGACAACGGCAAGACGACTCGGCTTGCCTGGCTGCGCCAGTCACCGGCCAAGCCCAATTCGCGCCACATGCTCGAACACATCGAACGCCTCAAGGCGTGGCAGACACTCGACCTGCCTTCCGGCATCGAGCGGCTGGTTCATCAGAACCGCCTGCTCAAGATCGCTCGCGAGGGCGGCCAGATGACGCCCGCCGACCTGGCCAAGTTCGAGCCGCAACGGCGCTATGCAACCTTGGTCGCGCTCGCCATCGAGGGCATGGCCACCGTTACCGACGAAATCATCGACCTGCACGACCGCATCCTGGGCAAGCTGTTCAATGCCGCCAAGAACAAGCATCAGCAGCAGTTCAAGGCATCCGGCAAGGCGATCAACGCCAAGGTGCGGCTGTTCGGGCGCATCGGCCAGGCGCTGATCGACGCCAAGCAGTCGGGCCGCGACCCGTTCGCCGCCATCGAGGCCGTCATGTCCTGGGACGCCTTCGCCGAGAGTGTCACGGAGGCGCAGAAGCTCGCGCAGCCTGAGGACTTCGATTTTCTGCACCGCATCGGCGAGAGCTACGCAACCTTGCGCCGCTATGCACCGGAATTCCTCGCCGTGCTCAAGCTGCGGGCCGCGCCCGCCGCCAAGGCCGTGCTCGACGCCATCGAGCTGCTGCGCGGCATGAACACCGACAACGCCCGCAAGGTGCCTGCGGATGCGCCGACCGACTTCATCAAGCCGCGCTGGCAGAAGCTGGTGATGACCGACACCGGTATCGACCGGCGTTACTACGAACTGTGCGCGCTGTCGGAGATGAAGAACGCGCTGCGCTCGGGCGACATCTGGGTACAGGGCTCGCGCCAGTTCAGGGACTTCGAGGACTATCTGATGCCTCCCGAGAAGTTCGCCAGCCTCAAGCTGTCCTGCGAATTACCGCTGGCCGTGGCCACCGACTGCGACCAGTACCTGAGCGAGCGCTTGGAGCTGCTGGAAGCGCAGCTCGCCACGGTCAATCGCATGGCGGCGGCGAACGATCTGCCGGACGCCATCATCACAGAGTCGGGCCTGAAAATCACGCCGCTCGATGCGGCGGTGCCGGACACGGCGCAAGCGTTGATCGACCAGACGGCCATGGTCCTGCCGCACGTCAAGATCACAGAATTGCTGCTTGAAGTCGATGAATGGACGGGCTTCACCCGCCACTTCACGCACCTGAAATCGGGCGACCTGGCCAAGGACAAAAATCTGCTGTTGACCACCATCTTGGCCGACGCGATCAACCTTGGCCTGACCAAAATGGCCGAGTCCTGCCCCGGCACGACCTATGCCAAGCTCGCTTGGCTGCAAGCCTGGCATACCCGCGACGAAACCTATTCGACGGCGCTGGCCGAACTGGTCAACACTCAATTCCGGCATCCGTTTGCCGGGCACTGGGGCAATGGCACCACGTCATCTTCGGACGGCCAGAACTTCCGCACCGGCAGCAAGGCCGAGACCACCGGGCATATCAACCCTAAATATGGCAGCAGCCCAGGACGGACGTTCTACACCCACATCTCCGACCAATACGCGCCATTCCACACCAAGGTGGTCAATGTCGGCGTACGCGATTCGACCTATGTGCTTGACGGCCTGCTGTACCACGAGTCCGACCTGCGCATCGAGGAACACTACACCGACACGGCTGGCTTCACCGATCATGTCTTCGCCTTGATGCACCTACTGGGGTTCCGCTTCGCGCCACGCATCCGCGACCTGGGCGACACCAAGCTCTACATCCCGAAGGGCGAAGCCGCCTACGAGGCATTGAAACCAATGATCGGCGGCACGCTGAACATCAAGCACGTCCGCGCCCATTGGGACGAAATCCTGCGGCTGGCCACGTCGATCAAACAGGGCACGGTGACGGCCTCACTGATGCTCAGGAAGCTCGGCAGCTACCCGCGCCAGAACGGCCTGGCCGTGGCGCTGCGCGAGTTGGGCCGCATCGAGCGCACGCTGTTCATCCTGGACTGGCTGCAAAGCGTCGAACTGCGCCGCCGCGTGCATGCCGGGCTGAACAAGGGCGAAGCGCGCAACGCACTGGCCCGCGCCGTGTTCTTCAACCGGCTGGGCGAAATCCGCGACCGCAGTTTCGAGCAGCAGCGCTACCGGGCGAGCGGCCTCAATCTCGTGACGGCGGCCGTTGTGCTGTGGAACACGGTCTATCTGGAGCGGGCCGCGAACGCCTTGCGCGGCCACGGTCATGCCGTTGATGATGCCCTTTTGCAGTACCTATCGCCGCTGGGCTGGGAGCACATCAACCTGACCGGCGATTACCTCTGGCGCAGCAGCGCCAAGATCGGCGCGGGCAAGTTCAGGCCGCTACGGCCGCTGCAACCGGCTTAGCGTGCTTTATTTTCCGTTTTCTGAAGCGACCCCTTCAAGGTGGACTGTCCGCACGCACGGCCAACGGACGCAGAAGCCGCACCCGCGCCATCCAGGGCATAGACCAGAACGTCAAGGTCAACCGGGCGCTGTGGATACTGGCCGAAGAGATGAAGCGGCTCAAAGGCTGACATCCGAGGGGACTTTGCCCCCTCACTTCGGCGCAACACAACGGCGGAGACATCCAACGCCGCCGCGCCGCCCGGCCTTGTCAGTCCGGGCGGCGCGGCAACAATCGGAAACGACTGCCCGATGGCGAAATGACTTCCGTCATCTCTGCTTTTGTTCATCCGTCCAATGAGTTCACCATGCTTTGGGCTGGGCATCCGATCCCAAAAAACGCGCCCCGCCACTTGGGCGGGGCGCTGAGGACGACAGGCGTTACTGCGCCAGGTTGTGCAATGGCGCACCGTCCCCGACGCTGGCGGGCAGGTCGCCAGAAACGACGGCGGCTCACCGACAGGCCGTCCACCATGCCCAGAGCCATCCACGCCGCGATCAATCAAGCCCGCGCCAATGCGCGAGGAGCTTTCATCCTTGGTGATTCGGAACTTACCTTTCCTGCGATGGGGTACGTACCGGCGAAGCCACTGTGCGGGGATGCCGGAGCCATGCTGCCTTTCGGTGAGGATCGCACCCAACGGCGGCCTTGGCTTGTCGTGAATCCTGGCGAGGCAGCGGCTGCGCCTCGGACTTCATGGCTGCAACCGTCCGGCTCAACAAATTTCCCCGGCACTGCGTGCCTTCCTCGCGAAACAAATTTCTTGTTCCTCCCGGTCCTCCACTGCGTTGCGGCCGCTGCGCGATGCAGCCCGCCCGTACCTCGCCCTTCGGATCACCGACAAGGCCGCGATGGGCGCGACCTTGCACCACCAAAAGGAGATTCATCATGGCAAACATTGGCACCTTCACCGCACAGAACGACAGCTTCATCGGCACGGTTCGCACCCTGACGCTCAACGTCAAGGTCAAATTCGTCCCGAACGCCGGGGAGAGCGAGAACGCTCCCAACTACCGCATCGTCGCCGGCAACTTCGAGATCGGCGCAGCGTGGAATAAAGTCAGCAAGGCGGAACGGCCTTACCTGTCGGCAACCCTGGATGACCCGTCGTTCCCGGCGACCATCTACGCCCGTCTGGTCGAGGGCGAGGATGGCGTGCACAACCTGATCTGGTCGCGCAGCAAGGGCGACTGATTATCGCCCTCGGCGCCCCGCCTATACGGCGGGGCGTTTTCTGCGGGAAGTCGTTCCTATGAGCTACCGTCGTCATGGCTGTGGCCTTCCGGTTTCAACTTGTCGGCAGTGCCAATCTGATCGTTTGCGTGCATGCGCCTGACTTGGAGCGCACTCTGACTTCCAGGATTAACCACATGGACCTTGTCTTTATGATTCAATGACTCTGTTCATGACAACCCCGGCGGATCCTCCTTGAATACTGATACACCCGAATCCAGCCGCAAGGCATTGATCGACGCTCTGCTTCTCAAACTCCCTGGCGTCAGTGCAAGAAAAATCAGCGGCCTTGATGCCTACTTTGTCAGTGACAAGATGTTCGCCTGCATCAGCGGTGGCGGTGTCGGGCTGCGCCTGCCCGCCGCCACTGTGACCGAACTGCAGTTCTCAAGGGGTGACGTCGTCCCGTTTCAGCCCGGCGGTATGGCTAGCACCAGGGAATGGGTACAGATCGACCGCGCCGAGGCGGCTGAGTACGAGAAGGATCTCGATCTGTTTCAGGCCTCGCTTGAGTTTGTGAAAGGCGCCCGAACCCGCTAGGTCGGCAGCTTCGTCCGACAGACGCTTATCGGCCACGAAGAGAGACCGTCAGGTGGATCGCCGCGACCGTCCGGTCATCAGCCACAGTAAACGCACAGGCTTGTGCTACACAGCTCATTCTTCTTGGTTCGGCAGTCCTGGCTTTGGCTCGGACGGAGATCATCGGTCGATTGCCTTGAGTAACCTGTACAGGGAGTAAATATGCGAAGAACGGCAATACTGGTTCTGGGCCTGATGGTTGCAGGCTGGACGTGGGCTGATGACACCCCCAACCTGCAAATAACGCCTGGATCGTTTCGCGCGGGTTTATCAAAGGCAAAAATCTGCTCGATAAAATGGGGAAAAGACGAGCGGCACGTGACCGTGGCAATGAAAAAACAGGTTTTCGCTCTTTACGGATATACGGGCAATGACGATCCAAAGTGTGTCCCGGCAGGCAAGAGGCGCTGCGAAATTGACCACCTCATAAGTCGAGAGCTTGGCGGCGCTGACGAAGTCATCAATCTGTGGCCGCAAGCTTACGGCACAAGCCCATGGAATGCGGTCCTGAAAGACAAGTTGGAGAATCGTCTGCACAAGGAAATGTGTGCCGGAAACATTACGCTGAAAGCCGCCCGCAACATGCTCGTTAACGATTGGCGCGAGACATACAAGAGATACTATGAGCCGTAAAGACAACTGGCTGGCGACGGGCCGGTTTGGTGTTGGGCATTTTAGGCCGAAGAGACGGTCGTGAAACGCTACACCGGCGCTATTGAGCGGCCGGCCCCCCCTGGTATCGGCCATTCGATTCGATGCGGGCTACGCCCGCTCCTCGGCCTTTGCCGCCGTTGGCAGTCCAACTGAATTCGGTCTGTTGTGGGCTGGTAAGCAGTCGTTCTGAAACAATTTGCTCGAAGGTCAGCCCCGCAAACTTCGGTAGCTTTGGGCTGCTATTTCCATGCGGGCTTGCCGTACCTTACCGCCACCTCTACCTGCTGCCTAATGGTGTCGCGTAACGCTGCGTTTTCTTTCAGGCAGTTCATCTGATCGAGATTCCAACGCTTCGTGTTGCAGTAATCAAGCCAATGTGCCGCTCCGCATCGCGCGCGAGTGACGCGTGAATCGTAATCGAACGGGTTTAGACAGTCCGGTAGATCTGAGAGTTGCGGATCGACGACGTGTACAACCAGCTCATCGCGGCGTGCCATCTCGTTCTGAATGCGAAAGTTAACGTGTCGATCGCCAAAGCCATAGCCGATTATGGTGAGTTGATCGACCTGCCGCAGGATGCCATCGAAGATTGCCAGCTTCTCTTCGCCCATCTTTGTCTTGGCGACTCCGCTGTATTTGCGGCCGCCGGTTAGGATAGCCTTGCTCATGAGGTCCAACTCGCCGTTCGGACCGGTTATGGCTCGCTCCCTACCCGACGGCACTAGCCTCCCTTGATAGAAATAACCCATACCCTGAATTCTGTGAAAATCGCGGATCAATTCGCTCGATGATTTCCCCTGAAGAGTTGGATTAAGGATTTCTTCACTGTCCCGATATTGGTGTTCGGTAAGGCTGCCATGCAACTTCACGAGATTAATTCCTCGCTGCCCGCGCATGAATCCGGGACTACCGGCGTTGTAGGTCGATCTATCGATACTAGAAAAAGCAACGCAATCATGCATTGCCAAATTACTGACCGGGAACGCTCGCTGATTCGTGGCTCCATAGGTGATCGGAATACCGAAATCGATCGCAAGGCACTCGAGAAACAGGTCGTGATTAAGTGAAACAACCCAAGTTTCCCCCTGATCCGACAGAATATTGTCGAGCTTGGAGAACCACTGCGCATTCTTGGGATACAGCACTTCGTAGGCGATAGCCTGATACAGCGACAGAACCGTATGGATCATGTCGTACAGGACTCCGAATACGAAGTGGTATGAATCCCTATCTGACTGGGAGTGGCGCTCGGTTCTTTCCTGAATTTTCGTCAGGAATTCCTCGTAGTTTGTGCCCTTGTCCCGCTTGTACTGCAGTAGTAGTGAAAATGCTTCTTCAATCGCCTTGCTGTTGATTGGTCGATCATTGCCGAATGGCTCTTGGCGTGCCATCGTCGCCGAGAGCTTAGTGGTGTTTGCCTCATTGAACATGCCGAGGAAGACCTCGGTCATTTCACTGGAGATTGGCATTCCCAGGTCGTACGAAAACCCAGCGCCAAGTAGAAGGGCTGTCTTCATATTTGCCGTTTTTTTGCTGCCCACTGATCAATGTGACATATTGCCTGAAAACCCCTCAGCGTAGCTTTCAGACCTTTTTCAGATAGCAGATGATAAGGAACGCTATCGGTCACTCTTAAATCTAACAAAGGACTACTCGTGAAGCGCGACCTGGACTTGATTCGTGAAATTCTTCTTGGCATTGAAGCCAACGCTACATTCAAGGTGACTCCGGTGCCTGTGCTCGGCCTCAACTTCAGTATCGAGGAGCGCACAACCGAAGAGATTGCCTACCACGTCACAATGTTGATTGATGCTGGCTACGTCAGGGGCAAGCAAAGCGCCTTACAAAGCCATCCTCTTGTTGAGGGGCTGACCATGAAAGGTCACGATTACCTGGACGCGATCCGCGACCCTATTATTTGGAGCAAGACAAAGGAAGGCGCCAAGAAGGCAGGCGGCTTTACCTTGGAGTTGCTCGGAGAGCTGGCCAAGGGGCTCGTCAAAACCCAGATCGAAAAACACACGGGGGTGGAGCTGTGACTACCCTACTAACGCACCAAAGCCTACCCTCATCACTGCCGGTGCGCCACCATCCGAACAGACCGGGGCACTTGTGCCCGGTTGCCTTGTCAACGTCGGCAACCCGGATGCATAGCTGACCTAGGTGGCGCTGTACGCCACCGGCGGCTCAGGCCGGCCGATGACCTGCCTGCCATGGGTGGCTTGTCGACCGTCGCGTCCTCGGCTGAAGCGGTCTTACGCCCAGCCAAGCAAGTGTGTCAGCTCACGGCGCCTGAGCGGTCGGATGTCAGTCAGTCACGCCGAACGGCTGCCTCCTGGTACAGCGAACGCGTACTACCGACCCTGAACGGACTGTCAGGCTGACTGTAAGGTATGTCCGGTTTTCGCAGGTATTAAGCTGACGGTTGAAAATGTCTCGAAATGAAGGGGCGATTCAGTTCTCGCATGGAAACTCAGTGCGCATGCGCAACTGCTGCGATTGGATGCAGCGCACAGGTATGGCTAGTTGTTCCTTGCTCGACTTGCAGCGTGCTGTGATGAACACTGAAGCGCTCATTTAGTGTGCGCATGATAACGTCCATGAAAGCATCGCCGGGGTAGCCTTCCGGCATCACGAGATGGACTGTCAGGGCGCTTTCGGTCGTGCTCATGCCCCAAATGTGCAGGTCGTGAATGTCAGTGACGCCGGGGCATTGACGCAGATAGGCTTCCACTTCGGACACGTCAATATGCGTCGGAACAGCATTCAATGCCAGTTGCAGCGACTCGCGTAGCAGGCCCCAAGTGCCGGCAACGATGACGGCCACGATCAGCAGGCTGGTCACCGGATCAAGCCAGAACCAGCCGGTAAACATCATCAGCACGCCGGCAACGACCACACCCAGCGAGACAGCCGCGTCGGCTGCCATGTGGAGATAGGCGGCACGAATGTTCAAGTCGCCTTTGCTTCCCTTTACGAACAGCCACGCCGATAGACCGTTGATGACGATGCCGACGCCCGCTACGAGCGTGACCGTCATCCCGGCCACCACGGGAGGCTGGGAAAAGCGCTGTATGGCCTCCCACACAATGGCCCCGCTTGCCACCAGCAAGAACATGGCATTGGCCAGGGCAGCCAGAATCGACGTGCTGCGCAGGCCGTAGGTGTAACGTCCGCTTGGAACCTTGCGTGCGAGGATCGCCGCGCTCCATGCCAGCAGCAGACCCAGTACGTCCGAGAGGTTGTGCCCGGCATCGGCCAGCAGCGCCGTCGAATTGGCCATGAAGCCATAAGCTGACTCGATCACGACAAATGCGACATTCAGCGCAATGGCGATGACGAAGGCCCGACCATGATTATTCGGGTCACCATGGTGATGGTGGCCCCCACCGTGAGAGTGACCGCCGTGATCGTGTGAGTGATTGTGTCCGTCCTGACGTGCCATCAGTCTGCTTCCGTGTGGGGTTCTGAGATGTGTTCCAGCATGTCTGCCAGTACCCCCGAGATGTGTTGATCGGCGGCAGCATAAAACACCTGCTTGCCATGGCGGTCAGCCTTGACGATGCGTGCCGCGCGTAGCAGCCGCAAGTGATGGCTGACCAGCGAACTGCTCAGGTCGAGCTTACCGGCAATGTCGTTGACCGAAATAGGCGCGTCGAGGCAAGCCAGGACGATCCGCAGGCGCGTTGGGTCGCCCAGCAAGCGAAACAAGTCGGCAAGTTCGGAGACGGAGCTATCGGAATCGGAAAAGTACATTACATGTACACTTGAACAGGTGTGTATATGTTACTCCTTTTGGCTGGTGGCAAGTATGCTGAGGCCGTCGCTGTTGCAGCTTAGGAACTGAAAAGATGAACTGGAAAGAAGGGCTGCGCCAGCCTGGGATACCAGCAGCACTCGGGGCTGCCTTATTGTTCGGGGCGGGAACACCGCTCGCAAAATGGCTGCTTGATGCGGTCAATCCGTGGATGCTTGCAGGATTGCTCTACTTGGGTTCCGGGGTCGGGCTGACCCTTTATCGTTTGTTGAGCCATGCCCCTGCCGTTCGGCTTCCCCGGAATGAGCTGCCGTGGTTTGCCGGGGCAATATTGGCGGGCGGGATCATCGGGCCCGTGTTGCTGATGTTCGGGCTGACGGGTATGCCTGCATCGGGAGCTTCCCTCCTGCTGAACGCTGAAAGCGTGTTCACAGCGTTGCTGGCGTGGTTTGCATTCAAGGAAAACTTCGACCGGCGCATTGCGCTGGGCATGCTCACCATCGTGGCCGGCGCGGTAGTCCTGAGCGCTCCATTCGATGCGCGTGTTTCTGGATTGTGGCCAACGCTGGCCATCCTTGGCGCGTGTTTCGCCTGGGGTGTCGACAACAATTTGACCCGCAGGGTGTCGCTTACCGATGCCACCTGGATCGCCTCTGTGAAAGGCTGGGTATCCGGTATCGTCAATCTGTGCCTGGCCTTCTCGCTAGGCGCGTCGGTGCCGGCATGGCCAAACTTGGCAGGTGCGATGACGGTTGGCTTGTTTGCTTACGGGGTGAGTTTGGCGCTATTCGTAGTGGGTCTGCGGCACCTCGGGACTGCGCGCACGGGCGCCTATTTCTCGGTCGCGCCGTTCTTCGGCGCCTTGCTCGCTGTCCTGATGGGTGAGCCAATCACCATACCGCTGCTCATGGCCGGTGCGTTGATGGCGCTGGGCACGTGGTTGCATCTAACCGAGCGCCATGAGCACAGACATGTGCACGAACCGATGGAACACATTCACGAACATTTCCATGACGAACATCACTTACACGCGCATGACTATCCGGTGACGCCCGGCACCAAACATAGCCATCGGCACCGGCACGAACCATTGACCCACACGCACCCGCACTTCCCGGATGTTCACCACCGGCACAGCCATTAAGGTTCTACTTAAGGCTTGCGGACCTGGTCGGCCCAGAACCCGCCGGCCGCTTCGGCCGAACAACCGTCCCTTAATCGATCACAGTATCCGTCTGCTCGGAGTCACAGAACAGTCATTGGGTTCGCTGACACCAACGGCAGAAACGGGTCTATAACGTTGAGCATCCCCGCCGCGCTGTGCTTGGCACCCCGCTCAAATCGCCGAATAGGCTGAACCTGATTGGTCTGCAAGACGTCACGTGCCATCGAATCTGGCCTGGTGCATAGGCCGCGTCCGTGCCTCATGACGACACCACGCCTGCAAGGCATGGCCGCATTACCGACTGGACAGGCAGCGCAGCTTGGCGCACGCCGCACGCCCGCCAACCCCCTGCCCGCACCAACCGAGTTGGGGGTGTGACGGCCGCGCTTTGCGCGTGCGCCCGGATCGCAGCGCTCCAATCGGGAGCGTCCATTCAAGGAGTTGCGATCATGAACCTCATCACCGAAACACTGCGCGCGCAGTTGCTGGTCAACGGCCGGCAGTCCCTCGACAACGACGATTTCGACCCGCCACCCGTGGTCAAATTGTTCATGGCTGACGCGGCTGCGACCTGGCTGCTCACCGAGATCGATCCGCATGACCACGACCATGCATTCGGGCTGTGCGATTTGGGACAGGGATTTCCGGAACTGGGCTATGTGAGCCTGGCCGAGCTGCAATCGGTGCGTGGCCGATTTGGCCTTCCAGTCGAGAGGGACCTGCACTTCATTGCGACGAAAGCGATCAGTGCCTATGCGCGCGAAGCGCGGCTGGCGGGACGCATCATGACGTAGCCGTCACGCGGGCGCTGCCGCTGGGCAGCGCCCTTCCCTCGCCTATTTTCCCTTACGGGCCTGGATAGCGGCCAGCTCGCGCCGCACGCGCTCGATGACTTCGCTCACACCCTTGCTGTCGCCGCCATAGGCCAGCGTCAGCAGCGTGAGCGGATGCACGTCCATGACCTCGCACAGTTCGGCGACCTTGCTCAGGGTCGGGCTTTTCAGGCCACGTTCAAGCGAACTCATGTAGGTGCGGCTCGACACGTCCGAGAACGCTTCCTGGCTGAGGCCACGGGCTTTTCTGACTGTCTTGAGCGCCGCAGGGAATGTATTCTTCGGTGACATCAAGTCGTTTCGTGTAAAACGACGATGACATCCGATAGAACCCTATAGGACTACAATCTATAGTGTTCATTTGTAGCATTCCCTGCGTAAACTTGCGTCGGGTGTGTCTATGCTGAAACCGCTTTTACTGAAATCATGGCTTCCGTACTTACGTATTCGTCGATTCGACCCTCCACGGATTCGGTGAAATCCGCTTTGGCGATTTGGCGCAAAAGTGCACATGCACAGACTCGCTTTGGCGCATCAGCACGTTTGCACAATACCGGCACGGTGCCGATCGTGACCGTTTCCGAACAGCGACCATGAAACCCCTCATCACCGACGCTCAGCGCGTCCAGTTGCTGGAAAATGGGGCTGCCGCTGCGTGCGGCGAGCAGTGCGACCCGTTGCCGGTCGTCAAGCTGTTCACCCTGGACGCGCACGCAACCTGGTTGTTGACCGAACTCGCTCCCGACGACGGTGACACTGCCTTCGGCCTGATCGACCTCGGCATGGGCACGCCGCAACTCGGCCATGTGCGCTTGTCCGTCCTGGAAGGCATACGCGGGCCACGGAACCTGGCCGTCGCACGTGATCTGCATTTCACACCCAAGCGGCGACTGTCCGAGTACGCCCAGCTGGCACGGGCTGACGGATCGATCAACGATTGATCGATCCCTGTCTCGCCGCTGGCGGGCCACGCCATGCGATGCCGCAACGGTTCGCATTACGTCTCCCCGGCTCTGGATCCAGGCTTTCTTGTACTGACACCAATCCGTAAAACAGCTGTGCTACGCTGTCGAAAATAATACGAATGCACGGCCCATTGTTAGGCCACCTTATTGACTGCTGCAGAGTGCCAAGCTTGTCCACAGCCGTGGCAACACCTTTGCCGACGCAGGTCGATGATGGGGCTTCGGCCGTGTCCCCCATGGCGAATGACTTCTTTCTATCCGAGAGGAGGTATCGCCATAACATATTCAAGCACCGTTCACTGGCATCCCAGCGCCGCCTACCTGTACGTGCTGCATCTGGACGGCCCCGCGCTTGCATGGGAATACCTGCGGCGTAACCCGGAATACCGGCTCGCCTGGCAACACCACCAGCACCGTCCGCAACACGAAGCACAGCGCTGGGGCTTGCGCCTGCTGGAAGACCCTGCGCGCGATGCACGCGACGCACACCCCGACTGGTTCCCTGATCCCGCCTCGGTCGTCCAGGTCTATCCGGATGCCGATCCCACTGATGATGCGCTGTTGTTCCAGCTCTGGCGCATCCCCGGTCGCAAGCAACTGATGCACGACGGCAAGCGCCTGGTGCTGACCACCCATCTCATCGACCGCAAGCTGCGCATGGCGATATCGCCCGCACTGGAAGACGGCATGGCTTACGCCTATGCCGTCCGCGCCGGTTGCCAGCTTCGCGAGCGCTGGCGCGCAATCGAAGCCGATCTGGCGATGCTCGACGCCGCCAGCGCGCACCGCAGCGCGATCACCATGGACCGACCTGGCCGCACGGCCATGCTCCACATGCGCACGCTGCAGGCGCTCGACGGCACGCTGGCCGGTGCGTCGCAGCGCGGCGTGGCTGAAGTGTTGTTCGGCATCAGCGCCGTCGCCGAGCGCTGGTATGACGACAGCGATCTGCGCGCCCAGGTTCGCCGCCTCATCCGACGGGGTCAGACGCTCATGGGTGGTGGATACCGTCACCTGCTGCAACCCGGCAGCACCACACAGGGACGTTAGAACGGCAACGCAAAACGTCCCTGCACAGCACGCCTGGCTTTCCCGAGACTGCTTCCATCCGGCGGCGATTGCTTCGTCGGCGATCTTGACCGATAGAGGCCCATGCCATGCGACCCGCACCGTTACGGCAGTACCCCGTACCCGCTGCCACCCAGCAGCCTGCCCAGACCACGCAGTCTGCGCGCTACCTGACTAACAACGAAGCCGCCGCGTTCCTGCGGCTGTCGCCGCGCACGCTGGAGAAACAGCGCGTCATCGGCGGCGGGCCGCGCTTTCGCAAATTCGGTCGGCGCGTGATGTACGCCATCGCCGACCTCGAAGCCTGGGCCGACGCGCGCAGCTTCGAAATGACCTCCGATCCACAGTACACCGAACAACACGCCGCACACCGCACCGGCGAACGCTGAGTGACGATGGACACCTTCACCGATGGCCATCGGGCGCGATCCGCAGCGCGAGCAGCTCGACCTGTTCCACGCCCTCCCGGGCGAACTGCCCGTACGCGACGCGCAGGATCTGATGGCCTACCCGTTCTTCTCGCTGGCCAAAAGCAAGCGCACGGTGCCGATCGATTTCTGCAGCAGGAGCGTGACAGTGCGGGTCGAAGGCACCGCCGAGCATGGCCTGGCGACCATCTGGGATGCGGACATCCTGATCTGGGCGGCGAGCCAGATCGTCGAGGCACGCGACGCGGGCATCCGCTCGTCACGGCTGATGGCGGCCACGCCCTACGAGATCCTGCGCTTCATTGGTCGCGGCACGTCGCTGCGCGACTACCAGCGCCTCAAGGCGGCGCTGGACCGCTTGCAGTCCACCAGCGTAGCCACATCCATACGCCAGTCCAATACGCGGCGCCTGCACCGCTTCTCCTGGATCAACGAATGGAAGGAACGCGCGGACGGCCGGGGTCGGCCGCTAGGCATCGAGCTGATCCTGCCGGACTGGTTCTATGCCGGTGTGTTCGACGAGAGTCTGGTGCTGACCATCGACGCCAACTACTTCCGCCTGACCGGCGGCATCGAGCGCTGGCTGTACCGCCTGGTGCGCAAGCACGGCGGCTGGCAGCGCGACGGCTGGCGCATCGACTTCCCGCAGCTGCACCGCAAGTCCGGCAGCCTGGCGCGCTTCACCGACTTCGCCTACGACCTGCGCCGCATCGTGGCGCGGCAACTCTTGCCGGGCTATACGCTCGCCGTCCTGCGGCCAAGACACGGGCCGGAGGTGCTGAGCTTTCGCGCCGTGCCGTCCACGGCACCGCTACGGCCCGGCGGCAGCTTCAGTACCGCTGCGGTGCCTGTGGAAAAACGGTGAATCCAGTCGTGCTATCAGGAGTAGGAATCCTCGTGCTATCAGGCGTAGCGCTATCGTGCTATCGGGAGTGCGAACGCATCGCAAAGCTTTGCACAGCGATGGTTTCGGCGTTTCCTAACTTAGGTTCTAACTTTAAATCTATAAAACTAACAATAAGAAGAGCCTGCACGCTGTGGATAAACCGGCAGGCAGCAGGCAGAGCATCATGATCATCGCGCTGCTCAACCAGAAAGGCGGGGTCGGCAAGACAACCCTCGCCACGCACATCGCGGGTGAGCTGGCCATGCAAGGCAGCTCGGTGATCCTGGTCGATGCCGATCCCCAGGGCTCAGCGCTGGACTGGACGCAACGGCGCAGCCAGAGCGGCTTGCCCAGGTTGTTCGGTGCTGTCGGCCTGGCAAGGGAAACCCTGCATCAGGAAGCGCCGGAACTGGCCCGGCGTTGCGATCACGTCGTCATCGATGGTCCTCCCCGGATCGCGGCTCTCGCGCGCTCCGCGCTACTCGCGGCTGACGTCGTGTTGATCCCCGTGCAGCCCAGCCCCTACGACGTGTGGGCCAGCGCCGAGATGGTGTCATTGATTCGCGAAGCGCAAGTGTTCCGGCCAGCGCTGCGCGCGGCCTTCGTCATCAACCGGCGCGTCAGCACCACGGTGATCGGACGCGAGGCACGCAGCGCACTCGCCGATCAAGCGCTGCCATCGCTGCTCTCGGAAGTTCGGCAGCGCATCGTGTTCGCCGACAGCGTGGCCAGAGGTCAGCTCGCGCTCGAACTCGACGCGGACAGCATGGCTGCACGCGAGATCGCGGCGCTCGCCACTGAAGTGTTGAGGATGGCGCGATGAAGAATGGCAAACGCATTGCCATCGGCGCCCGCCCGCCTGCCAACCCGCACGCGGATGCCTGGGTGCGCCAGGGCGAGGGTGCGGACATCGGCAAGACCGATCTCTACACCGCCCGGCTGACCATCGACGTGATGCCGGCGCTGCGCGCCCGCATCAAGGTCGAAGCCTTCACACGCGGCCTCACGGTCGCCGAGATGCTGCGCGCGCTGCTGGAACATGAATTCCCGGAGAAGCAACCATGAACGCACTCTTGCAGGCGGTCAACGATGCGCCACCCCTACCCCATCCCGTGCTTTCCAGCGTCACGAACGACACACCGCTGACGCGCGTATCACTGGCATTCGTAGAGCACAGGATCAACGTCTACCTGCGCTTCGGTCATCCGCTGCGTGAACTGCGGCTGGATCGCTGGCGGCGCTGCGCGATCTTCACACCGGCGGCTGTGTTCTGCCGCGTGCGCTGGGAGTCCAACGACTATGGCACCACACGCTGGCAGCTCATGGTGCTGCAGGCGTGCACGCCGCTCGATGCGGTGCAACGCATCGCGGGCATCCAGCCGGGTGCGCGCCTGCTGCTGTGCGCCGAAGGTGAACGGCAGGTGCAGTCGGTGTTGCCGCAAATCGACGCCATCGAAGCGCTCGGCATCGATCCGGCAGCGGTGTCGCCTGCGTACTGGCTCACGCTGGGCAACCGGTTGTCCGCGCGCATGCCAATGCCGCCCTACTCTGTTGAACGGCATGCTGCTTGGCTCGCGGGCGAGGTGTTGCGATGAACACCCACCTCCATCGCTGGGGTGTCGTATTGTTCACCGTCCTCGGCATCGCTGCACTCGCCTGGTCATCGGTTCATACACCGGTTGCGCGCATCGTCTACAACCCCAGCGACAGCGTACCACCTGGCTGGTACCGCATCGGCCCGCCCCACTCGCTGCACGTCGACAGCATCGTGCTCGCCAGCCTTCCGGCAGACGCCGCTACGCTGGCTGCGCAGCGTGGCTACCTGCCCCTGCACATCCCGCTGCTCAAGCGCATTGGCGCGATGTCACCGCAGCAGGTGTGCATCGAGAAGCACATCGTTCGCATCGATGGCGTGGCAGTCGCTGGCGTCCACAGAGTCGATGGCCATGGCCGTCCACTGTCGGCCTGGCAGCACTGTCGGCGGCTTCATGATGGCGAGCTGTTCCTGCTCAGCTCGACGAATCCAGCGTCGTTCGACAGCCGCTATTTCGGTCCCGTTGCTGTCTCCACCGTGATCGGCAGCGCGCAGCCGTTATGGACGTGGGGCACGCCATGAACGTGCAGCGGTGTTTGCTAATTCTTGTGCAGTCCCACTGCACATCGCTTGCCCCACAGCCTGCGGCTGCGGTGCTTCACCCGTGCAGACGATCGCAGCCCGCCCGTCGGAGCCGGTCGCGCCAGCGATCGGGAAAGACGGAGGGCAAGATAAAAGGGCCGGCACGCACCCTGCCGCAAGGTCAGTCTGCACGTGGGTTGGGCGTGGCACGGCGGCTTGCAGCCGGTGTGCCGTTACTGAACGCAAAACAGGATGGCATCAAGGTTTCCCGCGTGCCGTCTTCGACGAGGGTTGCCCGCCTACGATGGAGCGTGTGTCATGGCCTCGCGTGACGATGAGCGTTTGCGCATCAAGCCGGGGGCGCCTAAACGCCCGGATGGATCGCAAAGCGGCCAGCGCACACATCGCTTTGTCTCGCAGGTCCTGAAGCAGGTCTCGAAGGCTGGTGCGAAGGCCTCGGGCGCGCGCGGGGCGCATCCCGCATCGTCCTTCGGACGGGGCCGCGTGGCCGCCGGGTTGGCTGGCAGCAGGCTTGGAGCCGACGCGCGTCGCGTGGTCATCAAGTCCCGTTATGTAGTGCTGAAGAAGGCTGGCGCCCATTCCGTGTCCACGCACCTGCGCTACATCGAGCGCGATGGCGTGACGCGTGATGGAGAGCGAGGACAAGCCTACGGCCCCGAGACCGACACGGCCGACCTCAAGAGCTTCGAGGAACGCGGCAAGGGCGACCGCCACCAGTTCCGTTTCATCGTCTCGGTGGAGGATGCCGGAGAGCTGGAAGACCTGCGCGATTACACGCGCGAATTCATGCGGCGCATGGCCACCGACCTGGAAACCCAGCTGGACTGGGTGGCCGTCGATCACTGGGATACGGACAACCCGCATATGCACATCGTGCTGCGCGGGCGTGCAGCCAATGGTCAGGACCTGGTGATCGCGCCGGACTACATGGCGCACGGCATGCGCACACGCGCCAGCGAACTGGCGACCGAATGGCTGGGGCCGCGCAGCGAACTGGAAATCCGGCAGGGGCTGCTGCGGGAAGTTGATCAGGAGCGGCTGACGAGCCTGGACCGGGCGCTGTTGCGGCATGCCACGCTGGACAGGGTGGACTTGACCCGACAACCCAACGACCGACAGCGCCAGACCCTCCTTCGCGCCCGGCTGCAGCGGCTGGAAGCGATGGAGCTGGCCGGGCGCATCGATGCGAACCACTGGCAGCTATCCCCGAACATGCAACGGACGCTGACCACCATGGGAGAACGCGGCGACATCCTGCGCACGATGCACAAGGCCTTGCGGGGGCAGCAGCGGGAGTGTGTACTGGAAACAGAACCAACAAGACCTGTCATCGGCCGCATCGCCGCCAAAGGCCTGGCCGACGAGCTTAATGATCGGGGTTATCTGGTGGTTGATGGCATCGATGGCCGCGCACACTATGCTCGCCTGCCGGTCGGCGCCGACCTGGCAGCACTGCCGGTGGGTGGCATCGTGGAAATGAAATCTGCCGGACGGGAACGATCAGTCGATCGCAATATCGTGGGCATCGTGCGCGACGGTCTTTACCGCAGTGCTGACCATCTTGTGCAGCTTCGACAGCAAGGCGTCGCAGATCCACAAGCCGGGGTCGATGCCCATGTGCGCCGACTCGAAGCGCTGCGCCGCTCCGGGATCGTGGAGCGCATGGTCGATGGCGTTTGGCGCGTACCGCCTGACTTCCTGTCACGCACTCAAGCGCACGATGCGCAGCGGGCCGCGGATGGCATCATCGAATTGCGCTCGCACCTGTCTATCGAACAGCAAGTGCGCGCCCAGGGCGCAACATGGCTGGATCATCAAATGGTGAGTGACACCCGGAATCTGTCGCCGCAGGGCTTCGGTGCGCAGGTGCGTGGTGCGTTGCAGGACCGGAGGGATTTCCTTGTCGAGCAGGGCCTGGCCAAACGGCGCGGCTCGCGCGTGGTTTTAGCGCGCAATCTGTTAGCCACCTTGCGCGACCGGGAACTGGCCGAGGCGGGCAAAGTGATCCAGCACCAGACCGGGCTACTCCATCGCCCGCTGCGCGAAGGCGAGCGCGCAAACGGCATCTACCGCCGCTCAGTCCAGCTCGCCAGCGGTCGCTTCGCGATGCTGGACGACGGCATGGGTTTCAGCCTGGTGCCGTGGCGGCCGGTGGTGGAACAGCGGCTGGGGCAGCAGGTATCGGCCATCGTGCGGGGTGCATCGGTTACGTGGGAGCTGGGGCGGCAGCGTGGACGGTAGACGTAGGCTAATATGGAAACGGTCGTTGCTGTTTCCAGCAAAGCACGTGCAGCCACCCCTTGCAGCTGGCTGCGACGTACGCGTTGCCCATGAATGCATTCACAGAAATTGGGCATTGCCAGCAGACTGCGTATTCACAATAATCCGTACCGGACTTTTCCAAACACACCCAAGGGAGCTTTAAACATGAACAGAAAAGAACTCATCGAGGCGCTGGCCGCCAAGACCGAATCCACCAAGGCGGATGCTGAGCGTAACGTCGGCGCGATGATAGACATCATCTCGGACACCCTGAAAAAAGGCGACTCCCTTTCGCTGGTTGGTTTTGGGACATTTGAAGTACGCAAACGCGCCGCACGCACCGGCCGCAACCCAAAGACGGGTGAAGCGCTAAAGATCAAAGCGGCCAAGGTCCCAGCATTCAAGGCGGGCGCAACCCTGAAGGCTGCGGTAAACGGCACCAAGAAGAAGTAATGAAATATCCGCTTCCCATATCAAGGGTAAGCGAGTCGGGCACTGCCTCCATGAGGTAGTGTCCGGCTGGGCATCCAGTTCAGAAATCGATCGGGACAGTCTTATTTGCCGACCAGGTTTTACAGGTCACTCAGAAACAGCGGATCGTAATCCTCCAAGCTTAATGATCATTTATAGCTGGGAGAGGCTGGCCTGTTGAGCCCTGCCAACAGCAGAAGGTCATGACGACGGAGGCGACCGTCTCTTCTATCGGCCTAAGGCTCTAGACCGGCCGTTTAGCCGATCCAAAGCAACATTCAAAATATGACATGGGCGAACCGCGTAGGAAGCAGGCCAGAGTGGATCCGCTCGATGGACGGGTTGGACTCACCTACCCCAAACCTTCGCAGTAGAAGTGTCAAAATACGATATTCCAAGTGGCGCACCTCGTCGGCGGTTGTTCGCCATCTGATCCGCTCGTCGCATGATGCGCTTGTTTGAATCTGAGGAGGGATCCCCGTGGAGACCGATGTATAACTGCGACAGCCTTCCCTTCTCGATTCGCTTAAGGTAGTGCTCGTCGTTCTCTGCGAGCGAGTGTCCGTAGATAAACAGGGCGCCAGTGATTTCACTAAAGCTACGGTAGGCTTTCGCCAGGTAGTCACTGTGGCGAATGCGCTCAAGTTTCTCTGCGCTTGTGCCCTCCGAGACGAAAAGAGGGAAGAAGCCCTTACTCAGCGCGTCTCGGATCTGGTCAATGAGCCGCACTCCGGTGTTCACCCACGTGTACTTCTGGATTTCTGTTCCTGCGTCGAACACGTGCAGCGCACCATGGAGAAACCATGTGTTTTGCTCATGGCTCTGGCTGGGTTCCCACACTACGTAGGCAGCGTCGTAGTCGATGTCCGATTTTCGGAAACCGTCATCCGAAGTTGGTGCGACACCTTGTTCCGTGTGCATTTGAGTCCAGTAGAGCAGAAGGTCGTAGTTGAAAGTGTAGACGGTGTTGAAGTTGGAGACGAACGCTCGGCAGTGCGCGTACTCATCGTCGGTTACTTCACCTGGCCAGGCCGGGTGGCTGTGCGCAATCGTTTCAACGAGAAGTTCTCGGAGGCCATCAGCATCGGACTGCAACGTATCGAGGAAAGACTGCGGCGTACCACTGTAGGCCTCCAGAATAGCCTTGGTATCGTGCAGCGCCTTGATGACGCGTTCGAAGTCCTGCGTACCGAGAGCCTCGAAGGCCTTCTTCGCGGTAGGCGAAAGCTTTGAAAAATCGGCTTGATCGTAGAGCTTTCCGTATAAGAAGATATCAGGCCTGCACGCGATACTGAATCCATTCCCAAGCAGAACGTGACACTTGGAGAAGCGATTCGACTCTGCAAGTGCTTCTTGGAATGTGAGGATGGTCATGGTTTGCGAGCTCTAATTGTTATACAAGAGACCAATGGGGCCGGACATTATATTTATATAGAAACGGCTGTTCGATTGAATCAATCTATTGATCCTAATCGTCACTTTTCAGTGCCTGGTTCAAATTGGTCTTCGGTGAGATGACCGGTGTCGTAGCGTGAAATCATAGATAGTTCGGCATCAAGTCCACCCGGAATATCTGATCTGGTTCATTCTTGCCGTTCGCATTCTGCCGAATCGTCATCACGCGCCCACCATCCTCGCATAGCAGCATCACGGGTCGTTTATAGAGCTGGTGGCCTGCCAGCACCTTGTCCAGGGTGTCACCGCTGTTCAATATGTGGTCGCCCTTAACTTCTGCAAGCAGCAGCCCGTCACCGACATTGCGGCCTTTCACCTTCACCACAAAATCCGGGAAATATTGCGCCCCGTTGGGCAGAATCAAACCGACTGACCAAGGCTTGCGTGGTTCGTTGCGGTGCCACCATTCCACCGTGCCTGACAAATCACCGTCCAACAATTCGGCAAAAGTCACCTCGTCCCGATTGAGGTCGGATGGCATCACGCCGTACACATTGAGGCGCGAAGTGCGCGCCCCCGGTGGCTGCTCGATGAATTCCGGCAATGGCGCGGTTTCCGTCAACTCGGCATATTTTGCGGCACATTGGCGCGCTGCCTGTCGCACCAGGCTGGGAAACGCCACTAGAATCAAATCCAGCGCACGCTCCAGATGCTCGGTGTCGTAATCCAACCCACGGGCGTCATATTCCATTTTCAGGCGCTTCATTAGCGCGGCATGAAGCTCTCGCGGGTCGAGATAATCCGGCTCGAACAGCACCCGCTGCGCCCGTCGCGCAATCTCCGCATCGGACAGCCGTGCCTGATAAGCCGTGTCGGTAACCGCACGAGTGAAAATCTCCTCCTCGCGCCTAACCACCGTCGTCTTGGCGCGAGAGCCCGCCGTCACTTCCTTGTCGCCGATGGCAACGGTCGCGCCGATGCAGTCCAGCAAATCCTTTGTGCTGATGGGCAGGCGCTCGGTCTTGAAACGAATGCCCGGCACCTTGAGTGGGAAACGGACATTACCCGGTAAGCTGGGGCTCAAAGCAGCCGGTTTCTCGCCATAAACAGGCGCTTCCGACATGGCAAGCACCAGCCCATCGAGCACGTTCTGGCCGCCAGGTAGACTGTAATGTCCAATTCGCACATCTTGCCCGAACCCGGTTTCTGCTTCCGGCGACACGTTCACCGGCAAAAAGCTGCTCTGGCCGTTCTGCACCACCTGCACCTGATTCTGCCCGGCGATATTCACCACCATCGTATAAGGGCAAATACCGGAAAGCCCGGTGCGAATCGCGTTGATCTTTTCTGCTGCCCCGGTCAGTCCGGTCTGGTTCTCCGCATCGGCCAGGAATACATAGCCGTAGCGTAGCAACTCCGGTACTTCCCGCCCTTGCAGACGGCGATGCACGCGCAGAATCCGTCCCACCACCTGGATGCCGAAATCCGTATCCTTCGCCCCGCGCATGGAAACCAGCGTGAATGCGCGCGGCGCGTCAAATCCCAGTGCCACCGCCATCTTGAAAATCAGCACCTCTTTCGATTCATCCAGCGCCACCGCAAGCAAGTCGTCCGACGGCTCTTTCGCCGTGTAGGACGCAATCGCCGACTCGGCAAAGCCTAACGCCATCAGGCTCTCCCGTGCCCGTGCCACGTCATCGTCTTTCTCGCTGCTCGCCACCTGCACCAGCATCAAGGGCATCAAATCCACCCCGGCGTCGGCCAGTTCAGCTTTGATACGCTCGTGTACGGTTTTCGCATCCGCCAGCGCCGCCATCTGGAAATCCACCAAGGCCTTTTGGTCGTCCGGTGCCAGATAGGCCACCGACTTGATGCCCACCTTGATCAGCCCCGCGTCCACCGCATCCTGACGGCTCACCGTGATGCGGTGCAGCTCTGCAATGCCCGTGGTCTTCTTGAATTTGTCCACGTCGCTATCGTCCGGCGTCGCGGTAATCAGCAGCGTGAATTCTGGCTGCATCACCTCGGTGTAAAAGCGCACTGCCTCGGTCGCCCCGCTAAAGGTGTGGTGCGCCTCGTCCACCACCACGCCGATATGGAACCCCGCTTCCCGCAGGCTCGGTACCAGCGTATCGAGCGCCAAAGACAAATCCCCGTCACGCCGCAGCCGCCGCGCCTTCTCGTTGCTGGCAGCCACTGCCGCCCAGGTGGAGACGAACACATCGCCGCTGCGCGTCCCCATCGCCAGCCGGTCGGTTTGAATATCCCGCACCCGCAATCCTGCAAACTGTTTCTTGAGTGCAATACGTGCCTGATCCACCAGCCCGGCAAAGGGTGTGAACCAGAACCACACCACGTTCGCCTCGCGTGCGAATTCTTCAGCGATCAGTCCTGCCATCAAGGTCTTGCCGGAACCCGTGGGCGCCTGGATCAACACACAACCGTTATAGGCCGCTGCCTGCCGCCGGTTAGCCTCGTCCGGTGCTGCTTCGATCTGCGTTAATGCATAGCGAAAAATTGATAGCGCATTGTCTGTTGCTTCCTTCTGGTAGCGGCTTGGGGAAACAATCATTTGCCGCCACCGAAGCGCTTGACCAGAAATTCGGGGATTTTCTCGAAGGTGACATTGCCGGCCTCGATGCGCTGCCGTAACTGCCCCGGCTGCCACGAATACACTGTCAGCGAACCACCCAAGGCTGCCACTTGCGCCACTTCCTTTAGGGTCGCCGCGTTTAACTTGGGCACATACATCAGTCGCGCGTCCGCAGAACCGGACACCTGCACCTTGGCTGTTTCATCGTACGGGGCCAGCGCTTCACCGTGGATCAGTTGCAGCGTTAGCCATACCTGCCCATGTTGAATTTCATTGAACACGCGGGCAGCAGGGATGCGCCTGGCGCGCAGATAAGAGAATGAACCATCAAGTCCCTCAACTGCCTCGCCTTTCTTATTCACGTAGCCCTGAATCACCCGACGCAGACGTTCCGCGCACACATCACGGCAAATATTCTTGTCGGGTTCGGATGAGGTCGCCTCGGTACTCGATACCAGAATGAAACGTCGCTTGCCGTCGTCCTCGGCATTAAGTTTCATCACCGCATGGGCAGTGGTGCCAGAACCAGCGAAAAAATCTAGTACAAGATCATCGGGCTTGGTTGCAATGCGCAGAACGCGCTCGATCAGGCGCACAGGCTTGGGGGTATCGAAGGCAGTTTGTGTGCCAAGAATGGACTGGATTTCCTTCTTGGCTTCGTCAGTGTGGCCTACTTCTTCGTGTGGCCACCAAGTCCATGGAGTAATCCCTTCAACCTCAGAAAAATAGCGGATAACTCCTGGTTGCGACTTGCCTTCTTTGCCAAACCAAATTCGCCCCTCAGCAAGCAGCCGCTTGAATTCAGATTCAATAGTTGACCAGCACCGTCCCTCTGGTGGCTGGTGAACCGCTCCCGTTGGCGTGATGATTTCGTACATCTGATTGGGGCGATATCCCTGAGCTGTCATTGGAATCACACGCCAAGGACCTTTGGGGTCGTTATTTGGATTTTTGTAAATCGCTGCTTGTTTTTCAGTTGGCGGTATTTTGTTTCGCCGTTCTTTGAAATTGTTTGGAGTTATTGCATACACCAGTAGGTATTCATGAGCATCGCCAATGGCACCACGGTTCTCGCGTGAATATCGCTTCTGCCAAATACATGTCGCCACACGATTGGCTTCGCCGAAAACCTGATCCATCAACATACCCAGGTGCAGCATTTCGTTGTCATCGATTGAGGCAAAAATTACCCCATCCTCGGCCAGCAAGTCCTTCGCTAGAATCAGCCGCCGATACATGTACTCCAGCCACTTGGAATGCTTGTAAACATCATCCTTATCCACAAAGCGGTCGTTATAGATGAAGTCACGGTTGCCGGTGTTGTAGGGCGGGTCGATGTAGATGCACTTGACCTTGCCAGCATGGGTCATGCGCAGGTAGCGCAGGGCGTCGAAGTTGTCGCCCTCGATGACCAGATTGTGGTGTGGCGCATCGCCCACGGACAATTCCGCATCCGGTTCCAGCATTACAAAATCGTCGTTCAGGCTGCGGTCGTGCTCGATCTCGTTGCGTTCCCACACCAGCCCGAACCGGGGCTTGCGGTCGCGCTCGCGTAGCAGACGCAGCAACTCCTCCCGACTGTATTCTTCGTATTTGTCATGCATGATGCACGTGATTCTAGGGGGTATTCCCCAAACCGGATAGTGAATTGCCATGGACGACAACAGCAAGACTTATGGAGGACTCAGTCTCTCCACTCTCAAGAAACTGCGCTCCAAACAGCCTAAAGCGAAAACGTTTAGCGTCAGCACCAGCAACTACGCGTACTGTCACTAAGCCACACAACTGCTCACTTGGCCATGCCAAGCCACGTGAACCGGACCGTTTCGCCAAACTAAAATCTGTCAATACAACTTTAGTTTAAGGTACGTTTTGGTCATGCAGCGACAAACAATTACGCACATGATCGTCACGCCATTAACTTACCTTGCCAATTTAACAATCGGATGGGAAACCACAGCCGCTGGCGCACGGCCCGTGCGAAATCTCAATCAAAGGCCGCGTCAAAGGCGAAGTCCCGCCTTATAGCCGCGCTTGGTTGCAAGTCGTCCGTTCGAGCCGACGGACGAGCGGCACTGACCGTGACAGCAACAATCATCGTTGCACTCCCCTCTTGGCTGACTTACGCCAGAGCAGGTTTTCTCCTGCGCGCGGCGCTCTCAAACTTGTGATGTCAAAAGCGGTGCTGGATCGGCGCCGCCCGAACCTTGACGACAGGCCGATCCTGATTCGCGGGTGCCGCGCTGACGGCACGTTGAGGGACTGGATCGAGTAATCCACAGGAGGGGGGAGTGGCATGGTGCCGACCGGCGTGCTGACTGGCCAGATCATGATGGTGTTTACCGTCGTATTACTGGGGCTATGGAGTGCCACCCAGTGGACGGCGGCTGCACTGGGATACCAGATGCGACTCGGCACGCCGTGGTTCGACCTGCTCGGTATGCCGGTCTATCACCCGTGGAAGCTGTTCGAATGGTGGTACTTCTTCGATGCCTATGCGCCCGACATTTTCCTGCGCGGCGGCGCCATCGCAGCGTGCAGCGGCTTCGCCGGTGCTGGGGTGGCCATCGCGATGTCGGTGTGGCGCGCACGGCAGTCCAGGCTGGTCACGACCTACGGTTCGGCGCGCTGGGCGCTGCCCGCTGAAATCCGTCGTTCCGGGCTAACTGGCTCTACCGGCGTGTTCCTCGGCCGCAAGGACGAAGACTACCTGCGCCACGAAGGCCCCGAGCATGTGATGGTCTTCGCGCCCACCCGCTCCGGCAAGGGTGTCGGCCTGGTCATCCCCACCCTGCTCTCCTGGCCCGGCTCCGCCGTCATCCACGACATCAAGGGCGAGAACTGGAACTTGACCGCCGGCTGGCGCTCGCGCTTCTCGCACTGCCTGCTGTTCAACCCGACCGATGCGCGCTCGGCTGCCTACAACCCGCTGCTCGAAGTGCGGCGCGGCATGCATGAAGTACGCGATGTGCAGAACATCGCCGACATCCTGGTCGATCCCGAAGGCGCGCTGGAGCGCCGCAACCATTGGGAGAAGACCTCTCATGCCTTGCTGGTCGGTGCGATCCTGCATGTGCTCTACGCCAGCGACGACAAAACATTGCGCGGCGTCGCCAATTTCCTGTCCGATCCGGCCTGCCCCTTCGAGGTCACATTGCACCGGATGATGACGACGCACCATCTCGGTGAGGCACCGCACCCGGTTGTCGCGTCTGCCGCACGCGAGGTGCTCAACAAGAGTGACAACGAACGCTCGGGCGTGCTGTCCACCGCGATGAGTTTCCTCGGCCTGTACCGCGATCCCACGGTAGCCGAAGTGACCTCACGCTGCGACTGGCGTATCGCCGACCTGATCGATGCCGATCATCCGGTGTCGCTGTACCTGGTGGTGCCACCCT
>Ga0066256_1001782_pt1 | contig 27019 bp, 31 predicted proteins | sample ThiBio_1000_biof_FD_87107 | JGI IMG/M metagenome (GOLD analysis project Ga0066256, IMG submission 87107) | Wastewater bioreactor microbial communities from Cape Town, South Africa - Thiocy_expt_1000_biof (version 2) | ecosystem: Engineered > Bioreactor > Thiocyanate-remediating >... | reverse complement strand
GCGTCCTTCGTGTCGGGAATGCCGACCACCGCGGTGTCATGGGTCTTGGCGGCTTCACTGGCGTGGATCGGCGCCAGCTTGATATTGGTGGGCGTGGCGAAATCCGGCTCGCCTGCACCGAGGCCGATGACGTTGCGGCCCGCCTCTTTGAGCTGCCGTGCTTTATCCGTGACCGCGATGGTCGCGGACGGCTTCACACGGTCAAGCGCAGCGGACAGAAACGACATTCTCTTCTCCTGAGGGGTTCTGGATCGCGAGGCCCGGAATCGCGGTGTTTGAACGGGCGGAACACCCTAAAACGGGCAATGCCGCATCGCAAGAAACTTCGCCGGAAAGCCGGGAATTTCCGCGTCTTTTGAACGGCGAAGCCGGATTCACAACGACATGGCCGCTATCCGAAAGAATGAGGGCTGTGGCCGGCTCCGCGCCTGCCGATCTTAACGGCCCGCGAACCCGGCCCCGGTAGGTTCGGGCACGCACAAGGATCGTGCCGCCCAGGATGCCGGAATGAACGCCTTTCAGAAGCCCGCACAGCGGACCGATCGCCTGATCTGGATCGTGATCGCGGCCATCGGCATGGCGATCCTCGCAGCATCCGTGATCGGATCGCTCCGCATCGAATGGGAATCCTTCCTCAAACCGGCGGGCGCATGCCTGCTTCTGGGCGCCGCGGGCTGGTTCTACGGCGCCGTCCGCAAGGACGCATGCGCCGCAGCCGCGCTGACCAGCACGGCGCAAATAGCCGCTTTCAGTGCCGTCGGTGCGCCGCTGTCATACCTTGCCGCGCGTGCGGGATTTCCCCTGCAGGATGCGCTTTTCGCCGCCCTGGACCATCGGCTTGGCATCGACTGGCCGGGATATGTTTCGATCGTCACATCCAACGTCTGGCTGCGCCGGCTTTTTCTGATCGCCTATCTCAGCTTTACGGTGCAGGTGATAGCGACCGTGCTGGTGCTGGGTTTCGCCGGGCACTTTCAGCGCCTGAGCATTTTCGTTCGGGCATTCCTGCTGACGACGCTCGTCACCATCGGCATATCGGCTTTTGTCCCCGCCGCGGGACCGTGGCTCTTCTACCATGCACAGCCCGATCTGGCTCATGGCGCGATCCCGATATCATCGACAAGCTGGCCCGTATTTCTCGGGCTTCGGGACGGCACATTCAACACCATGTCGGCATTGAATTCGGAAGGCATCATCACGTTTCCGAGTCTCCACGCCGCGCTCGGCGTGCTGTTCGCGATCGCGCTCTGGCGCGTTCGTGGATTGCGAACGATCGCGCTGATCCTCAACATCGCAATGATCCTGGCGACGCCCTTCGCGGGCAGCCACTACGTGGTCGACGTGATCGCCGGTATCGCAATCGCGCTCGGGTGCTGGATCGCAGCATCCTGGTCGCTGCGCAGTCGCTCCGCCGCAAGCACAGCGCGGTTCTCGCCCGCCGCAGATTCGCCTTCGATTATCCCCGATCTTTCGGATGGCGGCCCCGCCGGATCGCCGGTGCGTGATCCGCTGCGCGCTGACGCGCGCGCCGATGTGACGCACGAACACTGAAAAGCCGAAAGTGCGCACAATCTGCTGACAGCGTGCAGTGCGGCAGCAGGTTTCTACCATTTCCAGGGTATGGGACTTGCAGCGAGGTGCCGCGCGCATCATTGTCTGAGAGCGACAAAACGCCCCTCGGATTCGAATGTACAAGCTCTACTCGATGCAGCGCTCCGGCAACAGCTACAAGGTCCGCCTTGCGCTGGCGCTGTTGAATGCGCCCTACAAGGCTGTCGAGGTGGACATTCTGCGTGGCGAAAGCCGCACGCCGGAATTTCTCGCGCGCAATCCGTCCGGGCAGGTGCCGCTGCTCGAAGTGGCGGACGGCCGTTATCTCGCCGAATCCAATGCCATCCTCTGGTACGTCGCGATCGGCACCTCGCTCGCGCCGGAAGACCGGATCGACCGCGCACAGGCACTGCAGTGGATGTTCTTCGAACAGCATGCGCTGGAGCCGAGCGTCGGCGCGGCCTATTTCTGGCTGGTATTGGTGCGCGGCGGCCGCGACCTGCAGACCCATTCGCTGGAAGACTGGATGGAACGTGGCTACGCCGCGCTGCGGGTGATGGAAAATCATCTCAAGACGCATGACTATTTCGCCGCCGGGCACCTCACCGTCGCGGACATCGCGATGTACGGTTACACCCATGTCGCCAACCAGTGCGACTTCGATCTCAGCGGCCACCCCGCGATCAAGGCGTGGCTAAAGCGGGTCGAGCAGGAGCCGCGCTTCGTCTCCATGGCCTGGAAGCCGGCCGAAATCTCCGCCCCCGGCACGGCGCCCGATGCCGAAACCGGCCTGATTGCGGAGGCATGAGCCTAGTAGCGACAACTGGATAACGGGGAGATCGGGGATAACGCCTTGATTTCCCTGAACTTGCCGTGGTTCCGCCATGTTTCGGGTTTTCGCGCCGCAAATTTGACAGCGATTCCAGAGAGATTCCGTATGGCGGTGATTCGCCGCCGCATTGAGGAATCACGACCATGATCGGGTCGCCTGTTTCAGGAATTGGTTTTCAGTTGAAGTCGGCAGGCACGGCCTCGTCCCGCCTGACCCATACCGTTGTCGCCTCGCTGGCCGTGGCGGCGTTGTCGTTGTGCGCGATCGTCACCCTCACCGTTCTGACGAGCCGCGTTCTGGCCTGAGCCGGATTTCTCTTCACATAATCCAACGGCCTGCATGCGTGATGACGCGCGCGGAGGTGCGGATGAAGATGCCTGTTGTGGTGGTTTCGGTCTCGCTGACGCTCGCGATCGTCCTGGTGGCAGGATTTCTGATCGCGACGCAGGTGCGTGGGCGCGCCGATCGCGACCGCGATTCCGGCCCGCACGCGCTGAGCGGCAGCGGCTCTCACCACTTATGGAAAATGAAGAACGCGCCCGCGGCGATGAAGGCAAATCCCAGCGCGTGATTCCAGCCGAGCGGCTCCTTCAGGTACAGCACCGAGAAACCCGCAAACACCACCAGCGTGATGACTTCCTGCATGGTCTTGAGCTGCGCCGCCGAATAGACCGCGCTGCCCCAGCGATTGGCCGGCACCGCGAGCCAGTATTCAAAGAACGCGATGCCCCAGCTCACCATGATGACCAGCGGCAGCGTGTGATCCTTGAACTTCAGATGGCCGTACCATGCGAAGGTCATGAACACGTTGGATGCGAGCAGCATCAGGATCGGCAGCAGATAGGGCGAGACGAACGTCGGCATGAAAGTCCTTTCGGGGAGCGCGGATTGCGAGAGTCTGACCTGAAGCCTCGGGAGCAACAAGAGGCGATGATGTTCCGTGGTTCGATGTCGTCCCGGCGTAGGCCGGGACGATACAAGAAAAACATCCGGCGCGTCCTCTGTGGATAACTCTCCTGTCATCGCCCTGTTATGCGCGCCGCCTAGCTTTCCCACGCGCACGAACTGTCCCCCGTCACAGGTCGCGCGTTGCAGCGGTCCCCGGTCGCGTAAATCCCCTCTGCGCCGTCTCCGACCGGGGCCGCTTTTTTTGATCCGGGCATGCTTCGCTCGGCCGGTTCCGCTGTTCGCCCCCGCGATGCATCCGGTATAACGCAAATCCCATGCGTCAGATGACGACCCGTCCCTCACCGATACCGGCAAACGCTGCATGATCCGCACCCTCTACGTCTCCGTTGTCATGACCGCCGTCACGCTCGTGCTGCTGCCGTTTCAGCTCGCGGGCATTCTGCTCGGCAACAACCTGAAGCGCATCGTGCCCCTGCTGTTTCACCGCGCCGCTTGCGCCGTGATCGGAATCCGCATCACGCAGGTCGGCGCGCGCACCCGCGAGACGCCGGTGCTGCTGCTGTCGAACCATGCCTCGTGGCTGGACATCATCGTGCTCAGCGCCATCGCGCCGGTGGTGTTCGTCGCCAAATCCGAAGTCGCGAACTGGCCGCTGTTCGGCTGGCTGGCGAAATTGCAGCGCACGATTTTCGTCGAGCGCGAACGCCGCCACAAGACCGGCGACACCGCGCGCGCCATGGGCGACCGCCTCGGCGGCGGCGATGTGGTGGTGCTGTTTCCCGAAGGCACTTCGAGCGACGGCATTCGCATCCTGCCGTTCCGCTCGGCGCTGATCGGCGCCGTGCACCACACCATCGGCGACCAGACCCACCACGATCGTGTCACCGTGCAGCCGGTCTCCATCGCCTACACCCGGTTCGGCGGCATTCCCGTCGGCCGCGCGCTGCGCGACAAGGTCGCGTGGTATGGCGAGACCGAACTGCTGCCGCATCTGCAAGGCGTGTTCGCATCCGGCGCGGTCGACGTCACCGTGAGCTGGGGCGAGGCCGTGAGCTATGGCATGACGGCCGACCGCAAGCAGATCGCCCGCGATGCGGAAGCCGCGGTGCGGCGCATGACGGCGCGCGCTTTGCGCTCGCCAGCCGCGTCCTCGTCAGGTACGAACGAGGAAACGGCTGCGGCCGTTCCCGCGTTCAATCAAACCTGACAGGCAAGATCATGGAAATCAGAAATCTGGGCGGCTCCGGCCTTCGCGTGTCCGCGGTCGGCATCGGCTGCAACAATTTCGGCCAGCGCAGCGATCTGGAAATCTCGCGCAAGATCATTCACAAGGCGATCGATCTCGGCATCACGCTGTTCGACACCGCCGACATCTATTCCAGCCGCGGCGGCTCCGAGACGGTGCTCAGCCAGGTGCTCGGCGACCGGCGCAAGGACATCGTGCTGGCGACGAAGTACGCCAAGGAAATGTCCGACGACGGCACCAAGCAGGGCGCGTCGCGCCGCTACATCATGAACGCGGTGGAAGACAGCCTGCGCCGCCTCAAGACCGATTACATCGATCTCTACCAGCAGCATGACTTCGATCCGCTGACGCCGATCGAGGAAACGCTGCGCGCACTGGAAGACCTGATCCGGCAGGGCAAGGTGCGCTACATCGGCTGTTCGAATTTCCCGGCGTGGCGCATCGCCGAAGCGCAGTTCACCGCGCGCGGCATCAACACTCACGCTTTCGTATCGTGCCAGGACGAATACAGCCTGATCGTGCGCGACATCGAGAAGGATCTGCTTCCCGCCGCACAGCAATATAATCTCGGCCTGCTGCCGTTTTTTCCGCTGGCAAGCAGCCTGTTGACCGGCAAATACAGGCGCGGCGAAAAGCCCGCCGCAGACTCGCGTTTCGGCAAGGTGAGCTATCTCGCCGACCGCTACATGACCGACAAGAATTTCGACATCGTCGCCAAGCTGCAGGACTTCGCCAATGCGCACGGCAAGACGATGATCGAACTGGCGTTCTCGTGGCTCGCCGCACGCCCGCAGGTGTCGAGCGTGATCGCCGGCGCGTCGAGCCCTGAGCAGATCGAGCAGAACGCAAAGGCGATCAACTGGAAGCTGACCGCCGACGAGATGGCGCAGATCGACAAGATCACGCTGGGGTGAGTCTTTCGGAAAAGGCCTCTTAACACATGAGATGTCGTCCCCGCGAAAGCGGGGACCCATTGGCCCGAAACTGATTGAGGTCGCGTCATCCTGAGGTGCGAGCCGCTATTCACGGCGAGCCTCGAAGGATGCGCGGAAAAAATGCGAACCCTGTCGTCATCCTTCGAGGCTCGCAAGTGCTCGCACCTCAGGATGACGTCGACTTGGGGCGCTATGGGTCCCCGCGGGGACGACATTTTATTTGTCGCAGATCGTAGCGACCTGCCCTCTACACCACCAGCCCGCCCGTCGCCTTCACGCCCGCGCTGTCCGGAAACACCGTGTCCGCCAGCACGCGATCGCCGAGGCCGAGATGGTCGCGCAGCACGCCCTTGATGACGCCGCGCAGATCCGTCGTCGGCTTCAGGTCGCGGCCTTCATGAAGGTTGGCGAGTTTCAATCCCGGCCAGTCCGAGATGACACGCCCGCCGTTCACCGCGCCGCCCGCCAGCAGCGCAATGGTGCCGGTGCCGTGATCGGTGCCGGATGTGCCGTTGATGCGCGCGGTGCGGCCGAACTCGGTGGCGACCACGATCACCGTGTCCTTCCAGCGTTCGCCGAGCGTGCTCTCGAATTCCGCCAGCGCGCCGTCGAGTCCCGACAGCAGTTGCGCCAGCCGCCCGACAGGGCCGCCTTCATTGGCATGCGTGTCCCAGCCATCGAACGCCAGCGCCGCGATGCGCGGCCCGTCGTCCGCCGCCATCAGCCGCGCCGCGCCTTTCGCCGCCAGCCGCATCGCGCCGACGCCGTTCATGCCGGGCTTCGGCTTCATGCCGTCGTCGTAAGCGGCGATCTTGTCGATCTGCAGTCCCTGCGACAGCGCCGACGCAAGGGCGGGATCGCGATGGGTATAGAGATTGATCAGACGCATCGCGGTGTCGTCCGCCGTCTGCGGCAAGGTCGGCGGCACCCAGCCGACGGTCGGCGCGGCGCCGCGCAACACCAATGGCGTGGTCGGCCCGACCGCAAGACCGCTCGTCACCCGTTCGCCGCGCGGAAGCGCTTCCAGCGCGCGATTGAGCCAGCCGCTCTGCACGCGGCCCGGCCCGGGAAAGCCGCTCTCCAGCACATCTTGTCCGTCGAAATGCGAGCGCTCGCGATAACCGGTTGCCACCGCATGAACCACCGCGGCTTTTTTGTCCTTATACATGCGCGCGAATTCCGGCATCGACGGATGCAGCGCGAAGAACGAGTCCAGCGGAATGGCGGCATGCGGGCCGTCGCGTGTCAGCGCGATCGCGCCATGCAGATCGGCATAATCCGGATCGCCCACCGGCGCGACGGTGGCAAGCCCGTCCAGCGCGCCGCGCAGAATGATGGTGACAAAGCGCGGATCGCGGCCGTCCTTGGCGCGCGCGAATTTCGGCAAGTAAGCCCATGCCGCGAAGGTCGCGCCGCCCATCAGCAGAGCGCGCCGCGACACGCCGCGCGCGGTGTGACTTTCACAGCAATCCATTGGAATATTCGCCATGGTCATCTCCTCTGGAATTCCGGCGACATCAGCAGCAGCGCGAAAGCCTGCTGTTTGGATTCCGCGCGCTCGATGGTCTGGCGTGTTTCGGTGGATGCTGCATCGCCCGCCACCACATCGAGCAGCGCGCGCGGATCGATCGCATCACCGATCCGCGACGATATCTGCGACGCGATATCGAGGCGCAGCTTGAGTCCTTCCGGCGCGGCCCATGCGGCATTGGTATCGGCGAAGCCGTTCGGTCCGGCGGGCGTCCACAATGGCTGGCCGAGCACGTTCAGTCCGCCGAGATAGCGCTGCGGATCGCCGGGAATCTGGCCCATCATCCGCCCGCTCGCGATCAGGTAATCATAGGGCGTTCGAATCTTGCTCATCGGCGCGCGCCACGCCTCATCGGAATCCAGCAAGGCCAGCGTCATCGCCCGCAGGTCGCCATCGGTCTTGCGAAATGTCGTCTCCAGTTTCGCCACCAGCGCAGGCGGCGGATCGTCGGCGATAAAGTGACGCACGAACTTCGCGGCAATGAATTTTGCCGTGGCCGGATTGCCCGCGATGTCGGCCAGCGCGGCCTCGCCCTGCGCGACGCCGGTATCCTCATAAATCTTGCCGAGCAGCTTCTGCGGCCCCGGCTCATGCGCATTGGGATTGAATGCAAATGTGCCGGGCGGCGCGAGCTTTCCATTTCGGCCTGCGAAGGTCCAGCCGGTGATGATCCGCGCCAGCGACGTCACGTCGTCCTGCGTGTATCCGCCGTGCACGCCGAGCGTGTGCAGTTCCATGATCTCGCGGGCGAGATTTTCATTCAGGCCGCGCTTGCGATTTTTGCCCGCGCGCGATTGCGGCCCCACCGACTGCTGGTTGTCGAGAAAGAAGATCATCGCCGGATGCTGCTCGACCGCGCGCAGCATGTCGTTGAAATGCCCCAGCACATGCGGGCGGATCGCCTCCCGCTCGAACGCGCCGGCCCATGCCCGCGCCAGTTCGCCCTTGTTGGCGGAAATGCAGAAATGGTTCGACCAGAACGTCACGAGCCGTTCGACAAAGCCGCTCTCGGCCATGGTCGCGCGCTGGATGCGCGCCAGCGCTTCGGCGCGAAAAGTTTTCTGGATGACGTTGAGCGGCTTCGGCGGCTCTTTTGCAGGCGGCATCTTCGGCTGCATCGCATCCGCCATCGGCCTTGGTTCAGGAGTGACTGGCCTGTCGCCGGACGCGGCCATATCCTGCATGGATTTCGCAGCAAGCTCGCGCTGCTGCTTCACGTCTCGTTGATAATCGAAAACAGCCTGCGCCAGCGCCGGCGTCTCCTGCAGGCCGGGCGCATCCAGCAACGCAGCATTAGGGCGGCCGAGTTCGGCCTTCACAAAGCCGCGCGGATCGGACGCCGCGCTGGAAAAATCACTTGCCGCGCCGCCCCGCGCGCCGAAACCGAAGCGATTAAGTGCTAGAAGTGCACCGTGCGGATCGCGAGCCATTGCGGAACCTTTGTTGAACCGGCAAGGTCAACTATGCGCGCCGGACGCCTGAACGTCACATGAAGGATTCGGCAAAGTCGTGAACGGAACTATGACAAAATCGTCAACGGCAGCTCCGGCACAGCGGTCATTGACCTGCGCGCGTTGCGGCGCTGGGTTCACCTGCGATCTGTCGGGGCATTGCTGGTGCATGGACGAGGCAGTGCGCCTGCCGATGCCGATCGAAGGCGAAGACTGCCTATGCCCGTCCTGCCTGCGGACCGAGGCAGAGCGGAGCGCGCGTTAGGACACGCGACGCGGGTTCGCTTCATCCATACCGCAGCTTCATGGCGATAATGATGAGCGTAAAGATCATCGAGATCCCATTGGCGGCGATCAGCGGCCAGTTGCCCAGCGCAAGGCCATAGACCAGCCACAACAGGATGCCGCTGGCGAAAATCAGATTGGTCACCAGCGAGATCGCCCGCGTGTCCTTGTAGCGGACGACGCGCACTGCCTGCGGCAGCCAGCAGATGGTGGTCAGGACGGCGGCGATGCCGCCGATCCAGTGAATGAGGTTGGGAACCGGCTCGGTCATCCCCCGCCGCTAATGCTGATTCATTGCGGCGTGATGACACGCCGCAAGCATCAGACCGCGTATCCCGGCGAGGTCCGCGCCATGCCGCCGAAAGCATCGAGCAGCTTTTCCCGCCATGCATAAATCGGATCGTCTTCCGCCAGCAGCCTGAACGGGCTGATCGCGCGCGCCCACTGGAATGGGCCGAACACGATGTAGTCCGCGTAGTTCGGCGCATCGCCGCCAAGATACGGCTGCGTCTTCAGCGTCATGCGCATGGGCAATAGACTCTTGCGGAAATCTTCCACGGCGTGATCGCGGTTCGCCGCTGCCTGTTCCATCGTCTTGCCGAGGCGCTTCTCGCGCGTCTGGCGGAAATAGGCCTGATCGGCCGGGCGTAAGTGATCGTGGATGTCTTTCACGATCATCGGAAAGATGCCGCCGACCACCGCGATATCGCCCCACCAGTTCAGCATCTGCCCCATGGCGCGCCCACCCGCGCCGCCGAACAGCGACGGCCGGTCCGGATAGGTGTCTTCCAGATAGTTGGCGATGGCCCATGAATCCGAGACGGATGTTTCGCCGTCGATCAGCACCGGCACCTTGTCCGAACGATGCGGGGCGATCGCCTCCTTCTCGGTGAAGCGCCACGGGATGGTTTCGGCGTCCAGCCCCTTGTGCGCCAGCGCCATGCGCGTGCGCCAGCAAAAGGGACTGAACACGCGCTCGGTTTCGGTGCCGCAGAGTTCGAAAAGCTTGCGTGCAGCGGTCATTGCGTTACCCCTTCACCACCGATGCGGTCTGCCCGAACAGCACCTTCTTCTGATCGTCGGTGAAAGTCTTGCCGAGGGTGGGATTCACTTTCGGGCCGAGTTCATAGGCGCGCACGGTGGCCGGCTTCGCCTTGATGGTCTCGAACCAGCGCTTGAGATGCGGAAAGTCTTCCAGCTTCTGGCCCTGCCGCTCGTAAGGCACGACCCACGGATAGGCCGCCATATCGGCGATGGAATAGTCGCCCGCCACGTAGTCGCGATCCGCGAGGCGCTTGTTCAGCACGCCATAGAGACGGTTGGTTTCCTTGACATAGCGGTCGATAGCATAGGGCAGCTTTTCCGGCGCATATTGCGAGAAGTGATGGTTCTGTCCCGCCATCGGACCAAGGCCGCCCATCTGCCACATCAGCCACTGGATCACGTCGAAGCGCTTGCGCAGGTCGGAGGGCAGGAACTGGCCGGTCTTCTCCGCAAGGTAAAGCAGGATGGCGCCGGACTCGAAGATCTTCACCGGCGCGCCGCCGTCGGCCGGGGCCTGATCGATGATGGCGGGCATGCGGTTGTTCGGCGAGAATTCCAGGAACTCCGGCTTGAACTGATCGCCCGCGCCGATGTTGATCGGGTGGATGGTGTATTTCAGCCCGGTTTCTTCGAGAAACATCGTGATCTTGTGGCCGTTCGGCGTCGGCCAGTAATAGAGATCGATCATTCTGTGGGTCCTTCGCGGCGAGGCCTGTGACGGCCTTCGATTTATTCATGCATGCGGATGCATCCCGCGCGAACGTGATCTGCGCCACGCGCCAACGCGCGAGGTTCGCCCGCGATCCCGAGCGGCGATCCACGTCCGCTTCGCAACGACATCGCCCTTTTCTGACCGCCATCGGCATCCCATATTCCGCCCATGGCGAAGAAACCCGAATCTCCCAAAAAGCCTGTGAAAACCCCCAAGTCGAAGGCACATCGCCCCGACGTGCAGCCGATCGGCCCGGCGCTGGCGGAATTGCTGAATCCGGCAATCAACCGCGGCGACGCGGGCATGGGCTCCGGCACCGGTCTGCAGCCGCCGCCGGATAATTCGAAGGAGCGCCGCTCCGGCGGCGAGGCCGCGGGGCATCGCGCGCGGAAATCGACGCCGACAGCCATATCCGCAACCCGGTCAGGGTTTCGAGGAGGCTCCGCAGGCCAACTACGGCACCAGCGCGCCGATTCCCACGCTCGATCCGGAACTGGCGAAGCAGCTCGGCTATGATGTCGAGGATGACGACTCGTTCCGTCCCGCGCGCAACAAGATGGAATCGCTCGGCGTCAAGGCGACTGCGGAATCGCTGGAAGCGCTGCTGCGCGAGGGCCGCCCGGAATTTCGCAAGGACGACGGCTCACTGAAGGTCTGGACGCCCCACCGTCCGCCCCGCCCGGAAAAATCCGAAGGCGGCGTGCGCTTCAAGATCAAATCCGAATATCAGCCCAAGGGCGACCAGCCCACCGCGATCAAGGAACTGGTCGAGGGCGTCAACCGCAACGACCGCACGCAGGTGCTGCTCGGCGTCACCGGCTCCGGCAAGACCTACACCATGGCGCAAGTGATCGAGGCCACGCAGCGCCCCGCCATCATTCTCGCACCGAACAAGACGCTGGCGGCGCAGCTCTACGGCGAGTTCAAGAGCTTCTTCCCCGACAACGCGGTGGAGTATTTCGTCTCCTATTACGACTACTACCAGCCGGAAGCCTACGTTCCGCGCACCGATACCTATATCGAGAAGGATTCCTCGATCAACGAGCAGATCGACCGCATGCGCCACGCGGCGACGCGTGCGCTCTTGGAGCGCGACGACGTCATCATCGTGGCTTCGGTCTCGTGCATCTACGGTATCGGCTCGGTCGAGACCTACACCGCGATGACCTTCGCCATGAAGAAGGGCGAGCGCATCGACCAGCGCCAGCTCATCGCCGATCTCGTCGCGCTGCAGTACAAGCGCACCTCGGCGGACTTCACCCGCGGCACCTTCCGCGTGCGCGGCGACACCATCGACATTTTCCCGGCGCACTATGAAGACCGCTCATGGCGCGTGAACATGTTCGGCGACACCATCGAGAGCATCGAGGAATTCGATCCACTCACCGGGCACAAGCAGGATGAACTCGAGTTCATCAAGATCTACGCCAATTCGCACTATGTGACGCCGCGCCCGACGCTGATTCAGGCGATGAAGAGCATCAAGGCCGAACTGAAATGGCGGCTTGACCAGCTCAACGCGCAGGGCCGCCTGCTGGAAGCGCAGCGCCTCGAGCAGCGCACTACCTTCGATCTCGAAATGATGGAAGCGACGGGAAGCTGCGCGGGCATCGAAAACTATTCGCGCTATCTCACCGGCCGCAAGCCGGGCGAGCCGCCGCCGACGCTGTTCGAATATGTGCCGGACAACGCGCTGGTGTTCGCGGACGAGAGCCATGTCACCGTTCCGCAGATCGGCGCGATGTTCAAAGGCGACTTCCGCCGCAAGGCGACGCTGGCCGAATACGGCTTCCGCCTGCCGTCCTGCATGGACAACCGCCCGCTCCGCTTCGAGGAATGGGACATGATGCGCCCGCAGACCGTCGGCGTTTCCGCGACGCCCGGCGCGTGGGAGCTGAACGAAGCCGGCGGCGTGTTCGTGGAACAGGTGATCCGTCCCACCGGCCTGATCGATCCGCCGGTGCACATCCGCCCCGCGCGCACGCAGGTGGACGATCTCGTCGGCGAGGTGCGCGAGACCGCGCGCAGCGGCTATCGCTCGCTCATCACCGTGCTGACCAAACGCATGGCGGAAGACCTCACCGAATATCTGCACGAGCAGGGAATCCGCGTGCGCTACATGCACTCGGACATCGACACCATCGAACGCATCGAAATCATCCGCGACCTTCGCCTGGGCGCGTTCGATGCGCTGGTCGGCATCAACCTCCTGCGCGAAGGCCTCGACATTCCGGAATGCGCGCTGGTCGCGATCCTCGACGCCGACAAGGAAGGCTTCCTGCGCTCCGAGACTTCGCTGATCCAGACCATCGGCCGCGCGGCGCGCAATGTCGAAGGCAAGGTGATCCTCTACGCCGACCAGATGACCGGCTCGATGCAACGCGCCATCGCGGAGACCGACCGCCGCCGCGAGAAGCAGGTCGAATACAACACCGCCCACGGCATCACGCCGGAGAGTATCAAGCGCGACATCGGCGACATCCTCGGCAGCGTCTACGAGCGCGACCACGTGCTGGTGGAAATCGGCGACGGCGGCATGGCCGACGATACCGTGGCCATCGGCCACAACTTCGAGGCGGTGCTGGCCGATCTCGAAACCCGCATGCGCGAAGCCGCCGCCGACCTCAACTTCGAGGAAGCCGCGCGGCTGCGCGACGAAGTGAAGCGTCTGCGCGCGACAGAGCTTGCAGTGGTCGATGACCCGACCATCAAGCAGCGCGGTGTGGCGGCGAAGGGCGGCGGCTATGCCGGCGCGAAGAAATACGGCGAGGCCGCCAATCTGCCGCCGAAATCAAAGTCGAAGGTCCATAAACCCGATCTCGACGAAATGGGCATCGCCTCATGGCATGAGGTCAAGCCCTCCCGCAAAAACGTCGCACGGCCGCGCAAGCCGACACTGGACGAAATGGGACCGGGCACGGAGAGTAAAATCTTCCAGCCGACTGACTCGCGCCAGTCGGGGCCTGAATTCGGTGGCCGTCCCTCAAGCCCCTCGCCGCGTTCAAGCGGCGGCGCGCCGGGACACAGGGGCGGATGGAAGAAGAGGTAGGCATCCGCACCATCCTGAGCCCTGCCATGCGCCGGTGCAGCGGCATGGCGATTCAGGAATCTGTCTCCATATAGACGACACCAGAACTGCCTCCCCTCGCTCGGCATGTCGGCCGGGCAGCCTGCTTTCCTTCCTCCGAGAGTCTCATGATCCCTCTCTCCATTCTCGACCTTGTGCGCGTCACCGAAGAGACCGATGCACGCGGCGCTATGAACAATGCGCGCGATCTTGCAGCCCATGCCGAGCAATGGGACTATCGCCGCATCTGGGTGGCTGAGCATCACAACATGGCCGGGATCGCCAGCGCTGCGACCTCGATCGTGCTGGCGCATATCGCGGAGGGCACGAAAACCATTCGCGTCGGCGCGGGCGGCATCATGCTGCCGAACCACGCGCCCTATGTGATCGCCGAACAGTTCGGCACACTGGCGCGGCTTTTTCCGGATCGCATCGATCTCGGCCTCGGACGCGCGCCGGGCACCGATCCGCTGACGCTGCGCGCCCTGCGCCGCTCGCCGGAAGCCGCCGACAATTTTCCGCAGGATGTGCTGGAGCTGCAGGCGTTCCTCGCGCCCGCCGGACCGACACAGCGAATTCAGGCCGTGCCCGCCGCCGGTACCAACGTGCCCTTATGGATTCTCGGCTCCAGCCATTTCGGTGCGATGCTCGCCGCCGAACTCGGCCTGCCTTATGCGTTCGCGTCGCATTTCGCGCCGGGCGAACTGCTCGCCGCGCTCGACATCTACCGCGCCCGCTTCAAGCCATCCAAGCAGCTCGATCGGCCCTATGCGATGGTCGGCGTCAACATTGTCGCGGCTCCGACCGACGACGAGGCCCGCCGGCTCGCCACCACGCAGCAGATGTCCTTCGCCAATCTCGTGCGCGGTGCGCGCGGCCTGAGCCAGCCGCCGATCGACGATATCGAAACCTATTGGTCCCCGGCCGAGAAAGCGCAGGCCATGCGCATGCTGGCGCGCTCCATCATCGGCGCGCCGGAGACGGTTCGCGCCGGGATCAAGGCGCTTGTGGACGAAACAAACGCGGACGAACTGATCGTCGTGTCGGATGTCTACGACCATCCGACGCGCCTGCGATCGTTCGAGATGATCGCGGAAGCGGCGCGTTAAGCCTCAGAATCGAAAAGCAGCCTTTGGCCCGCGCGGATCGTGGTCGCTGTTTGCTAAATCCCCTCGGGAACTGCTAACCATCGGACACGATGTATCGATGCGGGGACTGAACACATGGCCGACGCCGATCTGGATGCGCTCATCCGGCAGCTTGCGAAACAGCAGCAGAAGACTCTGACGGCGGCGATCAAGAAGCGCCGGGATCGCGCGACGGCCCTTGCCGCCAAGGCAAAAGACGCCGACGCCAAAAAGCGCGAGCGCCAGCTTGCGAAGGATATTTTCGAGATCGGCAGCGCCGCCATCAAGCGGCTGCAGATGTCCGCCGACAACGCCGCCTACAGCTACGGACGCTCGGTCCGGCAGGCCGCCGAGGAGGCCAGGGAAGCGGCGAAGAAATCCGCAAAACCGGCGGCAGGTGCACCTAACGCTTCTTCGAAGAAAGCCGCCAAGAAGAACGCGACCAAGACGGGAAAATAACAGCGCCGGGTTCGCCTTGAAGACTATTTGAAAACTTTGAAAACCTCGTCCTGAGGAGCCGTTTCGTCAGAAACGGCGTCTCGAAGGGCGTGGTTTTCAAGAGAAAGTCCTCGATCCTTCGAGACGGCGCTACGCGCCTCCTCAGGATGAGGACCTTTAAACAGTTCCTTAGATTCGAACGCCGCGGCAGACATCACGAATCCCGCCGCCGACGTTTTTCGTCGCCACGTTTTGGTTCAAGCCTTCAATGGGCACCGCGTCCTTGCGGGCTTCTCGAGAAGTCTCGGCGCGCCGGACGAGACGGATTGAGCGATCATGCTGTCTCTGGTTCAGGACAGCGGTCCTGCGTCCCGTCGGGAGCGGGATCATACTAGCACCGAACATGATCCTGTCTATTCGGAACACCGCTGTTCGCCCATCACATCGCTCATTCGCCGGGACAGACAATGCAAACCACTTCTCTTCGGCGCGCCGGATTCCGGCGAACGTGTCATCCTGCTGTCACCACGCGGAACGGACAATCAGGATCGCGTGAAGCCCGGCACAAAGGTCTTTTGAACGACGCGGCGCCTCGCCGCTAACCCGATCGCCGGTTGCTGGTGTTCTGCTTCAGGTTGCCGTGCGCGGCCTGCTCTTCGATGTTGTGCTTCTCATCGTCGCGGTGACCCTTGGTGGTATCCACCGGCACCTTGGGCCCGCTGCCGGGGCCCTTGTCGCTGCGGTTGTCTTCCGGAACGGGTGGGATAGTTTTGGTCATGGGATTCTCCCGTTTTCCATTCGGGACGACAACGCATCCTGCAAGCCCGCGTTCCGGCCCGCATGACAATACCTTTTGCAAGCGCCACGCTTTCAGGCGGCGCGGGACGGACCGATCATGAATTTGCTTCGAGCGATATTTTTTGCGCTGCTGATCGCCATGCTTGGCGCGACCGCCGCGAGTGCCGCGAAGAAGTCCGCCAAGCCTAAAGAAGCTCCGGCGCAGGAAACATCGCGCGACAACGTGAAGGATACGCCGAAAGCGTTCGAACTTGCCTGCGCCGGTCCCTTCGCCAGGGACACGACGCATGCAAAGCTGGTGGCCGAATTCGGAGCGGCCAACGTCACGTTCAGGAATGTCGATGTCGCCAGCGATGTGAAGACCCAGGCGAGCGTGATCTTCGACGGCGACCTGACCAAACGCGTGGTCGTCACCTGGAAGGACAACAAAACACGCGCCCGGCCGAAATCGATCACCGTCTCCTCGCCCTCCACATGGACCGGCCCCGGCGGGGTTCACAACGGCCTCTCGCTCAAGGATATGGTGAAGCTGAACGGCGCGGAATTTCAGGTGAAGGGTTTTGGTAGTATCGGAGGCGGCGGCATATCCGGACTTCAGGGACCGTTTATCAACATCCCGGGCGACTGCACGCTGCAGATCGCGTTCGAACCGGGCATCGCCAATCCGCTGCCGCCGCGCTTCGCCTCGGTCACGGGCGATCAACTGATTGCCTCGAAGAATCTGGTGCTGCGCCGGGTGCGTCCGCAGGTCGCGCAGTGGAGCCTGACCTATCCCTAAGCCCTCAGCGCGCGGCCCCGACGCCGAATTGCCGGACCAATCCGAACCACATCGCCGTCAGTTCGCGTGCAGCCGGGTCCTTGTTCGGCTTGAGCCGCACGGCGGTGTGCACCATCACCAGCTTCGACGCCGGATCGACAAAGATCGCCTGACCGTTGGTGCCGAGCATCGCGAACATCCGCCGCTTCGCGGGCATGATCCATGTCTGATAGCCGTAGCCGAAGAACGGCGTCGCCACCTGCGGCGCGCGGAACGATCCCGGCGGCGCGGTCGTCGCTGCAATCACCCATGATTCCGGAATGACGCCGCCGCCATCCTTCGCGAGCAGAAGACCGAACCGGGCATAGTCGCGCAGGCGCGCACCGAGGCAGCAGAAGGCCTGCTCCTGATTGTGCCCGTCCACCGTCCATGTCGCGCGGTCCTCCGCGCCCATCGGCTGCCAGATTTTTTCCGACAGATAGTCCGACAGACGCTTGCCGGTGGCCGCCGTCAGCACAAGGCCGAGAACTTCCGTTTCCGAACTGGCATATGCGAATGTCGTTTCGGGCGGCGCGGCCCGCGTGCTGAAACGGCGCAGCAGGTTCGCCGCATTGGGCAGATCGGAGCGGCGCAGGTCGCGGGCGAGACCGGACAGATCGTCCTTGCCGTCATAGGATTCGGAGAATGCGACCCCCGAACTCATGGTCAGTAGCGCGCGCAGCGAGGTGCCGCCATAGGCGCTGCCTTTCATCTCCGGCACATAGTCCTGCGCGAGATCCTCGATCGAACGGATCTTGCTATCCTTGATGGCAATGCCGACCAGCATCGCCACCATGGTCTTCACCATCGAATTGGAGAGCAGGCGATCGGTATCGCGGCGGCCGTATTGATAGCGCTCGAACAGGATGGTGCCGTCCTTCACGATGAGAAGGCCGGTTGCCGGATGCCGCGACAGATAGTCGTCGACGGTGTGGCGACGATCCCCGAACATATAGGAAAGGCTGAACTGATCGCAGTTTCGCGCCAGCGGCGACGGCGTTGCCGGCGACAAGACATCGTGAGCCGGCAGCAGCTTGTCATAGTTGCTGAACGTCGCGACCATGTAAGCCTGACGCGCACGATCCATGATGGTGCCGAGCGGATAATTCTGCGCAGCGCCATAAGCCTCAGCATCCGGGCCCGTTTGCGAAAATGCGGGGCCGCATGACGGGACGCCTGCCTGAGCGGCTGTTTCCGCTTTCGCCCGATCGTGAAAGAGAAGTGGACTGCAACAGGACAACGCGAGGCAAACCGCTGCGCGCAAAACGATGAAACGATTCATGTGACGTGCCCGGAAAGCCGCCGTGAAAACAAGCCGATCAAATATCGCCCGAGCATGGCCGAAGGCCGCCGCACGTGCAACGGCGTGACCGAAATCGCCCGCATCTTTATCGGCGAACCCAACGGCAGACCTCACGACTCCGGGGCCGATGTGAACTTTTTTGGATGCACCCGCGACCAACCTATCGGCCGGATTGCTCCGGCGATGGGACATCATGAAAACAGTCGTTCTCGCCGCCATCGGAAGCATCATGGGCCTCGTTCTCGGGACCGCGGTCGGCATTCTTGCCGGAATTGCCTGGGTCAACCTGATGCAGGTCAGCGATTTCGAAGGCCAGAGCGCGATGCTGGTGTTCTTTGCCTTCGCACCGGCGGGCGGCGCACTCGGCGGGCTGATCGGCGCGGTCTGGGCGGGCCTCGTCGCGTCGCGCTCACGCATTCGGCTCGATGGCGAAGGCTGAACACCCGCACCGATTACCATCGCGTCCAAACCTTGGGCCGTCTCCACCGCATGATCCGACTTTGGGCATCTCCCTTGCGTTTTTCACAATTGTGCATTGCGGCAATGCAACTTGTCACACGAAATAAAATTGCTATGTCAGGCGCAACAGTGGGAATGAGCACTCTGGCGTGGTGTCCGTTGTGACGCCGGTTAAAGCCGTTTGCGGTTTGTTAAAGAAATTTTCGGGACGACATAAAATGACAGAGCACAGCCTCTGGCGTTTTTCGCGCGCGCTTCAACGCGCCGTAAACGAGCGCCAGACCGATCAACTCGAATCCGTTCTCGACGATAACGTCGACTGGGCGATTTATGGCCCGATCGACATGTTCGCCTTTTTCGGTCCCCGTCGCGGCAAGCGCGCCGCCATCGACGTCATCCGCCAGATTTCCGAAACCGTCCAGGTTCATCGCTACGAGCGCGAATCCATCATGCTCGGCGAAGACAACGCGGCATCCCTGATGCGGTATACGATTACGCCGCTCAAATCCGGGCACCGCATCAGCGTGCGGGTGGCGCATTTCGTCCAGTTCAGCGGCGGACGTCTGACCAGCCTGCGCGCGCTGGTGGACACTTTCGATCTTGTCGAGCAGGTGCTCGGCCGTCAGATTCATCTGCCGCAGATCGCCTGACGCATTCGCGTCTTTTAAGTTTGTAAAATGCCCCGCCCATGCGGGGCATTTTTGCATCTGGAATTCTGTGCGACATCGCAGAGGCGTGAACCGCTGCAGTCATAATTGCGACAAAGGATATTGAGACGGATGCATCGCCAACAATGCGGCGCGATCAACCGCAACGCGGACACCGTAAGATGTTGTTAACCTGTGTCGCCCGCAATTGCCGAGACTGACGAACAGAGTGCGCCCGACGCGATGATTTCGACATTTCCGCCGCCGAAACGATCGAGCCTTCTGAGCCGCTTCGCGCTGGTGGTTGCGGGGACCTGCCTTGTCACATCTTGCCTTGTCACGCCCGGTCTGGCGCAATGGGCCGACGTCGCTCCCGAAGAAGCCGATCCGTCTTCCGCGACGACCGAGACTGTCGAGACCGTCGAGCCGAAGGACATCGACTGGAGCGTTCTCAACTCCGACCCGACATCCGTGTATGAGAAGCCTTCGGTCATCCATGAAAAGACCAGGAGTCCTCTTCCCGCCGTGGACCCGTGGTCATGGACCCGCACCGACAATGACAACGGATCGTCGGCCGTTACCATCAAGCAGCCAATTTCGCCGATCTGGGATGCGCGCATCGGCGCCGACCTCAACGTCGCAACCAATACGCCGACGACATCATCCGACGTGCTGACGACAAAGCTCGACCACGATAACCAGATCCCGCAGTCCACTGGCAGCGCCTGGGCCTCGCTCACCGCGCCGGGTCTCGGCAGGATATGGGACAAGACCTCGATCGAGGCGCGCAGCGATCCGGCGCAAGAGCAGAGCAAGTTCAGCACATCGATGAGCAAGTCCGTGCCATTCGGCGACGACCGTTACTCGCTCACGCTGCAGAACGGATACAACGTCACGCAACAGACGCTCGTGCCGGTCTTCGGCTTCGGCGCGTCGACGCGCGTGTTCGAAACCGATCAATCCGCCAGGATCGGCATCGCGGAAACCGGCACCAGCTTCATCGCGGGCCAGACGCATTCGACGTCCGATAACAAATGGCTGCACCGCATCGGCGCGGAGCAGAAGCTGCCCGGCGGCGTCACCGTCACCGGCTCCGTCAGCGAAACGCCGGACGGCACGGCCAACCGCAGCCTGATGGCCGGGTTCAAGACCAAGTGGTGAGTTCCCTTTAACCGGGCATCCACCATGTCGCGCCTTCCCGCTTTATTCACGATATGAGTGGTGCTCTGCCCCACCTTTGCCCATTTGTGGTCACGATCTGTTGAACTGATGGACCTTCGTCGTGCGGGGACATCCGCGCTCGCTCCCTCCAGCGCAACAAGGAAAAGCCGATGAACGCTGTGCCAGTCGAAAAGTCCGAGCAGGTCGAAGACGACAAGAACCTCGCCGCCGTCTCCGAAGTCGAAGCCGGCATCCGCGATTTCGTCCGCAAGGACATCGCATATCTGCGCCGCTCGCCGTCGGCCAATACCGCGACCGAAGCGCCGGCGGATGCATCCGCCGATGCCGCTGTCGGCAGCGTCAACAACCTGATCCATCGCGTGGCTGGCGCGTCGCTGAGCGAAATCGAAACCCTGATCGCCGAACTCGAAGGCCTGCGCACGCTGATGCACAATGAAGGCCAGCGGATTCAGCGCGAACTCGCGGGCTATGCGCAGCTCGGCCAGACCGCGATGAAGTCCACCCGCATGATCGCGGACAATCTGGCGCAGTGGCGGCGCAACGCGCCCGAACCGCGTCAGGACTGAAGACCAATTCCGCGCGGCATGATCGCACGATCGTGCCGCGCGACCTCCCGGCCAACTTGTCGCCGCCTGCATTCTCAAAAGCAGGCGGCGAATTTATTTGGCGGCCGTTAGGCCGCCGAACGCCGCGGCATGAACGCCTGCGCGAGGAACGAGAAGGCAAGCTCGCCGCGCTGATTGGTGCCGGCGTTCCTGAAAGCGACAAGGCCCCATTCGGGACGGGACTCCAGCGTCCGCTTGGATGCGACCTCCGACGTATAGGTCAGGGTATCGCCCGCCAGAACCGGCCGCAGCCATTTCAATTCCCGGAAACCCGGCGAGGGACCGGACGCGACGGGCTTTTCGCCGCGCGCTCTCGCCTCTTCGTCCATGCGCCGGAAATCCGCGACGGTCAGCTTCATGTAAACCGCCGCGACATGCCAGCCCGATGCGGCAAGGCCGCCGAACACCGAGTTACGCCCCGCCTCCTCGTCGAGATGAAACGGCTGCGGATCGAACTTGAGCGCGAACGCCTTGATGTTTTCAGGTGTGAACGTGAACGATCCCGTCACCCGGCGATACCCGATTTCAATGTCTTCGTAATAAGGCATATCGCTCTCAATTCGCACCGGCCGCGCCACGGCGCAGCACCATGATCGGAATGTTGGCAAGCATCAGCGTCTGTCCCGATGCATTGCGCATGTCGTTCTTGAGCTGGACGAAACCGATCTCGGGCCTGCTCCGCGACGGGCGGGTCTCGATCACGTCGACCGACAGCGTGAGGTCATCGCCCGGCCGCAGCGGCGATATCCAGCGCACCTCGTCGACGCCGGGCGCGCCCGACGAGGCGATATTGCGGATGAAACCGTCCCAGCTCATGCGCATCAGCAGCGCGCACATATGCCAGCCGGAGCCGGACAATCCCTTGAGCATCGAGCGGCTTGCCGCTTCTTCATCAAGGTGCATCGGCTGAGGATCGAACTCGGACGCAAAGGCGATGATATCTTCCCGGGAGACATGGTGCGGACCGAACGTGCCCAAATGCCCCGGCTTGAAATCTTCAAAGGTGAGCTTCATTTTTCCATTCGCGTTGCGGACAGAGCGTTTTCGAGCGAGGTGGGCACCGGTTCGCGTGACGAAAACGCACCAAAATAAAACCTGGACCGGATTTAATTCCATCAAAGCCGGGATGACTTAAGACGCAGTTTGGCCGTTATTTCCAGACACCTCAAGCGGTCCGTTGCCCACCGCCTTTCGCCCTGTCCGGCGATATGCGACAAACGATCCATCCGGAGCGATTCAGTCCGTCGCGGGCGCAACCATCCACAGGCCCGCCGTTGTCATCCTGCGGCTCATCTGGAGAACAGCCATGTTTCAATTTCAGGATCTCTTCCAGTGGGACAGATTCATCACCCCCACCATCATCAAGATCTTCTACTGGATGGTGATCGCGCTGATTATCCTGTTTGGCATCTCCGGCATCTTCTCGGCGCTGACGCTGATGGCGGTCAGCCCGTTCGGCGGCTTCATCATGTTGCTGTCGGCACTCGCGGGCATCGTGGTTGGAATTATTTTCTCGCGCATCGGCGCGGAGCTGATCCTGATCATTTTCCGGATCAACGAGCATCTCGGCGCGATCCGCGATCAGGGACGCGACCACGAGCGGCAGTATTGAGGTTCGCCAGCAACGCCCGGGCGGCAGTTCGCTTCGCCTGAGCGCAAACGCGTCTCGATCCGGGCGTCTCGCGCAAGAGCGCCCCTGCGCAAAGGTTCATCCATTTTTTGTTTGACTAACTCATAACCGAACGGTTATACGACAATCAATAACCAATGAGTTATGAATGTCGAAAGCCCAGGACGCCCTGTTCCGCACCCTCGCCGACCCGACCCGGCGCGCGATCTTCGAACGATTGTGCCGCCAAGGCGAGCAAACGGTCAACGCCCTGACGGCGCGGTCCGGCGTGTCGCAGCCGGCGGTGTCGAAACATCTCGGAGTCCTGAAGCAGGCGGGGCTGGTGCGCGACAGACAGGACGGGCGGCAGACGCATTACAGCGCGCAGCTCCGCGCCCTGTCCCCGCTGATCGACTGGACCAGCCAGATGACCGGCTTCTGGGAGAAACGCTTCGACGATCTCGAAGACCTGCTGAAAAGGATGGACCAATGACCGAACCATCGGCCGACAGCCGCACTGTCGTCGTCGAGCGCGAATTCCCTCACCCGCCGGAGAAGATCTGGCGCGCGCTCACACAGCCGCATCTGATCGAGGAATGGCTGATGAAGAACGACTTCAAGCCGGCGCTCGGCCATCGCTTCAATCTTCGCGGCGAGTGGGGCGGCGTGCTGGATTGCGAGGTCCTCGCCATCGAACCAAACAAAGCCCTGTCGTACACGTGGAATTTTGCACACAACGATGCAGCCTTCGACCTGAGGAGCGTCGTGACCTTTACGTTGGCGCCATCCGGCACGGGCACGCTGTTGCGGATGGAGCAGACCGGTTTCCGGCCGGATCAGAAGCAGGCCTTCGGCGGCGCCAAGGTCGGCTGGCAGCAGTTTCTCACCAAACTGGATCAGGTTCTGGCGCGAACGGACTGACCGCGTCCGCTCGCCGCGAAGCCCTCAACATCTCACCGCAAGGAAACGTCATGCGTACCAATGCATGGATTCGCCAGACTCACCGCTGGCTGTCGATCATCTTCACCATCACCGTCGCGGCGAATTTCATCGCGATGGCGTTTGGACAACCACCGGCCGTGATCGTTTACGCGCCGTTGCTGCCGCTGTTCCTGCTGCTGTTCAGCGGCCTGTATCTGTTCGTCCTGCCCTACACCGCTGCAAGGCGCAGCGGTGCGGCGGAGTGATCGCGATCAGTTGTTGAACCGGAAATGCATCACGTCGCCGTCGGCGACGACATATTCCTTGCCTTCGAGGCGCAGCTTTCCGGCATCGCGCGCACCGGCTTCACCGCCCAGCGCCACGTAATCGTCGTAAGCGATGGTTTCGGCCCGGATGAAGCCCTTTTCGAAGTCGGTATGAATGACACCGGCCGCCGCGGGCGCCTTGGTGCCCTTGGTGATGGTCCAGGCGCGCGCTTCCTTCGGGCCCACCGTGAAGTAGGTGATGAGGTGCAGCAGCTCGTAGCCGGCGCGGATCAGGCGATCGAGTCCGGCCTCTTCCAGCCCGAGCGTTTCGAGAAAGTCCACGCGCTCGGCGCGTGACAGCGTCGCGATTTCGGACTCGATCTTGGCGGAGATCACCACCGCGACCGCGCCTTCCTTCTTGGCGTGCTCGAACACCGCCTTGGAAAAATCATTGCCGTTGGCAGCAGAGCCTTCCTCGACGTTGCAGACATAGAGAACAGGCTTCGAGGTCAGAAGGCCGAGCATGCGGAAGTTGCGTTCCTCTTCCGGCTTGCGCTCCATGCCGCGGGTCGGCTTGCCGTCGCGGAGCAGCTTCAGCGCGCGCTCGACGAGATCGAGCTGTTCCTTGGACTCCTTGTCGCCGCCCTTGGCCTTCTTGCTCAGGTTGTCGACGCGCTTCTCGAGGCTTTCGAGATCGGACAGCATCAGTTCCGTCTCGATGGTCTCGATGTCGGCCAGCGGCGCGATTTTGCCTTCGACATGGGTGATGTCGGAATCCTCGAAGCAGCGCACCACATGCGCCACCGCATCGACTTCGCGGATGTTGGCGAGGAACTGGTTGCCGAGGCCTTCACCCTTCGACGCGCCGCGCACGAGGCCGGCGATGTCCACGAAGGTGAGCTGTGTCGGAATGATCTGTTGCGACTTGGCGATCTCCGACAGCTTCTCAAGCCGCGGATCAGGCACCGCAACCGCGCCGACATTCGGCTCGATGGTGCAGAACGGATAGTTCGCCGCCTGTGCCGCCGCCGTTTCCGTCAGCGCGTTGAACAGGGTGGACTTGCCGACGTTCGGCAGTCCGACGATGCCGCATTTGAAACCCATAGTATCCTCGACTTTTCATCTGTCGTCATTGCGAGGAGCAAAGCAACGAAGCAATCCATTTTCTTGATCACTATGGATTGCTTCGCTTCGCTCGCAATGACGTGTAGCGACGTTCAGCTATTTCGCGGGCTTTGGCCCGCTCTCGTCGCCATCCTTCCCAAATCCCTTCGCCTGCATCGCCAGATGCACCTTGTTCGCGAACGATGCATCCTGCCCGGTCACGATCAGCGCCACATTGTCCGCAACCGCTTCGCACATCGCCTCGACCCACGGGCGTTCGGCTTTGGCGAAATCGTTGAGCACGTGGGAATGCACCAGTTCCTTGACGCCCGGATGCCCGACGCCGAGCCGGACACGGCGATACTCGTTGCCGACATGCGCGGAAATCGAGCGCAAGCCATTATGCCCGGCGATCCCGCCCCCGATCTTGACGCGCAGTTTCGCGGGCGGCAGTTCGATCTCGTCGTGAAACACCGTGATGTCGCCGACGCTCATCTTGAAGAACTTCATGGCTTCGCCGACCGCGTTGCCCGACTCGTTCATATAGGTTGTCGGCTTCAGCAGAATGACGCGCCCGTTGCCGATATGGCCTTCGGAGGTCTCGCCCTGAAAGCGACGGCGCCATGGTGAAAAACCATGACGCCGCGCGATCTCGTCCAGGGCCATGAACCCGATATTGTGCCGGTTGCCCTGATACTTCGCGCCGGGATTTCCCAGTCCGACGAACAGGCGCATGGCGCGGGTTCTCTTCTCGGCCGCTTACTTCTTCTTGTCGCCGCCGGCAGGAGCCTTGGCAGCGGCAGCCGCCGGAGCCTTCGCACCAGCCGCAGGCGCCGCAGCAGCACCGGCTGCGGGAGCCGCACCGGCCGCAGCCGCATCGGCACCGGTCTTCGCCTCTTCGCCGTAACCCGACGGCGGCACGACGGTGACCAGGGTCAGATCGTCGCGCAGGGCCTTGACGCCCTTCGGCAGGTTCACGTCGCTGAGGTGGACCGAGTTCTTGATTTTGAGCTTGGACTCGGCACCCTCGATCGACTTCGGAATATGATCCGCGTTCGCTTCCAGTGCGGCGCTATGCTTGACGCCCTTCAGCGTCCCGCCGCGCTTCACGCCCGGCGAGACTTCGGCGCCGGTCACATGCAGCGGAACGCTGACGCGGATCTTGGCGCCCGCGCCGAGACGCAGGAAGTCCACATGCAGCGGGAAGTCCTTGACCGGATCGAGCGAGAAGTCGCGCGGAATCACGCGGTGCTTCTTGCCATCGAGATCGATGTTGAAAATCGTGGTGAGGAAGTGGCCGGCGAAAATCGCCTGACGCGCAGCCTTGTCGTCGAGCGAGATGGTCAGCGGGGCCTGATTGTCACCATAGATCACAGCCGGAACACGGCCGGCGCGACGTTCTGCCCGGGCGGCCCCCTTGCCGGCCTTCGGACGAGCGGTCGCCTTCAATTCCTTGACGGTCGCCATTGTTGGATTCCTTGAGTTTTGAAAAGTGAAGGGCCGCAATGCGGCCCGGTTTCACGCCGCGACAAGCCTCCAGGGGTGCGGGGGCCGCGGACGTGGCGGGGTCTTAGCTCCAAAGCGCGCGAAACACAAGGAAATGCGGGGATTTTGTCGAACGGATCCGGCCCGAAAATCCTCTTTCCCGGCCCTTTCCGACAGCAGCTTGCGGGCATTCCCTGCGTCAATGTCCTTTTACCGGCCTTCCGCCTTGCCGCCGTCGAATTTTGAATGTTATGTTATAACATAACAAATAGACAGCGAGCCTCCATGCCGCCCCGCCGCCTCTCCCGTATCGCATTGAAAAGGCTGTTCGATTCCCATGAAAAAACTGCCCGTCACCGTGCTCTCCGGCTTCCTTGGCTCTGGGAAGACGACCCTGATGAATCATGTGCTGAACAACCGGCAGGGCCTGCGGGTCGCCGTGATCGTGAACGACATGAGCGACGTGAACATCGACGCGGACCTCATTCGCAATGGCGGTGCGGACCTGTCGCGGACGAATGAGACGCTGGTCGAAATGACCAATGGCTGCATCTGCTGCACCTTGCGCGACGACCTGCTCAAGGAAGTCAGCCGGCTCGCCCGGGACGGGCGCTTCGACTACCTGCTGATCGAATCCACCGGGATCTCCGAACCCCTACCCGTCGCCGCCACCTTCGATTTCCGCGACGAGGACGGCGCAAGCCTCGGCGACGTGG
>Ga0066256_1001780_pt1 | contig 27067 bp, 30 predicted proteins | sample ThiBio_1000_biof_FD_87107 | JGI IMG/M metagenome (GOLD analysis project Ga0066256, IMG submission 87107) | Wastewater bioreactor microbial communities from Cape Town, South Africa - Thiocy_expt_1000_biof (version 2) | ecosystem: Engineered > Bioreactor > Thiocyanate-remediating >... | reverse complement strand
GGCGCAGTTCCTGCTGTCGCGCGAGATCAGCGGCAAGGACGAGGTGCTGAGCCGGCTGAATTCGCAGATCAACGAGCTGACACAGTTGCTCGCGCTGGAGCGCGCCAACACGCAGGACGCGCAGGACCAGCTCTCCAACCTCCAGGCCTCGCTGTCGACCGCCGAGGCCGAGCGCAGCCGGCTGCAACAGCTTCTCGACCGCGGCGCCGGCGCCGGCGCGGAGGCCGATGCCCGCATCGGCAGCCTGACAGGCCAGCTCGACGACGAGAGGCAGATCAGCCAGCGCGCGCTTTCCCAGGTCGAGCTGCTCAACCAGCAGATCGCCGCGCTGCGCAAGCAGATCGGCGCGCTGGAGGCCGCGCTGGAGGTCTCCGAGACGCGCGACAAGGAATCCAACGCCAAGATCGCCGATCTCGGCCGCCGCCTGAACGTCGCGCTCGCCCAGCGCGTGCAGGAGCTGAACCGCTACCGCTCCGACTTCTTCGGCCGCCTGCGCGAGATCCTGTCCGACCGCGAGAACATCCGCATCGTCGGCGACCGCTTCGTCTTCCAGTCCGAGGTGCTGTTCCCGACCGGCTCCGACCAGATCAACGTCGCCGGGCAGGAGGAGATGGCCAAGCTCGCCCAGGCCATCATCGAGCTGCAGCGCGAGATCCCGCCGGAGATCAACTGGGTGCTGCGCGTCGACGGCCACACCGACAACATCCCGCTGTCGGGCGCCGGCCGCTACCGCGACAACTGGGAGCTGTCGAGCGCGCGCGCGACCTCGGTCGTCAAGTTCCTGATCGCCAACGGCGTGCCGGCCGACCGGCTCGTCGCCGCCGGCTTCGGCGAGTTCCAGCCGCTCGACCCGGCCGACACGCCCGAAGCCCGTGGCAAGAATCGCCGCATCGAGCTGAAGCTGACGGAGAAGTAGGCGTTCGATCCGGCCGCCGATATTGCCGAGTTCCGGCGCTACCGCGCCAGGATCACTTCCAGCCCCGGCACCTCGATCCGCGCCCAGGCGCGGTCGGTCGTGATCGCCGGCACGCCGAGCTTGATCGCCAGCGCCATGCAGGACCGGTCGCCGAGGCCACGGCCGAACTGGCGCGTGGCCGTGGCGAGGGAAGCGGCCTGATACGCATCGCCGATGTCATGCGGGCGGATATCGAGTTGCAACCCCGCGATGGTGGTGCGGATGTCCGTCTCTGCGGTTCCCGCCTCGATGAGCTTTTTGGCGATTTCCTGCACATTGACCGCGGAGATGATCGCTTCGGGAAGCCGACTGGCGACGAAGGCGGCTCCTGGTTCGCGTTGCAGGAGAGCGATGACTGCCGAGCTGTCGAATACGACCAAAGCTAGTCGCGCTCGCGGGTCGCAAGGAAATCGTCCGACGTGAAGGGACGCTTGACCGTCTTGCGGTACAGTTCCTGTGCCTCGCGCACCGTCGCGGCGAGCGTGGCGATATGGATCTGACCATCTTTCACGGTCAGGAACAGCGTGGTTTCGCCCTCGATCCCGACGGCGTCACGCATCGCCTTAGGCAACACCATACGGCCGTTGGCCGCTATCTTCACCTTGGCCCTCAACTCCTCGTTGCCGAATTTTTCGGGAGCGTTCATGCGGCATCTCCACGCAAAGTGTCACTTCAAATGATAGTGCCACTTCGCCCTTTCGTCCACCGTCACACGCCCGCCCACACCGCTATGAGCGCCAGCGCCGCCGGCAGCGCCTGCACGTAGAGGATGCGGCGGCTGGCTGTGGCGGCACCGCAGAGCCCGCCCACCACCACCAACAGTAAGAAAATCCCGGTCCCCCAAAACCCCTGTCCGCCTACCCACAGCCCCCGGATCACGCCGCGCACGAGGAAGCCGTTGTAGACGCCCTGGTTCGCCGCCAGCACCTTGGTTGCGGCGGAGCCTGCCGCCGTCATGCCGAACGCTTTCCGTCCGCGCTCGGTGTCCCACAGGAACATCTCGAGCACGACGATGTAGACGTGGATCAGCGCGACCACGCCGGTCAGGACGTTGGCGATCATGGCGGCCCCCTCTGCTGGCCGGCGCAGTTGAGCACCGCCGCGTGCATGCCGCAAGATGGCGCCCCTTGCGCGCCGCGCCGGCTTCGTGTTCCGTCGCCGGGCTTGCCAAGACGAGGTGCCCGCATGTCCTTCCAGAAACTCGACGAGCTGTGCCGCCGGCTCGACGCGCTCGACCACGCCATCGCCATCCTTGGCGCCGACGAGGCGACCCACATGGCCGTCGGCGGCGGCGAGGCGCGGGCGGAAGCCATGTCGGTTCTGGCCGGCATGTACCATCGCCAGGCGACGGACCCGCAGGTTGAGGAATGGATCGGCGCCGCCGAGGCGGAGGAGCTTTCCGGGGATCAGGCCGCCGCGCTGCGCGAGTTCCGCCGCCGCTACGTCAACCTCACCTGCCTGCCGGCCGAGTTCGTCGAGCGCCAGACCCGCAGCCGCATGCGCTGCGAGCAGCTCTGGCGCGAGCTGCGCGCCCGCAACGACTGGGCCGGCTTCGCGCCGGCGCTGGACGGCGTCGTCGCGATGGCCCGCGAGGAGGCGCAGCTCCGCGCCGAGGCGTTGAAGCTCGCACCCTACGACGCGATGATGGAGCAGTACGACCCCGGCAACCGCGTCGCCGACATCGCGCCCGTCTTCGCGGAGCTGAAGGCCTTCCTCGTCGACTTCGTGCCGCGCGCGCTCGCCGTGCAGGCCGAGCGGCTGGCGAAGCGCCCGCTGAAGGCCCTGTCGGGAGCCTATCCGGTCGAGAGGCAGCGCGAGCTGGGGCTGGCCATGATGGCGGCCGTCGGCTTCGACATGACGCATGGCTCGCTGTCAATCTCGCACCACCCCTTCTGCGGCGGCGTGCCGACCGACGTGCGCATCACCACCCGCTACCGCACCGGCGAGTTCCTGTCCTCGCTGATGGGCGTGCTGCACGAAACCGGCCACGCGCTCTACGAGCAGGGCCTGCCGCGCGAATGGGCGCACTGGCCGCTCGGCAAGGCGCGCGGCATGGCGATCCACGAGAGCCAGAGCCTGTTCGTGGAGAAGCAGATCGGCCGCAACCCCGCCTTCTGGCGCTGGGCGCTGCCGGTGGTCGAGCAACATCTCGGCGAGGCCTGGACGCTTCCCGACATCCTGCCGCACGTCCATCACGTCGAGCGCGGCCTGATCCGCGTCGATGCCGACGAGGTCACCTATCCGCTCCACATCATCCTGCGCTTCGAGCTGGAGCAGGAGCTGATCTCCGGCCGGCTCGCCACCGCCGACCTGCCCGAGGCGTGGGACGCCAAGATGACCGAATATCTCGGCCTCTCGACCGCCGACGACCCGGCCAACGGGCCGATGCAGGACGTGCACTGGCCATCCGGCGCTTTCGGCTATTTCCCGTCCTACACGCTGGGCGCCATGATCGCCTCGCAGCAATGGGCCGCGATCGGGCGCGACATCCCGGACGCCGACGCCGAGATCGCCGCCGGCCGCTTCGACGCGATCAACGACTGGCGCCGCGAGCGCATCTGGTCGCAGGGATCGCGCTGGTCGACGCCCGAACTCCTCCAACGCGCGACGGGCGAGAAGCTCAATGCCGCGCATTTCACCAGCCATCTCAAGCGGCGATATGGAAACTAGGCCGAAGCGCGTGACCGGCCCACGTGGCGAACTTCAGGGAAGGAACCTCCCATGAACGGCACGAAGGCATACATCCCGGTTCCCCTGCCCGACTATCGCGAGCTTCCGCTCGAGACGATGCGGGAGAACGCCAGGGCCTTCCACGCGGAGTTGCGAGCCCGCCACACGGTGCGCGACTTCTCGTCCCGGCCGGTGCCGCGCGACATCATCGAAACCTGCATTCTGGCGGCGGGCACCGCGCCCAATGGCGCCAACCACCAGCCATGGCATTTCGCCGTGATCGGCGACGCCGCCATCAAGAAGAGAATCCGCGAGGCGGCCGAGATCGAGGAACGCGCCTTCTACGCGGGCCGCGCCGGCGAGGAATGGCTGGCCGCGCTGGCGCCGCTCGGCACGGACGAGAACAAGGCCTTCCTCGAGGAAGCGCCGTGGCTGATCTGCATCTTCGGCGAGCGCAGGAGCCGGTCCGCCGACGGCGTGCTGCGCAAGAACTACTATGTGCCGGAATCGGTCAGCATCGCCTGCGGCTTCCTGATCGCCGCCCTGCACAGGGCAGGCCTCGTCATGCTCACCCACACGCCCAATCCAATGGGTTTCCTCAACGAGATCTGCGGTCGCGACCCGCATGACAAGCCCTATATACTGATGGTGGTGGGCTATCCGAAGGATGGCCCGACGATCCCCGCCCATGCGCTGGAGAAGAAGCCGCTCGACCAGATCGCGACGTTTCTCTAGCCCGTCCAGGACGCGAGGGCAGGCTGGCCGACTTTCGACGGCTTGGCTGACATCTGCATTCGGAACCTGCATCGCGGGTCTTTACTTTGGCGAGAAAGGCTCTGAAAAAGAGCAATATTCAAGTCAGTGAGCCTGGATGTTGGTGGGTAACAGTCTTCGTGGGGTCAGGTCTTTCCACTGCCTCGTGCTTTTTTTGATCTTACTGGTCTGGGTCGTCGTCCCCGCGGCGGCCGATGAAGTCGTCCACAAGGGACCGGCAGCGGACTGGATCAAGCCGGTCGATGTCCCGCCGGCCGATGCGGCGCGAGCCGACCAGATCAAGAACGGCCTCTCATGGCTTTTGACGGACGAACAGCTCATCCATCGCGACTACGGCTACGACGATTATTCACGCTCCGTCTACAAGATCGTCGATCGGCCCGGCCTCGATCAGGGCGCAGGCATCGACCTGCAATTCGACCCCTCCAGGCATCGGGTAACGCTCAACCATCTGCGCATCATTCGCGAAGGCGTGACGCTGGACCGCCTGCCCGACGTGAAATTCGACATCTTCCGGCAGGAAAAAGACGCCGAAAAGGGTATCTATGACGGCTGGCTGACCGCCCATGTCAACATCGACGACGTGCGCGTCGGCGACATCGTGGACTATGGCGAGACCTATGAGATAACGCCTCTCATCGGCAAGAATCTGTTCTTCTACAGCTTCTCCACCGACTCGACGGAACCGGTGGGACTGATCCGCAGCAGCATCATCTGGCCTGCTTCGCAACCCCTGGCGATCAAGCCGCGCGGCACCGGGATCAAGCCAACCATCTCCACATCGGGAACGGACACCGTCTATCTCTGGGCGATCGCCAATCCAAAGCCGCTCAAGCTGGAGGACAGTATTCCGACCGCATTCCCTGCCTGGGGAACGGTCGATGTCTCGTCCACCGCAAGCTGGCAAGGCGTGATCGATGCCCTCCAGCCTTATTACAAGCCGGTGACCACATTCCCCGCGGCCTTCGCGGCGAAACTCGATGAGATCGCGGCAAGGCAGCGGCTGCCGGAGGACCGGATGATCCCGGCGATGCGCCTGGTCCAGGACGAGATTCGCTATGTCAGCCTGTCGATGGGATCGGGTTCATACATTCCGCGCGATCCCGCGACCGTCATCCAGAGCGGCTTTGGGGACTGCAAGGACAAGGCGCTGCTGCTTGCCTCGGCTTTGGCGCGACTGGGCATTTCGGCACAGGTCGCGTTGGCCGATCTCGACAGGGGACGGGCCTTGGACCAACACCTGCCGGCTTTGCGCCACTTCAACCATGCCATCGTCAAGGCAACGATCGCGCAGAAGACATACTGGCTCGATGCGACCGACTATCTGCAGGGCGGCGACGCAAGCAACGTCCCACAGGCGGACTATGGATTTGCGTTGCCGATTTTCGGCAATGGCGAACTCGAGAAGATGCCGAGCCCGGAACTGACCAGCCCGACGATCAAGGTCGCCGAGGACTTTTCTTTCCCAGACAAGCCAGACGGCTATCTGACGCTGTCCGTGCTGTCGACCTATGAAGGCGGCGATGCCGACCGGATGCGCAGCCGGCTTGCCAGCCGCTCGATGAGTGACCTGTCGGACGCCTATCTGAAATACTACAGCAAGCGTTATCCAGGCATCGAGAGCGGCGCCAAGCTCGAGGTCTTCGACAATCGCGATGGCAACATCGTCAACGTTCGGGAAAATTACCGGCTGTCGTCGCAGGCCCTGGCAGCCAACGATCTCGCCAAGAATTTTCCCATCTCGGCGGCCGATCTCGGCAACGATCTGCCCACGCCCAGCATGCTCAACCGCGTCGCCCCGATCTCGCTTGGGTCACCGGTCAATCGCCGTCATACGATCACGGTGAGCAACCTCAAGGCGAGGTTCTCCGGCGAGGACATGAAGAGCATCGCCACGCCCTATCTGTCACTGAGATCATCCTACAGCAGCACGCCGACCACTTTCACGGTGGAGTGGAATTTCCGGACGCTGGCAACTCAGGTTCCCGCCACGGCGATCAGCGACTATTTGAAGTCGGTCAAGGACGTCGCCGACAACATCGACTGGTCCTACAACTTCACCTACGAGGATGCAAAAGAGGACCCACCCCAGGCAGCGGCGCCCTTCACGCAGCAACAATTTTTGAGAAGCGTGCTCCTGCTGTCGGTGTTCATCGGCGTGCCGCTGTTCATGGCCTATCGGCGTAGCCGGCAGTAGCCGCTACCAGGCGCTATTCGGCGGCGCCCCTGAAGGCGCTGGCGCCGGTCTCGAACTGCAGCTTGGCCAGCCGCGCATAGATGCCGCCGCGCGCGACCAGGCTCTGGTGCGTGCCTTCCTCGACGATGCGGCCGCCGTCCATGACCAGGATGCGGTCGGCCTTCAGCACCGTCGCCAGCCGGTGGGCGATGACGATGGTGGTGCGGCCGCGCATCAGCCGCTCCAGCGCCTTCTGCACCAGCGTCTCGCTCTCGGCGTCGAGCGCCGAGGTCGCTTCGTCGAGCAGCAGGATCGGCGCATCCCGCAGGATCGCGCGGGCGATCGCCACGCGCTGGCGCTGGCCGCCCGACAGCGTCACGCCGCGCTCGCCCACCTGGCTGTCGTAGCCCTTGTCCAGCTTGACGATGAACTCGTCGGCGAGCGCGTCCCTGGCCGCCGCCTCGATCTCGGCCTTGCCAGCGCCCGGCCGGCCGAAGCCGATATTGTCGGCCACGCTCGCCGCGAAGATCGTGACGTCCTGCGGGACGATGGCGACACGCTCGCGGATCGCGGCCGGGTCGGCGGCGCGCGCGTCGACGCCATCGATGAGGATGCGGCCGGTTTCCGGGTCGTAGAAGCGCAGGATCAGCGAGAAGACGGTGCTTTTTCCGGCGCCCGAAGGCCCGACGATCGCCACCGTTTCGCCGGGCTTCACGTCGAAACTCAGCGCGTGGACAGCGGCGCGGTCGGGCCGCGCCGGATAGGAGAAGGAGACGTCGTCGAAACGGATGGCGCCGCTGGCGGTCGCCGGCAGCGGCTTCGGATCGGCCGGCGCCTGGATCGCCGGCCTCTCGGCAAGGATCTCGGTCAGGCGTTCGGCGGCGCCCGCCGCCTGCGCCAGTTCGCCCCAGACCTCCGACAGGGCGCCCAGCGCGCCCGCCGCGAACACCGCGTAGAGCAGGAACTGGCCGAGCGTGCCGGGCGACAGCGTGCCGGCGAGCACGTCGCGCGAACCGAACCACAGCACCGCGACGACCGAGGCGAAGATCGTGAAGATGGCGAAGAAGGTGAGCAGCGAGCGCGCCAGAATCGACGCACGCGCCGCCTGGAAGGCGGCCTCGACCGCGCCCGCGAAGCGGCCCGTGACCAGCTTCTCATTGGTGAACGCCTGCAGCGTGCGCACCGCGCCGATCTGCTCACTGGCATAGGCGGTGGCATCCGCCAGCGTATCCTGGGCCTGCCGCGACTTGCGCCGCACGGAACGCCCGAACGCCATCAGCGGCAGCACGATGATGGGGATGGCGGCAATGACGAGGCCGGACAGTTTGGGACTGGTCACCACCATCATGGCCACGGCGCCGAGGCCGAGGATCAGATTGCGCAGGGCCACCGAGGCCGTGGCGCCGACGGCCGACTTCACCTGGGTGGTGTCGGCGGCGAGCCGCGAGACGATCTCGCCCGACTGGGCACTGTCGAAGAAGGCTGGCGACAGCGTGGTGACGTGGCTGAAGACGTCGCGGCGGATGTTGGCGACCACGCGCTCGCCGAGCGTGATGACGAAATAGTAGCGGCCGGCGGATGCCGCCGCCAGCAATGCCGCCATGCCGACGAGCATGATGAAATAGCTCGCGATGAACCCGGAATCGGACGTCGAGAAGCCGTGGTCGATCATCCGTCGCACCGCAATCGGCAGCGCCAGCGTCGTCGCGGCGGCGACGGTGAGCGACAGGATCGCGCCGATCACCAGCTTCCTGTACTGGCCGATATAGGGCAGCAGGCGCCTGAGCGGCCTGAGCGAGCGCCGACGCAGGTCTGCATCGCCAGTGATGTCCGCCATGCCTGTTTCCTTCGGGACCGCCGGCGGCGAACCGCCCTCGGAAGGCACGCCGCCAATATGCGCTTGCTGCGGCCTTGTGATTCAATTCCGGCTGATGTATAGGCTCGCCGACCGTTTTAGAAGCCGTGGCTTTTCATTAGCTGCGGCTTCGAGTTTTAAAAGGGGGCGCATCGACGCAGGCCATAGGCCCGTCTCGCGCCGGCCAGCCGGAAACGAAGATCAGGAACACGACAATGAAGGCCGATATCCATCCCGACTACCACACCATCAAGATCGTCATGACCAACGGCACCGAGTACCTGACGCGCTCGACCTGGGGCAAGGAAGGCGACACGATGAACCTCGACATCGACCCGACCACGCACCCGGCCTGGACCGGCGGCCAGCAGACCCTGCTCGACCGCGGCGGCCGCCTGTCGAAGTTCAAGAAGCGTTTCGAAGGTTTCGGCCTCTAAGCCGAACGCACTTTGCGATTTTGAAGAACCCGCCCATGTGGCGGGTTTTTTGTTGTCAGTACCCGGCCCCTACCTCCCTCTTGTGGGGAGGTCGGACCGAAGGTCCGGATGGGGGGCTGGCGCCTCTCCTGCCCGCTGCTTTGCAGCGGCCCTGCTTGTGAGGGGGCGGCAAGAACCTCACTCGCCAACCAACTCCCTCAGCGCCATCCGCTTGTAGGCTTCAACCAGCCTGTCGCCTTCCTCGCGATCGACGGAGATCGCCAGCCGCACGGCGGCCTCGCCCATCTGCCAGACGAGAAACGCCGCGGTTTCGAGTTCCATCGGATCGGCATCCGGCCGCAACCGCTTCAGCACGGCGACCAGAAATTCCGCGTTCGCCCGGCTGTCCGCCATCTCGAGCGCGCGCAGCGCCTTGTCGGCCTGGGTGCCGAACCAGACGTCGCGTATCACCGGCTCGGCCAGGAACAGCCTGTAATAAATATCCAGAAGTTCCGAGAACGCCCGCTTCAGGTCCTGAGCGTCGCTGACGTCCCTCAACGCCGCCGAAATGCAGGCCTGGCTTTCGGCGGTGTATCGCTCGGCAAGCGCCCAGACGATCGCCCGCTTGTCCGGGAAGAACTGGTAGAGCGAGCCGATCGAAACCCCCGCCCTTTCCGCCACCTCGCCCATGCGCATGGCGTCGCTGCCCTGCTCGGAGATCAGCGCCGAGGCGGCGGCCAGCATGCGCTCGACCCGCTCGCGGCTGCGCTGCTGGGTCGGCGCCCGGCGCGGCGAAGCAATGTGCCCCTGTGAAGAGGTCGACGCGGCCGTGTCCTCCATGGCTGTCTCCAAACCTGGCAAAAGCTCTTGACTTGAAAAATACGAGGGTTTATCACGTTTTGCAAATGTGAATATTCCTCACATTGTGAATGGCGACGCGGCGCATACCGCCAACCAGGCCGGAGACCCGAGATGATCAAGCTTCTTCCCACCCTGACCTTCATCGCCGCGATCGGCTCCGGCGTGGTCGGCGGCGTCTTCTTCGCCTTTTCGAACTTCATCATGCCGGCGTTTGCCCGACTGCCGGCGGCGGGTGGCATCGCGGCAATGAACGCGATCAACATCACGGTCATCACCCCGACCTTCATGGCGGCGCTGTTCGGCACCGGCCTCGTCTGCCTCGCGCTGATCGCTTCGACCGTCATGGGCTGGAGCCAGTCGGGATCGTACTGGTTGCTGGCCGGCGCCGTGATCTACCTCGTCGGCAGTACGATCGTGACCATGGTGTTCAACGTGCCGCTCAACGATGCGCTGGCGGCCGTCGATCCGGCGAGCGCCAGCGGCGCCGCCGTCTGGACGAACTATCTGGGCGAATGGGTGATGTGGAACCACGTGCGCACAATCGCCAGCATCGTGGCGATGAGCTGCTTCATCATGGGTCTGATTTGAGGCACGGGCTCGTCGAACGCGAAAATCCCACCTCAGGCGGGGTCTTTCGACTTGTGGCCCTTGCGATCCGAGTGGCCCAGATCGCGCTCCGGGTCGATGACGTCGCGGACCAGTTGCTTGAGCTTTGCCGCATCCGGAAAGCCGCCGTCGCGCTTGCGGTCCCATACCAGCACGTCGCTGCAGGAGATGGTGAAGATGCCGCCGGTGCCCGGCACCAGCGTCACTTCGCCAAGCTCGGTACCGAAGGTGGAAAGCAGCTCCTGCGCCATCCAGCCGGCACGCAGCAGCCATTGGCACTGCGTGCAGTAGGTGATGACGATCCGAGGTCTATCTGGCAGGCTCATTCATGTGTCTCGCGGGTGCGAACGGTTGTTCCGGCAACCCGATCATGGATCGGGCCATTACCCCAGGCAATCGAGAACCAGATCCAGAGCAGCCAGATCAAGACTAAGGCAAACGCGACGAACGCGCATACGATTTCAACCCTGGAATAGCTCGGCACGGGTTCAGGAATGCCTCTCCAGGCCTGGAAAGCAAACCACGCTCCCGACAACGTGACAGGGACAAAGCCGAGAAACTTGATCACTCCCCGACAGGCTGCCTTTTGCAAGGACAGACCGATTCTATTCCAATCATACTCGTCACGCACGACAATCGACAAAGCCAGCTTGCCAACGGACTGGCCCGAAACAATCTCCATGACGAGAAGATAGATCGCTAGAATGGGCAATTCGAGGAAACCCAGATCCAGCGCCGTGGGCCGAAAATTCCCTTTCGAATTAAGATCGATCGAGACAGCTGGGCTCATTCCTGATCGAGTATCCTTGGCTTTACCGACTGCCATTTCCGCGACCGGGAAGAAGCCGAAGAAAGATGTACTACACATCTGCCAATCGTAGGCCTCGACTGTTGGATTTCCGTGCACCGTAGCCGAGCGGCACATTTGCGAGTTGAACCAGAAGTGGCCCTTCACCCCGCCGTCGGTCAGCAGGAACAGACCTGCTACCAACGAATAAAGAGGCATCAGCACGACGAGATAGTCGATCAGTGAAGCGAAAAGCCGGCGCCAAAAGCCGGCGAGGCTTGGCCAAGTCCCCTCGTCGGCATGTTCAAGCCCGCCGTAGTCGGTCATCGGCTCCCCCGCTGATAACTGACGAACCTGTACCGCGAACAAAATGCGGCCGGCCAGCACCACCCGGGTGCAGCCCTATAGGGCAGCGTTGTCGGACTCAGGCCGCGCTGAGCTTGGCCATCGTCTCGTCGTCGACCTCGAAATTGGCGTAGACGCTCTGCACGTCGTCGTCGTCCTCGAGGGTGGCGACCAGCTTCATCAGCGACTGCGCGCGCTCCTCGTCGACCGGGACGTTGTTCTGCGGCTGCCAGATCGGTTTGACCGATTCCGCTTCGCCGAGGGCGGCTTCGAGCGACTTCGACACTTCACCGAGATTCTCGAAGCCGCAGTAGATGGTGTGGCCTTCCTCGTCGGACTCGACGTCGTCGGCGCCCGCTTCGATCGCGGCTTCCATCACCTTGTCGGCGCTGCCGACGGAGGTCGGATAATAGATTTCGCCGACGCGGTTCCACATGAACGACACCGAGCCGGTTTCGCCCAGCGCCCCGCCAGCCTTGGTGAAGGCGGCGCGCACGTTGGATGCCGAGCGGTTGCGGTTATCGGTCAGCGCCTCGACGATCAGCGCCACGCCACCGGGGCCGTAGCCCTCGTAGCGTACCGCCTCATAGTTCTCGCCATCTCCCGCCGACGCCTTGTTGATGGCGCGCTGGATGTTGTCCTTGGGCATCGACACGGCCTTGGCGTTCTGCACGGCAAGGCGCAGGCGCGGGTTCATCGCCGGGTCGGGCGTGCCGGTCTTGGCGGCGACGGTGATTTCGCGCGCCAGCTTGGAGAACATTTTCGACCGCACCGCGTCCTGGCGGCCCTTGCGGTGCATGATATTCTTGAACTGTGAATGGCCAGCCATGGCACCCCTGTCGTGTTCGGCTAGAGCACAGCAGGGCGAGATGTCTCGCCCATGCAAGATGCTCGAAATCAAGTTTCAGAACGGCCCTGATACGCCTGCGAAGGCATATGGCGCTCTCTGTCGGAATGGCCGGCTTATAGATAAATCGGCTCAATTCGTCCAGCCGCGCGCTTGGCTTCGCCGCGCTATGTCCGGGAAACCTCACCCTTGGGAACGAATTATCCCTCGAGGTCCGATTTCAGCCGGTCGATGAGGCCCAGCGCATGGCCGGCATATTGGCTGATCCAGCGGTCGTGGATCTGCCGGATGGGCAGCGCGTTGAGGTGGTTCCAGCGTTCCCTGCCCTCACGCCGCGCCACCACCAGCTCGGCCTCCTCCAGCACCTTCAGATGCATCATGACGGTGCAGCGATCCATGTCCGGGAAAGCCTCGCATAGCGCGCCGGTGGTCCGCGGCTGATCCTTCAGCTGGTCCAGCAGTTCGCGGCGGCGGGGATGCGCCAGCGCCTTGAAAACATGGTCATCCTTGGCTTGGCTTGACATGTTATATTTCTATAACATATCGTATCGGCAGGCAAGGAAGGAGCTGTGGATATGTCCCTCGGATTCAGGGTTTCCGGCCGCATCGGCAAACCGGTCGCCGAAGTCTTCGACGCCGTCGTCAACCCGACCAGGCTCAGCGGCTATTTCACCACCATAGGTGGCGCCTCGGCCCCGCTGGTCGCCGGCACCACGGTCACCTGGTGGAAGACCGTGCCCGTCGAGGTGGACGAGGTCGAGAAGGACCGGCGCATCGTGCTGCGCTGGGACGCCACTGACGCCGACGGCAAGCCCGCCTACAAGACCCGCATCGAGATGAATTTCGAACAACTGGAAGACGGCGGCACCTTCGTCACCATCGCAGAAAGCGGCTGGCTGGAAGGCGAGGCCGGGCTGAAGAAATCCTTCCTCAACTGCGAGGGCTGGTCGCAGATGCTGGCCTGCATGAAGGCCTATGTCGAATACGGCATCAACCTGCGCGATGGCTACTACCGCGCCGAGATGCGCGGCGAGCCGGCCAACGAAACCAACGTCTGAAAATCGGAGGACGACGCCACATGGTGGAGAAAGTCACCCCATTCCTGATGTTCCAGGGCAAGGCCGAGGAGGCCATTGCCTTCTACTGCGAGACCATCCCGCAGAGCCGCGTCATCGACGTCACGCGCCATGGCAGCGGCGAAGGCGAACCGGGAGGCATGCTGGCGCGCCTATCGATTGGCGGCCAGGACGTGATGATCTATGACAGCCCTGTTCCCCATGCCTTCACCTTCACGCCGGCGGCCTCGCTGTTCGTCGACTGCTCCAGCGAGGAGGAGCAGGATCGCATCGTCGAAGCCTTGGCCGAGGGCGGCGGCTTCCTGATGCCGACCGGCAATTACGGCTTCAGCCGCCGCTTCGCCTGGCTAAACGACCGCTACGGCGTCTCCTGGCAGGTCAACCTGCCCTAGCGCCGCACGGATGCACGGATATTGCAACATTCCAGATTCGACGGGAGCAAGCAGATGAGCACGGAAATCAGCGGCGGCGTCAACATTGCCATGAAGGTGCCATCGCACCAGTTCGAAGCGACCGTCGCCTTCTACAGGGATGTCGTGGGATTGAAGCCGTTTACGGCCAAGGCGCCGGCCATCGGCTTCGAGCTCGGCCCCAATCGGCTGTGGATCGACGAGGCGCCGACGATGAGCCAGGCCGAGGTCTGGCTGGAGCTGTTCACGCCGGATTTCACGAGCGCCGCGGATCATCTCGCCAGGGCCGGCGTGGTGCGTTGCGACGCCGTCGAACCCCTGGGCGAGGATTTTCGCGGCGGCTGGATCACCAACCCGGCCAACATCATTCACATGGTGCGCGAACCGGACGCCTGGTGAGGACAATCCGAAAGGAGAAAGCCATGGAACTGCGTGAAGCGCCGGTCGCCGAGGCCGGCATGCTGATCCGCCGGCCGGTGGCCGAGGTCTTCGAGGCGATCGTCGACCCGGCGATCACCACCAGATTCTGGTTCACCCATTCCAGCGGCCGGCTGGATGAAGGCAAGCCTGTTCAGTGGGAATGGCGCATGTACGGCGTCTCGACCCGGGTCGAGGTCAGCGAGCTCATCCGCGACGAAAGGATCGTCATGCAGTGGGGCGAACCGCCCACCCGCGTGGTCTGGACCTTCACCGCCATGCCCGACGCCTCGACCTTCCTCGAAGTCCGCAATTCCGGCTTTGCCGGCACCGGCGACGAACAGGTCGGGCAGGCCATCGGCTCGACCGACGGCTTTGCGCTGGTGCTGGCCGGCGCGAAAGCCTGGCTGGAGCAGGGCGTGGCGCTCGGTCTCATCGGCGATCGCCACCCCAGGGGCGCCCCTTCATCCTAGAGGGACGCCACCCGTCTCAATCCCGGCTCAGTGCCCGCCGCCCGGCTTCTGCCGCTTGCGGTGCCGCGCCAGCATGTTGAGGCTCTCGACCAGGGCGGAGAAACCCATGGCGGCGTAAATGTAGCCCTTCGGCACGTGGTAGCCCATGCCATCGGCGATCAGCGTCATGCCGATCATCAGCAGGAAGCCCAGCGCCAGCATCACGATCGAGGGGTTCTTGGCGATGAAGTTCGCCAGCGGCCCCGCCGCCAGCATCATCACCGAAACCGCGACGATGACGGCGATGTACATGATGGCGATCTCGTCGGTCATGCCGACGGCGGTGATGATGGAATCGATCGAAAAGACGAGGTCGAGCAGCAGGATCTGGAAGATCGCGCCGGCCAGCGAAATCTGCAGCGTCCCGCCGAGCGTCGCTTCCTCATGTTCGGCCGGATCGACGGTGTGGTGGATTTCCTTGGTCGCCTTCCAGACAAGGAACAGGCCGCCGGCGATCAGGATCAGGTCGCGCCAGGAAAAGGCATGGCCGAACGCGCTGAAAACAGGCGTCGTCAGCTGCACGATGATGGAAATCGTGGCCAGCAGCACCAGCCGCATGATCAGCGCTGCCGAGATGCCCAGCCTGCGCGCGCGGGCGCGCTGCGCCACCGGCAACTTGTTGGTCAAGATGGAAATGAAGATCAGGTTGTCGATGCCGAGCACGACTTCCAGAACAACCAGCGTCAGCAGTGCGATCCAGGCGGTCGGATCAGAAACAAAGGCGAAATGCGGTGCGAGAAACTCGACCAACTGCATTTACGTCGTCCCCCGATGGCGTAACGATTTCTATCAGCGTCGCCGGCAAGTAGGTACGCGGCGGGCCTATATCAATGTCAGCGCCAGAAGGACGGAGCGGTTTCTTCCAGCCGTGGGCCGCGACGGAATGGCGCGATCTTTTCGACGAGGCCGGTGCGGTCCGATATGTCGACCCCTACCCCGCACAGCGTCGCCGGACCGCTCGCCGCCTCGAAGCGTCCTTTCGGCACCTTGGACAGGAACCGGTTGAGCGGCTCCTCCTTGTCCATGCCGAGCGAAGAATCATAGTCGCCGCACATGCCGGCATCCGAGAGATACCCGGTGCCGCCGTTGAGGATCTGGTGGTCGGCGGTCGGCTGGTGCGTATGGGTGCCGACGACGAGGCTGGCGCGACCATCGACGAAATGCGCGAAGCACATCTTTTCCGACGTCGCCTCTGCATGGAAATCGATGACCACCGCATCGGCCTGTTCGCCGAGCGGACAGGCCGCGAGTTCGCGCTCGCCGGCCTGGAACGGATCGTCCAGTTCGGGGTGCATGAAAACGCGGCCCATGATGTTGGCGACCAGCACCCGCGCGCCGTTCCTGGCGATATAGACGCCGGAGCCACGACCGGGCGTGCCCTTGGGGAAATTTGACGGCCGCAGGAAGCGCCCCTCGCGCGGCGCGAAGGCAAGCGCGTCGCGCTGGTCCCAGACATGGTGGCCGGTCGTCACCACATCGGCGCCGGCGGCAATGGTCTCGCGAAAGATATCCTCGGTGATACCGAAACCGCCGGCGGCGTTCTCGCCGTTGACGACGACGAAATCGAGCCGGAAGTCCGAGATCAGCCCCGGCAGCTGTTCCCACACCGCCGTGCGCCCTGATTTGCCGACCATGTCACCGAGAAAGAGAAGTCTCATGCGTTCCCAAGCTGAAAGTCACTGAGGCATAATGCCGAAAACTGTAAAGCGGTTTCCGAGCGACATCATGCTCTGTCTCCGGGCTGCATGACTTCCGCGAAAGACCATGAGCCTCGAAAGACTATCTACAATTGTGGCGGGAACTGGCGCAACCCGCTCTCGGTCAGTATTTCCGGGATGATCACGTCATGGTTCTCATCCGGAACCATCTCGACTTGCTGGCAATCGAAGGCTATGCCGATCAGCCTTGGCGTCAGCCCCTTGTCTGCCAGCTTCGCAATCGCCCGGTCGTAATAGCCGGCGCCGTAGCCGATGCGGTGGCCGCGCGCGTCGAAGGCGGCCAGAGGCACCAGCATCACCGAGGGGTCGAGAACCTCGGCTTCCTCATGCGGGCCGACCGTACCGAAGCCCATATCGACCATCGGCGCGCCGCGCACCAGTTCGGCGGAGGCCCTCGCGCCCCTGCCGCGGAGCCCGAGCACCGGCGGCCGAGCGTCCACCCGGCGGCGACCGGCCGCGATACCGAAAACGACGGGGCCGGGTGCGGTGGCGATCCCGGCCTTGGCCTGCGCGGCCATTCCGGCCGCGACCTCCACCCGCCAGAACTCGTCGAGCGCATCCCGCCGCGCCAGGGCCTCCTTGCGGAGATGCTTCTTCAGGTCTCTCGATGAGGTCATGCCAGGCAGGTCCCGGATAAATGTCCCACGGTTTCGGGCAAGACCTGCGGAACAAGGCTCGACCGCGAGGAAGCACCGTTATGGATCGACAGCGACGGCACTCGATTTCAGCGGTTTCCGTCTGAATATCAGCCAATGCGTGAAGGCGACAAGCCAGATGGTGATCAATCCGGCAAAGAGCACGTCGGACAGGAAATGCCCGCCAAAGGACATTCGCAGCAGGCCCGTCAGCATTCCGAAGACGATCGCGCCGGCCATGGCGACGGGCCGATAGGGCGGCGGGGCAAGGCTCGCCGGGGCGACGAGCCAGAACGACGCCGATGCTTCGCCGGACGGGAATGAGCAGTTGCGCGGACATGTTCCATCCCACTGATAGAACTGACGGTACTCGCGCGGTCCTCCGAACTCCGTCACCTGCACGGGGCGCGGTCGATGGAGATGGTCCTTCATGATGAAATTGACCACCAGCCCGGAACTCAGGGCGAGCGAGAGGGCGAGGTAGACCAGCGATCGCACCGACGGCGCGCGGCAGATCGGCCAGCCGATCCTTTGCGCCAGATGGGCGACGACCATCACACCGGCAATGACGAAGGGGACCGCGCCGGCAATGCTGCGCGCCATCGCGCCGGCGGCCGTATCGGCGATGAAGAACCGCCCCTTGTCGTCCACGAACAGGCTGGCCACGGCCAGGTCCAGGTTTGGAAAGAGATAGAAAACCAGCCAGAACAACAGTGCCAAGGCGACGACGGCCACACTGACCGACCGAAGCGGATGCGGCTTGAGCTGGGTGACGCTCATCGGGTTCCTCGTCGGCATTCGGCAGGCACGCCTCGCCTGCGCAGGGTTCGAACAGGAACCGGCGAGGCGCCGCGAGATCGGCAATCCGTTCGTCGTTGCATCTTCGCTGCGCCACCCGTCTTCGAGACAGGCATAAGCAGAGTTTTTCAGGCCGTCAACGAAGCGCCGGCCGCGCCGGCGGCAGGTCTTCCGGCTCGGACCCTGGATCCGCTTGATAGCGGCCACGCCGGCGCGCCCCAATTTCTCCCTGAATTTTGATGGATATGTTCGGCACGTTGGCCTATGAGAGGTCGCCGCGGCCACTGACGATTGCGATTTGGCGTACTGGCTGATGCCCAAATCGTCGTTGGAACGTGGTTGGGCGCGCCCTCGCCCAATACGGATTTGCAAGAAATTTCAGGTTGTTCGACGCTCGAAGCCGCATGGCATGCCCCACTCCATGGAAGTGCCGGGCAGTTGCGTTGATAGACGGGGTTGGACTCGGTTTAAACACATCATGGCAACAGCGACTCCCGAGGCGGACCAGACACCGCCATCTTCCGCCAATGGTCCCCTGACGGCGGCGACGCGAAACAGCAGCGACTACACGGCGCAGCCTGGGCCGGAACTGACGGTCGTCGTGCCGACGCTCAACGAAAGGGCGAATGTCCCGCTGCTCGTCGAGCGGCTTGCCGAGGCGCTCGACGGGATCGACTGGGAAGTCGTGTTCGTCGACGACAATTCGAAGGACGGCACGATGCAGGTCGTGCGCGAGCTGGCCGGCGCGAACCGCAGGGTGCGCGGCATCCATCGCATCTTCCGCCGCGGCCTGTCGGGAGCCTGCCTCGAAGGGATGCTGTCCAGCTCGGCCCCGATCGTCGCGGTCATGGATGCCGACCTCCAGCACGACGAGACATGCCTTTCCGAGATGTTCAGGCTGATCAGGAACGGCGACACGGATCTCGTCGTCGCCACCCGGTACGACACCGGCGGCAGCGCCACCGAAGGCTTCGGCGATGTTCGGGCGCGCGGCAGCAAACTGGCCATTCAGCTCGCCAAGTCGCTTCTGAAGGTCGACATGAGCGACCCGATGAGCGGGTTCTTCATGCTTCGCCACGAAGTCGTCGACGCCGTCGCGCCCCGCCTTTCCCAGCAGGGCTTCAAGATCCTGCTGGATATCGTGGCTTCGTCACGCGCGCCGCTTCGCATCAAGGAAATCCCCTACCGGTTCAGGCAGCGGCTGCATGGCGAGAGCAAGCTCGATGCGACGGTCGTGCTCGAATATCTCGGTCTCCTGGTGGCGAAACTGTCCGGCGATCTGGTGTCCACCCGCTTCCTGGCATTCGGCATGACCGGGTCGGCGGGTGTGATCGTTCTCCTCGCCGTCCTGCGCCTGCTGCTCCTGAGCGGCCTGAGCTTCACCCCGGCCCAGACCGGCGCGATGCTGACGGCCATGACGTTCAACTACACGGTGAACAACGCGCTGACCTATCGCGACCGCCGGCGCACGGGCTGGCGCTTCTTCACCGGCCTGGCGATGTTCGCCGGCCTGTGCAGCTTCGGCCTGGCGGCCGGCGTGGGCATTTCCTCGGTATTCTATCAGAGCGAGCCGCGCTGGTGGTTGGCCGGCCTCGCCGGAGCCGCGGTTGGTTCGATCTGGAATTATGTCACCAACTCGGCGATCACCTGGCGTGCACGATAAATCGCATCCCCAAACCAGCCAAAGCCAATTAGGTCTGGGCCAGTTCGGTCTGAACCTGTCGTCCCTGGTCGTCATCGTCGCGGCGCTGACGCTGTTCCGCTCCTGGGTGGCGGCACGAATGGGACTGGCGCCCGACGAGGCCTATTACTGGCTGTGGTCGCGCTTTCCTTCGGGCGGGTACTACGATCATCCGCCGATGATCGCATGGTGGATAGCAGCCTCCACGAAATTATTCGGCGACACCGCGCTGGGCATCAGGGCATCCGTCGTCCTCTCGGTGCTCGTCACCACCATAGCCGTATATCGGACCGCCATAGAGCTGGAGCTCGAACAGCGGACCGCCGCGCTGGCCGCGCTCTGGCTGAACGCCATGCTCCTCGTCGGCGGCCTAGCCCTGATCGCCACTCCGGACAGCCCATCGCTGATGTTCTGGGCGTTGGCGACATGGGGCGTGGCGCGCCTGCGGCGAACCGGCGAGCCCTGGTTGTGGATCGTGATCGGGCTGTTGGCCGGGCTGGGCTGCGTGTCGAAATACACCAACCTCTTCTTCGGATTCGGATTGATCGTGTGGCTGGTCGCGGACCGCAAGGCGAGGCACTGGCTGGCCAGCCCATGGCTCTATGCCGGCGGCATCGCCGCGCTGGTCGCATTCCTGCCGGTGATCCTGTGGAACATGGAACACCATTGGGTGTCGTTCCAGAAGCAGTTCGGGCGCATCAACGACGGCGGCTTCACATTGCGTTATCTCGGCGAGTTCTTCGCGGCGCAATTCGGGCTGCTCAACCCGCTCATCGCCATCTTTGCCGGCCTCGCCCTCGTGCGGCTGTCGAAGGGCGCCGACAGGGCCGGGCGAATGCCCATGCTGGTGCTGGGCGCCACCATCATCCCGGTGGTGCTCTACATGCTGTTCCACTCCCTGCATGACAGGGTACAGGGCAACTGGCCCGCGCCGATCTACCCGGCGATCGCCATTCTGGCGGCAATGGCCGCGGCTTCCGCCAGTCATCCGGAAAATCGACAGTCCAAACACTGGCGACGCCTGGCCTACTGGGTTGCCCCGGTCGGGATCGGGCTGCTCGCCATCGTTTCCCTGCTTCTCGCGACGCCGGTCGGCTTCGCCCTGCCCTGGCGCACCCCGGTGGACCGCCTGCTCGGATGGCCGGAATTTACCCAGCAGGTCGAAAAATACCGGCAGCAAGTCGGAGCCGGCTGGATAGCGACCACGGACTACGGACTGACCGGGCTACTGGCGTTCCACGGCCCCGACCCCGACAAGGTGCAGGAAATCGTCGATCGCGAGCGCTACACGTTCCAGCCCACGCCGGCGGCGCTCTCGCAACAGCCGGCGCTGATCGTGGTCGAGGAAAAGGACGCCGCGCGTTACCCCTGCTTCCGGTCCGTCACGCCTCTCGCGGTCGTCGACAGGGCGGTCGGCCAGCGCGTGGTCCAGAAATACCAGCTCTTCGAAGCCAGGGGCGCCGGGGACGGTCTGCTGCTGAAGGGATGCGCGCAATCGACGGTTCCCGCCGAGGCGCCGGCTTCGCCCTGAGGCGATCCCGCGTCGCGTGAAACCGCCGGGCAAGCTCGCGGATCGTTCGCGAATTCAGTGACGATCCACGCAACCGGTGAAGATGTCGATCCCGGGTGCCTACAAAGTAGGTGGGCGCCGTGTGAGAAAACCCACGGGTCTTCCCAGGGACAGCTCCCTAAGGATCGATAAGGCCCCGGGGATAAGTTTCTCCTGCCGGGAAGCGCAGACCGTCGGGACCAAATATAGGCGGATGGTTGGCCGAGCGCCAGTGAAACGGGCTGCCATTTGCGTGTTATTCATCCGCTCGCCGACTTCCGGCAGGCCACCCGGCATCCAAGCTTGCGCATATGCGCATGGCTCCTTACGGTCCCGCCGCACGGACAGGAGAAAAAATGCGTTTCGAAGGCACAGCGGCCTATGTCGCCGACAAGGATCTGATGGTCGCGGTCAACGCCGCGATCGCGCTGGAGCGCCCGCTGCTGGTCAAGGGCGAGCCCGGTACCGGCAAGACCGAGCTTGCTCGTCAGGTGGCGGCCGCGCTGGGGCTCGACTTCATCGAATGGAACGTCAAGTCGACCACCAAGGCGCAGCAGGGGCTCTACGAGTATGATGCCGTGTCGCGCCTGCGCGACAGCCAGCTCGGCGACGACCGCTTCAACGACATCGCCAACTACATCAAGCGCGGCAAATTGTGGGAGGCCTTCGCGGCGCCGAAAAAAGTCGTCCTGCTGATCGACGAGATCGACAAGGCCGACATCGAGTTCCCCAACGACCTCCTGCAGGAACTCGACCGCATGGAGTTCTTCGTCTACGAGACCGGCGAGACGATCCGCGCGGCGCATCGTCCGATCGTGATCATCACCTCGAACAACGAGAAGGAGCTGCCCGACGCCTTCCTGCGCCGCTGCTTCTTCCATTACATCCGCTTCCCCGACATCGATACGCTGCACAGGATTGTCGAGGTGCACTACCCCGGCATCAAGCAGAACCTGGTGCGCGCCGCGCTCAGCCAGTTCTACGAGATCCGCGAGGTTCCCGGCCTGAAGAAGAAGCCATCGACCTCCGAGGCGCTCGACTGGATCCGCCTGCTGGTCGCCGACGACATCGCGCCCGAGGACCTGCGCACCGACCCCAAGAACATGCTGCCGAAACTGCATGGCGCGCTCTTGAAGAACGAGCAGGACGTGCACCTGTTCGAGCGCCTGGCTTTTATGGCGAGACGGCAGCAGTAGGCGGCAGCAACAGCGCTTTCCGTACCGTGGACCATTGCCGGCGCGCGACCGTCAGCGCAGCTTCGGCTCTGAAAACTGGAGGAACGAAATGTCCGAAATCACCATCCGCCCGCTCGCGCAGTCCGACCATGCCGACTGGAAGCGCCTGTGGACCGACTATCTTACTTTCTACAAGACCAGGCTCTTCGGCGAGGTCTACGACCTCACCTGGAAGCGCCTGTTCATGGAAGGAGAGTATGAGCCCAAGGGCCTGATCGCCACCATCGACGGCAAGGCTGTCGGCCTGACGCACTACCTCTACCACCGCTCCTGCTGGTCGGAGAAGAACAACTGCTACCTGCAGGACCTCTTCACTGACGCCGAGGCGCGCGGCAAGGGCGTCGGCGCGGCCCTGATCGACGCGGTGAAACAGGAAGCCGCCAAGCTGGGCGTCACCAACGTCTACTGGATGACGCACGAGACCAACGACACGGCGCGCCGCCTCTACGACCACGTCGCGCGCCGCACCGGCTTCATCGAATACGATCTGTTGTGAGCGTTTTGGCACGGAGTACGATGCTCACGTGGAATACCGATCGGTTTGACGCTCTCCAGCGCATTCGTTCCGACTTGGAGCAAAGCGAATACCGACCACTTTATGCTCATTACATCAGCTATCTTGATCTGAGGCAGCGAGGATTGCGCAAGCAGTCCTTCGTGTCCTTGGAGACATTTGTCAGTCACGTGGCAACCGATCCTTTCGAGGTTAGGCTATCGATATGCCGGCATCTCGTCTCAGCCATCGAAGGATATTGGAGCGACTGGCCAGCATCCGACAACTGGCAGCTACCTGATCAAATCGGAAGAAGACTGATCGATCCCGTTTGGCGAGAATGGCGGGAGCGTGAGCCAACCAACCCCGAGGCTTGGGTTTATTATTTTGGATCAGTACCCGGCGAACCAAGCGGGCGCGAGATCGCATTTCTGTTGGCCCCAACCGGCCCGCGCTATCAGTACGCCTTCCTCTCTGAGTTGGGCCACAAGCTGAACTACGAACTGCACGAACTAGACCATATCGAAAGAATCCTTTGCGAGGCGTCGTACTTTGGCGAACTCACCGCGTCGGTCTCCGCCGTCGCCGGGGCAATGGGCGAAAACATAACGCCCGAAGCAGCGGAGATCGTCACCAGACTGACGGAACTGGCGGTTATTTATCGCAATCATGATCGGACAAGTGGTACCCTCCTTCATATGCTAAGAAGTTTCGGCCGCCATGACCTTGTCGAACTCTTCGTCTTGCCGGCCCGACGGTGGTTCCGAGTATTGCCTGAGCCCGTGCGCTAGACGGTCGACATGTTCATCCCCTTCTTCCTCGAACTGAAGGCCGCGCGGGTTCCCGTTTCGCTACGGGAGTATCTGACGCTGCTCGAGGGGCTGGAGGCCGGGCTGGTCGACTATGACGTCGAGGGATTCTACTACCTCGCCCGCTCGGCGCTGGTGAAGGACGAGCGCCACATCGACTGCTTCGACCAGGTCTTCGCGCATGTCTTCAGGGGCGTCGAGGCGCTTGGCGGGCCGGACGCCGTCGACGTCGCCGACATTCCCGAGGAATGGCTGCGCCGGCTCGCGGAAAAGCACCTGACGGAAGAGGAAAAGAAGCTGGTCGAGGCGCTTGGCGGCTTCGACAAGCTGATGGAGACGCTGAAGCAGCGGCTGGAAGAGCAGAAGGGCCGCCACCAGGGCGGCTCGAAATGTATCGGCACCGGCGGCACTTCGCCCTTCGGCGCCCGTGGCTACAATCCGGCAGGCGCGGGCAGCCGTGCGCGGTCGGCCGATCGACAGCATCTCGGGCCGGGAGACGTGGGATCTGCGCAAGACGCTGTCCAAGCCGGCGGTGAAGGCGCGCGTCGAATATGACATCGGCACCGTGGCGCTGCACCCGGGCTCGATCGGACCAATCTTTCGGTCGATCATCGGCCGCGCGTTCGACCGTGGCGCGCTGCCCGATTTGACGGCGGACGATCTGGCGCGGTTGCTGAAGGGGATCAGTGCGCACTCGACGCGGATCGGGCTCAATCAGGACCTGTTCGCCAGCGGGGAGGATTTGGCCGGCATCATGGACGCGCTGCGGTGGAAGTCGCCGCGGATGCCGCTCGCTTATAATCGCAATCTCGCGGCAGAGCAGGGGGCGGCGGGGCGCCTTATGGCGAAGATTGGCTAGTCATGACGGCCTAAATAGGTCTTTGGATGATGCCGTGCGACCACACGACGGCGGCAGGTAGATCGAGGGATTTGCGCAGCGGCAAGAACCGGAGAAGGGAGGCTGAGCCCCCGGGGTCTTGAGCTACAACGTTAAGCCTAAGAAACGGGCAGGGGCCTGGTAGCGCGTAGTGTATGAGCGAAGCCACCATCGCTCAAACTCATCAGCACAGTCCAATTTCGAAGAGGAAACAAGAAAGTGGTTCCGGAAACGGTATGGATCTTATCCTGTGTAAACGCTCGCGCTAAATGGCGGCGTTCTGATCGCGCTATTTGTCAGTTGCCGGGTCCGATGACGAGGCAATCGCGCGCGGCCTGAACGATGTCAGCGGTGACCTCCTCGACGCGGTTGAGGGTCATGATCCGCCGCATCTGCGCGAACAGGCGCTCCATGAGCCGGAAGTTGCCGCGCGTGATGCGGATCACGGCTGCCTGCGCTTCGATCGCGTCGAGTTGGGCCGGGTCGAAGCTGATCCCGAAATCGCCGGCGTGGGTCGCGAGCAGCAGCCGCATTTCGGTCTCGGTAAGCGGTTTGAACTCGTGGACGAAGCCGATCCGCGAGTAGAGCTGGGCATAGCGGGCGAGGCGCTTCTCCAAGCCCGGCATACCCATCAGGATCAGCCCGAAGCCGTGGCGATCGGCCATGTCGCGGAGATGTTCGAGCGACTTTATGGTCAGGCGGTCGGCCTCGTCGACGATGACGAGGGGGCAGGCGATGCGGGCGGCGTCATGGGTGATTTCGTCCTGCGAGGCGCCCGCGACCGTCAGCCGGGCATAGCCCAGCTTAATGAGGTTGAGGCCCAACACCGCGTCGATCGTCTTGGGCGTGTTGCTGACCGACACGGTGTAGAAGACGGCGCGGCAGCGAGCGACCTTTTCGCCAAGGAGCGCGGCAATGGGACGGAGCGCGGCATATTCCCCCAGGTCGGGGAAGCTGGAAAACTCGCGCGCCGATCGCGTCTTTCCGACGCCCGGCCGGCCATGACACACGCCGATATAGCGGTAGTGCGCGCAGGCTTCGGCAAACTCGACGAACCGGGCATGTTCGCGGGTCGCCAGGAACGGCTGCTCGACCAGGAACTCAATCGTCAGCGGCGTAGAGCCGGAGCCCTCGGTAGGTGGTGGGCCGGGAAGCCGTATCCTCTTGGTCGCCATCGAAGGTCTCCGTGGGGGCAGGCACCTGCTTGTCGCGCTCCTTCGCGCCGCGCCGGGCGCGCTGGATCGCGCGCAACGACGGGTGCCCAGCGTGCTCGGAGCTGAGCGCACGGCAGACGAACCGGCCCTGGTGGTAGACGTGGATCTCGGTCAGGTCGCGGGGGTCATAGACCGCCTCGACCTGCTCGCCGACGAAGGCCGCGAGCGTGGGTTCGACATAGCGCCTGCCCATCAGACGGATGCCGTCGCGCAGCACTTTACGGGGCTTGGGCACGTGCACGAGCAGCATGTCGAGCTGTTCAAGGCTGTCGGGCATTGCGGGCAGGAACCCGCCCTTCTGCCAGCGCGTGATCGGCGGTTCGCCCGGGCTGCCATGCGGGGGACGATGATAGACGCCGCACACCAACCCCTCGAAGCGGGCGCGCAGCTCGTCGAGCGTGAGCACTGGCGCCGACAGCGGCTTGCCCGCGATCAGGTGGCCGGGCAGGTCGGGCAGGAACATGTCGTTGATGGTGCGGAACAGCCGCTCGATCTTGCCGCGCCCGCGAGGACGCCCCGGCAGCGAATGGATGAGGCGGATTTTGAGGGCGATGCACGCCTGCTCGATATGCTCGGAGATGAAATCCGAGCCGTTGTCGACGTAAAGCTGTTCGGGAATGCCGCTGACGATCCATTCGGGATTGGGCTTGCGCCAGATCGCCTGCCGCAAGGCGAGCGCCGTGTTGAGGGCACTGGGGGCATCGAGGCTGAGGAAGTAACCGGCGATGGCTCGGCTGTGATCGTCAACGATGACGGTCAGCCAAGGACGCACCGGGGTTCCGGCATCATCGAGCACGAGAATGTCGAGAACGGTATGATCGGCCTGCCACATCTCGTTCGAGGTCGCGGCTTCGCGCCGATGCACTAGCTCGTGCTGGTCGCGGTAGACGGCCGGATCGGAGGCTGCGGCGATCTGGCTTGCCGGTATCGCCCTGACGACACGCGCGACGGCCGCATAGCTGGGGGTTCGGTGTCCATGCGCGATGGCGAGTTCCTGCACCTTTCGGTGAATGGCGGCGACCGGGGGTCGCGGGCGCTTGGTGGCGAGAGTGCGGGTCAGTTCGACCAGATGTTCCGGCAGGTGCAGCCTGCCCCGATCGTTGCGCGGCAGACGCGCGAGACCGGCAAGTCCTTCGGCACGGTAGCGCCCGAGCCAGCGCTGCAACGTCCGCTCGCTCAGCGTGCCGGTGCGGGCGAGGTCCGCGAGCGGGATGCCATCGGCGAGGTGCGGTTCAAGGACGCGGTAGCGCTCGATCGCCAGCGGCGGGACAAGCGCCGGATGCGTCACCGCCGACGGTCCGTGTCGCAGGTAAGGAAAACGGAGATTTGCCTGCCCATCGCCATGCGAGTC
>Ga0066256_1001779_pt1 | contig 27087 bp, 26 predicted proteins | sample ThiBio_1000_biof_FD_87107 | JGI IMG/M metagenome (GOLD analysis project Ga0066256, IMG submission 87107) | Wastewater bioreactor microbial communities from Cape Town, South Africa - Thiocy_expt_1000_biof (version 2) | ecosystem: Engineered > Bioreactor > Thiocyanate-remediating >... | reverse complement strand
AAGCAACCGGGAGGTAGCCTCTCCCCCGCCGCTGCGGCAGTCTTGGTGCGGGTAGAGAGACTTGAACTCCCACGCCTTGCGGCACCAGAACCTAAATCTGGCGTGTCTACCAATTTCACCATACCCGCGTTCCTGAACCGCATGACACTGCTGGCGCATGAGGCCGTCCGGAGCGCGGCGTCTCTATATCACCCGTTCGCCCCGGCGCAAAGGAAAAATGAAGCTTGGATGACGGTGAAAAAGCCTCTTTTTTGGCCTGCCGCCTCAATAAAGAGGCTCGTCATAGACCGGCTTGCCATCCATCAGCAGACTACGGATCTGCGCCTTGCCGCCGGACGACACGCGGGCGGCAATTGTCAGCGCCTGCTCGTTGCGGGCCTGCTCAAGCGCCTTGCCCTCGCCTTCCGGCACATAAAAGCGCTCGATGCCATACTGCACCTGAAGACCGCTATCGGAGTACGGCGGATAGAACTGAAACGGCAATGTCTTCAGCACGACGTTTCCGTCCGTCGGCTCCAGGCGCTCGAAGGACGCTTCCCTGACGGTCCAGAATTCGTCTGCTCCCTTGGCAAGCCTCACCCAGAGCACAGCCTTTTCAGCCTCTTTCGGTTGCGGCCCGACGATGGCCGAGCCGGGAACGATGGATGCCTCGTAGTTGAGGACGACATAATCGCCGCGCAGCAGGTCTCGCGGATCGACCGGAGCAGTCTTCAGGAGAATTTCGGTGCCGGACCGGAGGATCGCCGCACGGCTGCCGATGATGTAGCCGAGGATACCGGTCTGCAGCACGCAGACGGCAAGTGCTGCAAGAAGAATGCGGGAAAACCGGGTCATGCCTTCACCTCCGCCGCCCTGCCGGCAAGGCGTTTTTCAAGCTGGATGACGGCCCAGGCCGTAAAGCCGACCACCAGGCCCGAGACGAGGAAGAGGCCGGAGGTACCGATGATCGAACCGACGGTCATCGACGAGAGATACAGAATTTCGCCGGCAAAGGCGATGTAGCCGAGATACCGGACGACACCATTGTCCCGTCCGCACACCGCAATCGAGGTGACGGCGGCGATCATCGTCAGCACGCCCACCACCAGGCGGCCCATCGATTCGTCATATTCGATGTGCAGCAGGCCAAGGCCGATCATGCACAACAGGCAGGTATAGAAGGCGGGCGCCGCGCCGGCGCGTTTTGCCGCCGGATAGAGCGGCGACTGCGGCAGGCCCGACAACAGGAAACCGACGGCGCCGACAATGGCGAGCAGGATGGCGGTCGGCACGCTGTCATGGCTGACATAATCCCAGCCCAGCCAGGCCAGCATCAGCAGGTAGGCGGGATGGCGCACCTTCCCGGCCTTCGTGTAATAGACAAGCCCCATGACACCCAGCGCCATGGCCGGCACGACGAGCGCCGGCAGCAGGTTCCAGTCGAAGTCGAAATCGCTGCCGAGAGAGATGAAATAACCCCAGGCGAGAAAGCCGGTGATCGCCGCAAGCGCGCCGGAGCGGAACGCAGCCGCCGAAAACGCCGCCGCCGCGAACCAGGCCATCATCATGTCTGAGGCATCGCCGGACAGGTGGTACATCTGGCCGATCAGCGACATCGCACCGCCGAAGGTCATCGTGCCCATGATCAGGCTGGCCGCCGCCAGCCCATTTCGACCACGCGCCAGAAGAAGCGCTGCCGCACCGTGAAAGACCCAGATCAACCCGACGAGCGTGCCGACGCGCACGAGACGCGGAATAGCCTCCCAGTTCGAGGCAACCAGCATCAGGATCGCCGCCGAGATCAGCACTGCAGCCAGGATCACCAGGAACTGGCCGACGCTGAAACTCGACTCCCGCGAATCCAGTTCCTTGAGCAGGCCGTCGGCGACAGGACGCGCGATCAACCCCTTCTCGACCCAGAGCCCGAGATCCCTCTCCAACCTGCCACGATACATTCCGACCCTCCGCACGCCGCATCGGCGCCTTTCCTCAGAACGCGCCATGCAGGCTTTATATTCGCCGATCGCACCGCTGTCGCCATGGCGGACGAACGCAATCGCAAACGCCAGACAAGCCATGCATTCGACGCATGACTTCCATGTGTATATTGCGCTGCACAAAACAGGGCAAAATAGCCTATGGTTCTTGTGTCGAGCGGCAGCGGAAAGAGCCATGACGGCTCTGTCATCTGCGGACCCGGGACGCTTCCCGGAAACAGCAGGACGCTGCCTCGACACAACAAGACTTTGACAGCGGCAATTGTCGCGAAACGGTTTCGGAGCGGCGCACTCCTCCTCCCAGCGCTTCTCCGATTGGACTGACGGCACTCCTCCTCCCAGTCGTCAGTCAAACCAAACACGCCCACCGGACCTCCTCCCCCGGTGGGCGTTGTTGTTTTTGCCCCTGCCTCAGCACCCTTGCCCCGCTGCGTCCTCCCCGGCCGGCCGATGCCGCCGCAAGCCTTAACCGTGCCTTAACCAGTGTGGCGGAAGTGGCGACGAATGCTTACAAAATGGTCAGCAAAAAGGCGGAAAACCCGCCCTGAAATGCATAAGGCGCATAGGTGACATGTGGCATTGGCTCTTTTGGTTTTTTGCGCCGCAACATATATTCCTCTCATCGAATTGAACGGCGCCGAAGGGCAGCCGGCAACACTGAGGAAAAGGGGTAAGACCATGAACATCGCACGCAGCTTCAATTCTTGGCGCAAGTATCGTCAGACCGTTACCGAACTCGACCGCATGAGCAACCGCGAACTGCACGACCTCGGTATCGACCGTTCCGACATCCGCCGCGTTGCCCGTCAGGCCGTCGGCTTCTGATTATCGCTCCTCCGGCCCTGCCGGAACGGAGTTCGAAAAACGCCCCTGGCACCCGCCTGGGGCGTTTTCGTTTGTGCATTTATTAATCGCCATTCACACATGCGGCGCAAATAAGATGCCTACTTTGCGGCCTCTGGTGAATTCTTGGACATTGCACTGCACAAATGCATAGCAGTCGCTCGTTTTTTGCACTGCACATTTTTGTTTTACAAGCGTATAAAGTGGTCAATCGCTGATGCGGAAAACACCGCAAGATCAGCAACCCAACAAGACTAGAGGAAACGACCATGAACCCGCTTCGCATTGCCAAGAACTGGATCTCCTACCGCCGCACGCTCGCCGAACTCGGCAACCTGTCCAATCAGGCCCTGACCGACATCGGCATCACCCGCTACGACATCCGCAATATCGCTTCCCGTTCGTTCCGCTAATCGCGGATCCTGATTTCGGGAATGCCCAAAACGGCGCCATGTTGGCGCCGTTTTCGTTTTTGACGCAAAAATCACCGAAGCGCCTCCGACGCTTACCGGACAATCAGGCTCCTTCTCACCGGAGCAGACGGGAGTGACGGCCCTGGAGGCCGGCACGGGCTCTGGCCCCTGCCCGAACGAGACAAGCGGGCCGGCACTGGCCGTTTTCTCCCCGCAGAGATTGGAACCGGCAGGCGGGCGTGATAAGCAGCCGCCATGACAAACGCACCCTCCCATTCCCCCATCCACATCATTGGCGGCGGCCTCGCCGGCTCGGAAGCAGCATGGCAGATCGCCGAAGCCGGCATCCCCGTCATCCTGCATGAGATGCGCGGCGTGCGCGGCACGGACGCCCACAAGACCGACGATCTCGCCGAGCTCGTCTGCTCCAATTCCTTCCGTTCCGACGACGCCACCAGCAATGCGGTGGGTGTCATCCATGCGGAGATGCGGCTGGCGAACTCGCTGATCATGGCCTGCGCCGACAAGCACCAGGTTCCGGCCGGCGGTGCGTTGGCGGTGGATCGCGACGGGTTTTCGGCGGCCGTGACGGCCGCGATCGAAAACCATCCGCTGATCGAGGTCAGCCGCGAGGAAATCCGCGGCCTGCCGCCGAAGGAATGGGATCTGGCGATCATCGCCACCGGCCCGCTGACTTCGCCGGATCTGGCCGCCGCCATCCAGGCGGAAACCGGCGCCGACGCGTTGGCCTTTTTCGATGCCATCGCCCCGATCGTTCATCGTGACAGCATCAACATGGATATCTGCTGGTATCAGTCGCGCTACGACAAGGTCGGCCCCGGCGGCACGGGCCGGGATTACATCAATTGCCCGTTGGATGAAACGCAATATCACGCCTTCATCGATGCGCTGATCGCCGGCGATACGGTCGGCTTCAAGGAATGGGAAGGCACGCCCTATTTCGACGGTTGCCTGCCGATCGAGGTGATGGCCGAACGCGGCCGCGAAACCCTGCGCCACGGGCCGATGAAACCGATGGGCCTGACCAATTCGCACAATCCGACGGTTAAGGCCTATGCCGTCGTGCAGCTTCGCCAGGACAATGCGCTTGGCACGCTCTACAACATGGTCGGCTTCCAGACGAAGCTCAAATACGGCGCCCAGGCCGATATCTTCCGGATGATCCCCGGCCTGGAAAACGCCGAGTTCGCCCGCCTCGGCGGCCTGCATCGCAATACCTACATCAACTCCCCGACCCTGCTCGATGGATCGCTGACGCTGAAGACGCGGCCCGGCCTGCGGTTCGCCGGCCAGATCACCGGCTGCGAAGGTTATGTGGAAAGCGCCGGCATCGGCCTGCTTGCCGGCCGGTTTGCCGCTGCGGAGCGCAAGGGCGAAACCATCCCCCTGCCGCCGGCCACCACGGCTCTCGGCTCCCTGCTCGGCCATATCACCGGCGGGCATATGGTGAGCGAAGAAGAGCCCGGGAAACGTTCGTTCCAGCCGATGAACATCAATTTCGGGCTGTTTCCCGAGCTGGAACCCGGCTCGATCGTCAAGCCGGAAGGCGTCAAGCGGTTCCGTGGCAAGGACAAGACGATCATGAAGCGTCAGCTGATCTCGAAGCGGGCGCTGGCCGATTGCGCCCGCTGGCTTGGAAGGGCCTGACGTCTATCAGTGCTGCGCCGATGGCCGGGCAAGATCGATCTTGTCGGCCATCGCCACCAGGTTGCCAAGCAACCACAAGGAAACCTCGGCGGCATCCTCGGCGGAAGCGAATTCGAACTGGCCGCTATGCACCGGCGTTTCGGTGAACTCGATGATCAGGCCCTTGCCGCTTGCCGTGGGGCGAACACGCGCCATTCCCGGCTCGATCAAATGGCAGGAATAATGGCCGCGCATGTTGCGCATGAAGCCGGCCTTGTTGTCGTGCAGGCGAACGAAAACGGTGTTGCCGTCTTTCGTCGTATGCAGGTCGCGGATGGCTTCGTTCGGGAAAGCGCGCCCGAATTCCATGATCGCCAGCCCCATATCGTGCAGATTGTCCTCGGAGGTCTGCTTTGTCATCCGTGTGGTCACGAATGCAAAGACCACGACGAGCACGACAACCACTCCCCAAGCCACCAGACCCAAATCGCATCTCCTTGCAAGCCGGCGGCACAGGCGCCGCTCTCGGCGGTCTGATAACCGTTGAAGCTTGCGCGGATGTGATGGCTGCATGTGCCGCGCCGGAAATCCACCGCCAAACGCCGCGCCAGCGGGGATTTCATCGCATTTCGCCGATAAATTGGAATTGAGCAGCTAGAATCGTTGCCGGAAAGTTGCCCGCATCAGCCGCAACTGTCTCAGCCATTGCGGTGCCTGCAGTGAACGGTCGAACAGCGATGCGCCGGCGCGTTGCGCCTTGCGCAGGACCGGTTCCGCCAAAGCCACAGGCAGGAAGGCCGGAAATGTCGAGCGCGAAAGGCTCGCGGCCCGGCGTGCCTTGGCGAGGTGATCGAGCCCCAGCCCGGCAAAGGCATCGATGGCAGCAGCGATACGCGCCTTGTCCTCACCCGCCAGAAACGCAGCCGGGTCGAGACCTGTGGCGGCCAGCAGATCGAGCGGAACATAGGTCTGGCCGCGCCGTCGGTGCAGCGGCATGAGCAGCAGCAGGCCGGCGATCGCCTGCGCCACGCCCGCATGTCCGGCCGCCTCGGCCGATTGTGCCGCGGCGTCGGCATCGAGCACCAGGCTTGCCAGTTGGATCAGCGCCGACGCCGTCTCGCCGGCATAGCCTTCGAGCGCGGTGCGGTCCTCCATGGGGTCGTCATAGAGGTCGAAGATACGCGCTTCCGTCATCGCCACGAAGGTTGCGCGCGGCAGGCGGTAGCGCTCGATCGTCGTCAGAAGGGCTGCCGCGAGCGGATTGGCTTCGCTGGAACCGTGCGCCTGCCCTTCGAGCAGGTCGCGCCAATATTGCAGCCGCACCTCGCCCGGACGCGGCTCGTGCACCAGATCACGGATGCGAGCAAGTTCGGCGGAGAAGGCGTAGATCGCCGCGAGCTGGCCGCGCCTGTCCTCCGGCGACAGCAGGCAGGCGAGATAGCGGTCGCGATCCGTGTCGCGCAACGTCGCCAGGCAGATATCGAAATTGGCTTGTTCGGACACGCTCAAGCGATTGCCTTGCCGGATCAGACCGCGATCAGCGCGGCAGCGACGGCACGCGCTTCGGAGAGCATGATGTTGAATGTCCGCACCGCAGCCCCGGTGCTCATCGGATCGGACGCAATGCCGCGCGCCTTGAGCGCCGCCTTCAGCGCCGGCGGCAGAAGCCGCAGGTTGGCGCCGGTTCCGACCAGCAGCACCTCGATATCGGCCGCCTCGTCGAGAATTCGCTGGAAGTGATCGACCGTCAACGGCGTATCGACGGCCATCTCCCAGCCATGGATGCCGGAAGGAAGGCAAAGGATAGACCCGCGATGCGACATGTCGGCGAAGCGGAAGCCGCCATTGCCGTAACTGTCGATCGGCGCGCGGCCGGGAAAATGCGCCGCGCGGATTTCTATGCCCTTTGCCATGAAACCTTACCTGCCCGCTGGAAAACCAGCGGTCCTTATTCCTTGCCGCCTTCGGTCTTGACCGGCTCGCCCTTGACGCGGACTTCGCCGATGAAGGCGCGGACGACGCGGATGCGCACGCCTTCGGCGACTTCGACTTCAACTTCCTTGTCGTCGATGACCTTGGTGACCTTGCCGACGATGCCACCGGCCACGACCTGGTCGCCGCGACGGATGCTCTTCAGCGTCTCTTCACGCTTCTTGGCCTGGGCGCGCTGCGGACGGATCAGCAGGAAGTACCAGACGACCATCAGCGGTACGAAGAGGAACAGCATTTCCAGGCCCGAGCCGAAAGCGGAAGGCGCTGCGCCGGTTGTCGATTGGGCGAATGCCTCGGTGATGAACATGAAAAACTCCTTGAAACTTCTGGAACGACCGGGCTCTGGGCCATCTTTCGTCGGGTGGCCGGAATATAGTTGCGCACCGGGCGAATGCAACAAAAACAGCCGGAGACAGTACCGATTTCCCGCCTCTTAACCTTTTCGACCCGCAAACGCCATGCTACCCGGCTGCGAATTGCCGGGATAAGCCCCGGGGAAACGGTAAATATCGAAGGAAGAGCACCATGGGTCAAAAGAAGTACGACGCTCTGATCGCTGAAATCCGCCGTCTCACCGATGCCGTCGAGCGGCTTGCAGGGCCGGCGGCGGCCGAAAACGACTGGGCGGTCGCCGATTGTTTCGTCTGGGCGCCGGCGCGCCAGCATTTGCAGCCGATTGCGCGCCCCAATCGCGTCGCCTTGTCGCTGATCCGCGGCGTCGACCATGTCCGCGATATCCTGCACGAGAACACCAGCCGGTTCGCCGAAGGTTTCCCCGCCAACAACGTGCTGCTCTGGGGCGCCCGCGGCATGGGCAAGTCTTCGCTGGTCAAGGCGGTGCACGAGGATGTCAGGCGCGAAAGCGGCGTGTCGCTAAAACTGGTCGAAGTGCATCGCGAGGACATTTCCAGCCTTCCCGTGCTGCTCGACATGCTGAAGGGCGTCGATCACCGCGTCATCGTCTTCTGCGACGACCTGTCCTTCGATCACGACGATACCGCCTACAAGTCGCTGAAGGCGGCGCTGGACGGTGGCGTCGAGGGCCGGCCGGACAACGTGCTGTTCTACGCCACCTCCAACCGTCGCCACCTGCTGCCGCGCCACATGATGGAAAACGAGCAGTCGACTGCGATCAACCCGTCGGAAGCGGTGGAGGAAAAGGTGTCGCTGTCGGATCGTTTCGGCCTCTGGCTCGGCTTCCACAAATGCAGCCAGGACGACTACCTCAAGATGATCGACGGTTATGCCGCCCACTTCAACCTCGATATGGATCCGGAAAAGCTGAAGGCCGAAGCGCTGGAATGGGCGACCACCCGCGGCGGCCGCTCAGGCCGCGTTGCCTGGCAGTATATCCAGGATCTTGCCGGGCGCATGCGTGTCCGGATCGGCTGAACGAATGTGAAACGACAAACCCCGCCATCATGACGGGGTTCTCGTATCTTGCAAAATGCGGGCCGAAAGCCGGTCCTATTCGAGGAACGTCATCGGGTTGACCGGCGTGGCGTTCTTGCGGACCTCGAAATGCACCTTCGGCGACTTGGCGTTGCCGCTCATGCCCGAGGTCGCCAGTTCCTGGCCGCGCGTCACCTTCTGGCCGCGTGCGACGTTGAGCGCGTCGGCATGGCCGTAGACGGTCACCGTGCCGTCGTCGTGGCGGACCAGGACGGTGTTGCCGAGTTCCTTCAGGCCGTTGCCGGCATAGATGACCACACCGTTTTCGGCGGCCTTGATCGGCGTGCCCTCCGGAACGGAGATATCGATGCCGTCGTTCCGGTTGCCCTCGACATTGGCGCCGTAACCGGCGACCACCGCACCGCGCACCGGCCAGCGATACTTGCCGATGCCGGTCGTCTCGGGTGCAGCCTCGGTGACGTCGCTCTTCTTCTCGACGTCGGCGACGGTCTGCTTCGAAATCGGGGCCTTGTATTCCTCGGGCTGTTTGCCGGTCGAGGCGGTCTCGACCTTCTTGGTGTCGCCCTTCTTCGTTTCCTTGCCGGTCGGGATCGACGCGGTCTTGACGTCGTCGGCATTGCCGGTGCCGGCCGGAACCTTCAGCGTCTGGCCGATGCGCAGCGACGCGGTGTTCATGCCGTTTGCGGCCTTGAGTTCCTGAACGGAAACACCGGTCGCCTTGGCGATCTTGGCGAGCGAGTCGCCGGGCTTGACGACATAGGCGTCCGTTGCGGCAGTTGCCGCCTTGTCGCCCTTCTTCTTGCCGCCATCGGCCGGCGTCAGCTTGCCGTTAGCGGCGTCGGCGGTCGTCTGGGACTTGTCGCGGCTCGACGACGTGGTCGGTAGCACGGCAACCTGGTCCGGTGTCTTTTCCGGAATGGGGATCTTCTTGTCGGAGGCAAGGTCCGCCGTCTCCGCCGTTTCCTTGGCAACGCTGCGCGGCTTGCCATAGGTCGGAATGACGATCTTCTGACCGGGAACGACGGCGGACGCATTCTTCAGGCCGTTCGCCTGCAGAATTTCCTTTTCCGGCACGCCGTACCGCTTCGACAGGGTCGCGACGGACTCGCCCGGCTTCAGCTTGACGCTGGGCGCATTGAAGGTGGTCCAGCCGCCCTTGGATGTCGTGCCGGTCGTCAGCGGATCGGGCGTGGTCTTTTCCGCCGTATCCTTCTTCGAGGTGGGGAACGGCTGCGCCAGCGCCACGTCGCGTTCGGACTTGGTGGTTTTACCGACGGTCGGATCGGCAAGCTCGGAACGCTGGACCTCGACGGGGGTCGTCGCCATGCGCGCACCGGAACCGTTTGCCGTGGCCGTGCTGATCGGATCGTAGGAAATCTGGCGTTTTTCGGGGAACGGCTGGTTCAGGGCCTCGTCGCGTGTCGACAGCGGCTCGCGCCGCGTATTGACGCCCTGCGCCACATCCTGGGACGGGATCGGAGCTTCGCCATTCAAACCGGTGATGGGACGACGCGGAATCGAGTTCGTCGTGATGTTGTCGGACTTGGAAAACAGTCCGCCGAAACGCGAAACATCGGAACTGCAACCACTGACCGCGCTGGCCAGCAATGCCGCGGCAAGAACACGTACGGCAGACTTTCCGATACTCGGCGATACACTGTGACGCATGAAAACGACCTACTCAATACGCGACTGATACAGGTCTTATTAAAGCGCGTTAGTGTTACCACGCAGTTAAGAGCGCCGGTCGAAACGCCCTGTTTTGACAAATTGATAACCATGCGCAATCTGGAGGATTGCTAAAACGCCTCGAAATCCCGACACTTGCGGCAGTTTGCTCACAAGATCGAGGCGAGTTTGGGGACGATCGGCATATAAGGGACCTCGAACAGGTCGTCGCGCTCGAAACGGCTGCCGACACGCGTCAGCCGCACCATGCGACAGCTGTCTTCCGATGCTATCAGCGGCGCGATCATCGATCCGCCGGAAACGAGCTGTTCGACGTAGAAGCGCGGCATGGCCGGAAAGGCGGTAGTGACGAGGATGCGGTCGAAGGTTCCCTCGCCCTGCAGGCCAACGCTGCCATCCGCCTGGCGGACGATGACGTTGCGCAGCGACAAGGCATCCAGGCGCTGCTGCGCGTCGTTGACCAGCGTCTTGTAGCGATCGATGCTCAGGACCCGTTCGACGATGCGGCCCATGACGGCGGCAGTAAAACCGCTGCCCGTTCCCACTTCCAGAACACGATGGCCCGGCTTCAGCTTGAGCCGGTCGAGCAGGCGCACCGCCATGTCGGCGCCCTCCATGAACGAGCCGCAGGGGATCGGCAGTGTCCGGCTGGAATAGGCGCTGCCGGCAAACTCCGGCGGCACGAACTGCGAGCGCGGCGTCTGTTCGACCGCCGTCAACAGATCGATATCCGAAATGCCTTCGGCACGCAGCCGCAGCACCAGGGCGGCAAAACCCTCCCGTTCTGCGACTCGCGCCGTCACCCCGCAGCTCCGGAACCAAGCGCCTCGGCAAGCCGGTCCTGAACGGCATAGTCCGTCAGGTCGAGCTTGAGCGGCGTCACCGAGATCTTGTTGTTCTTCACCGCAGCCACGTCGGTGCCATCGCGGAAATTGCCGACCCGCTCACCGAAACGCAGCCAGTAATAGGGGAAACCCCGGCCGTCGGCGCGCTCTTCCACCGTCAGGGCGAAATCGGTCTTGCCCTGCGATGTCACGGCAATGCCCTGGATCTCCTCCGGCTTGCAGTTGGGGAAGTTCAGGTTGAGGAAGGTGCCATCGGGCAATTCCGTATCCATCACCTGGCGCAGCAGTTTCGGGGCAAAGGTCTCGGCAATCTCCCACGGCACGATACGGCGGCCATCGGCATAGATCGCCGCCTGGCTGAGCGCGATCGAACGGACTCCCTGCAGCGTGCCCTCGATCGCCGCGGCGATGGTGCCGGAATAGGTGACGTCGTCGGCGAGGTTGGAGCCGGAATTCACACCCGAGAGAATGAGGTCCGGCTTGCCGCCGAGCACTTCGCGCAGCGCCATGATGACGCAATCGGTCGGCGTTCCCCGCAGCGCATAATGCTTGTCGGAGATTTTTCGCAGCCGCAGCGGTTCGGAGAGCGTCAGCGAGTGGGCAAGCCCGCTCTGGTCGGTCTCCGGCGCGACGATCCAGACATCGTCGGAAATGGTCCGGGCGATGCGCTCCAGCACCGCCAGGCCCTCGGCATGAATGCCGTCGTCATTCGTCAGCAGAATCCGCATCGTGTCCTCGCCGCCGCGTTCAGGCCCGTTCGATCTTCGTCAGTCCGCCCATATAGGGCAGCAGCACATCCGGCACCGAGACGGAGCCGTCCTCATTCTGATAGTTCTCCAGGACCGCGATCAGCGCCCGGCCGACGGCGATGCCGGAGCCGTGCAGCGTGTGCACAAACTTCGTGGCCTTGTCGTCCTTGCCGCGGTAGCGGGCATTCATGCGCCGCGCCTGGAAGTCGCCGCAGACCGAGCAGGAAGAGATTTCGCGGTAGGTATCCTGCCCCGGCAGCCACACTTCGATATCGTAGGTCTTGCGGGCGCCAAAACCCATGTCGCCGGTGCACAGCGTCATGGTGCGGAAATGCAGGCCGAGCAGTTTCAGCACCTTTTCGGCGCATTCCGTCATGCGCTCATGTTCGGCAATCGAGCTTTCGGCGTCGGTGATCGACACGAGCTCGCATTTCCAGAACTGGTGCTGGCGCAGCATGCCGCGCGTATCGCGACCGGCCGAACCGGCCTCCGAACGGAAGGACGGCGTCAATGCCGTGAAGCGCAGCGGCAGCTTGTCCTGTTCAAGGATTTCGCCGGATACGAGGTTGGTCAGCGTCACCTCGGCGGTCGGGATCAACCAGCGGCCATCCGTGGTCTTGAACAGGTCTTCGGAAAACTTCGGTAGCTGGCCGGTGCCGTACATGGCTTCGTCGCGCACCATCAGCGGCGAACTGACCTCGGTATAACCGTGCTCGCGCGTGTGCAGGTCGAGCATGAACTGGCCGAGCGCCCGTTCGAGACGCGCCAGCGGACCGGTCAGAACCGTGAATCGGGCACCCGAAAGCTTGGCCGCACGGTCGAAATCCATGAGGCCTAGGGCTTCGCCGATTTCGTAATGTTCCTTGGCCGGATGGTTCCAGCCGGGCTTCTGACCGATGACATGCTTGACGACGTTGTCGTGTTCGTCCTGGCCGACCGGTACGTCATCCAGCGGGATGTTGGGAAGGCGCGACAGGACGTCGGTCAACTCGGCGCTGATCAGCCGTTCCTCTTCCTCCGCCGCCGGCAGCGAGGTCTTCATCTCGGCCACTTCGGCCTTGAGCTTTTCGGCCAGTTCGGAATTCTTCTGCGCCATGGCCGCGCCGATTTCCTTGGAGGCCGTATTGCGGCGGGCCTGCATGTCCTGCAGGCGCTGGATCACGGCGCGACGTTTTTCGTCCAGCGCGATCAGGCTTTCCGACTGCGCATCCGCGCCGCGCTTCTTCAGCGCGGCGTCAAAAGCCTCGGCATTGTCGCGGATCCATTTAATATCGTGCATCGTCGTCCCGGGTCGTTGAATTCACGCATACCGGACCGAGGTGTGACCAGACCCTGTGCCGGCGAAACCGCCGTCATCAGAAGCACCGGCGGTGCGACAACGGCATGGGCCGGCGTCAGGCGTCGCCGGCGTTGACAACGTCGGAGGATCGGTCGTCACCGGCGACCTCACGGGCCCGGTTGCGCTCGATGACTCGCGCCGCATAGATGGAAATCTCGTAGAGAAGGATGGCCGGCAGTGCAAGGCCGATCTGGGACATCGGATCGGGTGGCGTCAAAACGGCCGCGACGATGAAGGCGATGACGATCGCGTACTTGCGTTTTCCGGCAAGCCCGTCGGCGGTGACGAAACCGACGCGGGCGAGAAGCGTGGTCACCACCGGCAACTGGAAGACCAGGCCGAAAGAAAACACCAGCGTCATGATCAGGCTCAGATATTCCGATACCTTCGGCATCAGCGAGATCGCCACCTCGCCCTCCGCCGGCGCCTGCTGCATAGCGAGGAAGAACCACATCACCATCGGCGTGAAGAAGAAGTAGACGAGCGCGCCGCCGAGAAGGAAGAGCAGCGGCGAGGCGATCAGGAACGGCAGGAACGCCGCCCGCTCGTTCTTGTAGAGGCCGGGTGCCACGAACTTGTAGATCTGCGCCGCGATCACCGGGAAAGCGATCACCATGGCGCCGAACATCGCCACCTTCACCTGGGTGAAGAAGAATTCCTGCGGCGCGGTGTAGATCAGTTCAGACTTGGCAACATCGAGCCCTGCCCAGATCACCGCCCATTTGTAGGGGATGACCAGATAGTTGAAGAGCTGCTTGGCGAAGGCGAAACAGACGATGAAGGCGATGAAGAAGGCCCCCAACGCCCATATCAGCCGTCGGCGCAACTCGACGAGATGTTCGATCAGCGGCTGCGGCTTGTCGTCGATATCGTTGGTCATGCCGCTCCGTCCTTCTTGTCCGCCGCAACGGCCGGCTCGGACGCCGGCGAAGTTCCCGCGGCGGCAGGCTTGTCGGCAGAAGCGACATCAACCGATGCCGCCGTCGCCGGACCCTTGTCCGCCGCAGCAGCGGCCGATGGGGGCTGCGCCAGCGCCGTATCGATGTCCGGCAATGTCACTGTCCCGGAAGCAGCTTCCGCCGCCGCTGTCGCTGACGCCTTCGTTTCCGAAACAGCCGGCGTTTCAACGGTCGCGGCACGCTGAAGGTCGGCCTTGATCTCGTTGGCTGTCTGGCGCAGAGGATTGATAGCATCGCGGATGCTATTCATCGGGTTGAGCTTCTGCGCATCCCCGATGGTCTTGCGGACATCGTCGAGTTCCGCCTCTTTCAAGGCTTCGTCGAACTGCGAGCGGAATTCGCCCGCCATCGCCCGCAATCGTGTCGTCATCTTGCCGAACGCGCGCAGCATCGGCGGCAAATCTTTGGGACCGACCACAACGATCAGAACGACCGCTATGACCAGAAGCTCGGTCCAGCCAACATCCAACATCACTCAGGCTCCAGAAGTCATTGCGGCTGATCAGCAGCCGCGCCAGACCGGGCGTTACGACTTGCTTTCATCAGCCTTGTGATCGACCGTCTTCGCTTGATCGCGAGCTTCTTCGTCGGTCATGCCCTTCTTGAAGTTCTTGATGCCCTTGGCGACATCGCCCATCAGCTCCGGAATCTTGCCGCGGCCGAACAATAGCAGGACGATCGCCAGAACGATCAGCCAGTGCCACATGCTGAAAGAACCCATAACTCGTTACTCCCTGTTTTCACGTCGTATCGATGTAAGACGTTTACACATTTTTTTCAAACACCAAATGCCCGCAGCCTTAATGCGCCGGCCGGAATGCGTAAACGCGGTGGATATCTCGTCACGGATAAGGTCGCGCGCCGACGTCTTTACGGTAACGCTCTGTCCCGCGCGGTTTCACCCCGTCAGATCCCATCCTAGCAGCGATATCGGCCGGTATTGTGTCCATGGAACAAGCGGCAAGGACGGAAAGCTATTCGTCCCCCGGCCCGCCCGGAGGCAGCAGGCCAAGCTCTTCGAGATCCATCTGCGTGATCGGATCCTCGTCCTCGGCAAAATCGTCCTGCGTCAGGGGCACGGGAATGTTGAAGCCCGGCGGGATGCGACCGGAAAGCAGCCCTGCCCCCTTGAGCTCTTCGAGGCCCGGCAGGTCACGCACGTCCTCGAGGCCAAAATGATCGAGGAAATCGCGGGTCGTGCCGAGGGTGACCGGCCGCCCCGGCGTCCGCCGCCGGCCGCGAAACCGCACCCAGCCAGCCTCCATCAGCACGTCCAGCGTGCCCCGCGAGGTCTGGACGCCGCGAATATCCTCGATTTCCGCCCGCGTCACCGGCTGGTGATAGGCGATGATCGCCAAAACCTCCAGCGCCGCCCGGGAAAGCTTGCGAAACTCGGTGTCGTCGGCCCGGATGAAGAAGGACAGATCCGGGGCGGTGCGAAACGCCCAGTGATCGCCCACCTGGACGAGGTTGACGCCCCGCAAGGCATAAAAAGCCTTCAGCCGGCCGAGGAGCGCCCTGATATCGACGCCCTTGGCGACCCTTTCGGCAATGAAACTTTCGGAAACGGGCTGCGCCGAGGCAAAAATCAGGGCTTCGGCGATGCGCTCGGCCTCGGACGCATGGCGTTGCGCGGCATTGGCCTCTTGCTCTTCCGCCTCGGGCGGCGCAAGGCCGGTGGTGTCCTCACCCAGATCGCTCACGCCTCACTCCCGTTCCGCGCCGCTATCGCGCTTCTGGCCGCGGCGCATGTAGAGCGGCTCGAATGCGCCGTCCTGGCGGATCTCCAGCTCCCCCTCGCGCACCATTTCCAGCGATGCGGCGAAAGCGGAGGCGATCGCCGTGGCGCGGTCGCGGGGCGAAGAAAGATAGCGCAGGAGGTAATGGTCGAGGGCCATCCAGCCGTCCGTCTCGCCGATCATCCGCGACAAGATATCGCGGGCTTCGGCAAGCGACCAAACCTGCCGTTTCTCGATGGTCACCGCCGTGACGGCGTGACGCTGGCGCAAGGCGGCATAGGCAGTCAACAGGTCGTAGAGATTGGCCTCGTAGGCCGATTGCCGCATATCCGGGATATGCTCCGGCGCTCCGCGCGGAAAAACGTCGCGGCCCAGCCGGCTGCGGTTCACCAGCTGCGTGGCGGCGTTGCGCATCGCCTCCAGCCGCTTCAGGCGGAAGGCGAGCGTCGCGGCCATTTCTTCGCCGGATGGACCATCGTCCTTCGCCTGCTGCGGGATCAGCAGCCGCGACTTGAGATAGGCGAGCCAGGCTGCCATGACCAGATAATCGGCGGCAAGCTCGATGCGGATCCGCCGGGCGCTTTCGACGAACTGCAGATATTGCTCGGCCAGCGCCAGCACGGAAATGCGCGACAGGTCGACCCGCTGGTTGCGGGCGAGATGCAGCAGCAGGTCGAGCGGGCCTTCGAAACCGGCGACATCGATCACCAGCCCCTGCTCGCCGGTGGCGCGTTCGCCCGCCCCCTCCTGCCAGAGGCTGTCCATCGGCGCACCGGCTGCCCGTTCCTTGCCTCTCTTCTTACTCACGCCGCAGAACTCCCGAACATCCGGCCGTTCAAACTCCGCCCGTCAAACTATCGCGAAGAGCGCCTCGAATTCGGCCCGGACTGCCGTCTCGTCCAGCCCGTCGGTGTTTCCAAATGCCGCTTCCACTGCCTTGGCCCGCGCAAGCGACGCGCCTGCCAACGGCGGGACGTTGGCGACGACCTGCCTCATTTCATCCATCGCGCCGTTGCAATGCAAGACAATATCGCAGCCGCCGGCGACAATATTGGCGGCCCGTTCGCCGATCGTGCCTTTCAGCGCGTTCATCGAGGTGTCGTCCGACATCAGCAGCCCCTGGAATCCGATATGGCCGCGGATGATCTCGTCGATGACGATCCTGGAGGTGGTCGCCGGATGGTCGGGGTCGATGGCGGTATAGACGACATGGCAGGTCATCGCCATCAACTCGTCCTTCAGCGCCACGAAGGGCGCGAAATCATGCGCTTCCAGTTCCGCCCGGCTCGCGCCGACGACAGGCAGTTCATGATGCGAATCGGCCATGCCACGGCCATGGCCCGGCATGTGTTTCATCACCGGCAGGACGCCGCCGGCCTTCAACCCTTCGGAAGCCGCCTGCCCCATCTCCGTCACCGTCACCGGCTCGAAACCGTAGGCGCGGTTGCCGATGACGTTGCTGCTACCCTCGACGGGCACGTCGAGCACCGGCAGGCAATCGACGTTGATGCCGAAACGCAGGAGATCGAAGGCATGCAGGCGCGACATCAGCCAGCCGGCGCGTAGGCCCGCGTCCCTGTTCTGCCGGTAAAGGTCGCCCAGCGCCTGCCCGGAGGGATAATGCGGCACGACCGGCGGGCGAATGCGCTGGACGCGCCCACCCTCCTGGTCGATCAGAACCGGCGCGTCGCGGCCGACGCTGTCGCGCAGGGCGGCGACAAGATCGGTGATCTGCGCCGCTTCGGAAACGTTGCGCCCGAACAGGATGAAGCCCCAGGGCTGCTCGTCGCGATAGAAGGCGATTTCGTCCGGCGTCAGCGTCAGGCCGCTGCAGCCGAGGATCATGGCTTTCGATTGGCTCATTTTTCTACTCTGCGGAATGGAAATCGGGACGGTCTCTACAAACAGGAACGGCGGGCCAGCCCGCCGTTCGTCTTGTTGCAATACACCGATCGTTACTTCGAGATCAGGCAGGTTCCGCCGGCGGCGCGATATTTGACGCAGAGCGCCGCCGCATCGTCCTTCGAGCCGACCGGAATGCGGACGCGATAGAACGTGCCCTTGCCCGCCACCTCGACCTTCTTGATATCGACGCCGCGGCCACCGATCACGCTGCCGAACTTCGACGACAGGCTGGCATAGGATTTTTTCGCTTCCGCTTCGGAAGGCAGCGAGGCGATCTGCATCACATAGGAACCGGGCTGCAGGCTGGCGACCTGCGTCTGCTTGCCGGTATCGGCTGCGGCGGCGGCTTCTTTCGTCGTATCGCGCAGGTTGCCCTGATCGGTCACCGTGCCGACGATGTTGACCGGCTGGTCCACCGGACGGCTTTCCGGGATCGGCGCCTTGTCGTCGACCTTGGTGGTCTTGACGACCCGCACCGGCGGATCGGCCAGGCTATCGGTGGCGGCATCCTCCTGCCCGGCGGTTGCAGCGGCGCCCTGCGTCGTCTCGACCGGCGTCTGCGTGACCGGCTTGATTTTGTCGAGATTGAGATCGGCGCTGCGGGTGGTCCCGGTCGGTTCGGCCAGAACGGAGCGTTCGGCGGTTTCGGTCGCAGCCGCGGTGGTCGTCTCTTCCACGATCGTCTCGCGCGGCACCAGCGTGCCGTCCGACTTGACGATCATCGTCCGCACCTTGCGCGGCGAAACGCCGGCCGTCGCGTCCGTCTCGGCAGTCGTGTCCGTGGCCGTCTCGTTGCCGAGAAGCCGGGCATCCTCGGTTTCACCGACGGGCGTCGGGTTCACGTCGTCGCTATCCTCGGCACCTTCCAGCGGCAATGTTTCCGGGATCAACGTCCGCTGCACCACATCGATCGGCTCCTCCTTGGAGGAAAGCAGCGCGTCCTGCTTCGGATCTGCCGTCACATTGCCGGCGACGCGGTCGTAGACCGCCTTGTCCTGGTTGGGAACGGTCACGCCGCCGCGGTTCTCCGGAACGACCTTGATCGGTTCCTTGTCGGCAACGATGACGCGCGGCCCGGTCGTGGCCGTCGACGTTTCGCCGCCACCCGACAGGTAAAGATAGGCGCCGGCGCCGACCGCCGTGCCGCAGACCAGCAGCAGAGCCAGGCTGAGAACCAGACCGCGGGAAAGGCCGCGGCGCGGACCGCGCTCGACATAACCACCATTCGGCCCCAGCGTCATCTTGGCAACACCGGCATCGTCTTCGGCCGGCTGTGTCATCGTCCGGCGGAAATCTTCTTCCAGAGCCCGCTCGAATTCGTCGAATTCGTCGAAAGACGCCTTGACCGGGTCCGGGTTGGCGTCGTTGGGGGCCGCTGCCCAGGCCGGATTGGCAAAACCGCCGTCATTGACTGGAACGCTCTTTGCCGACACCGCCGGCGCATGGCCGATCGGCTGGAACAGGTTGGCCATCTCGGCATCGATATCGATGTCGTATTCCGGCGGGTGAACGACCTTCTCCTCCGGTTCGACAACCGGCAGCGAGGGCACATCCATGTCCGCGATCGCTTCGGGACTATCGTCCGCATCGGCAATCTGCGAAGGATCGAACGGCAGGACGGTTTCACTCTCCGGCTCGATACGCGGCTCGGCACGGCGGGCCACCGGCTGCCGCATCGGCGTCTCGGACAGATCGGTGATCTTGGTGGTCACCCGGAACGGTATGACCGGCTCGGCCGCGCGGCTGCGGGTTTCCGGCTGCCTGATTTCGGCGACGGGCTTGACCTCTTCGGCAGGCGCCTGCACGGCCGGCGCCAACGGCTCCGGATCGTCAAAACTCAGATCGGCGAGGTCGAAATCGATGTCGTCGAAATCGAAATCGAATTTCTGGTCGGAGAACGGATCGTCGAAAGCCGGCTCGGCCCGCTTTTCCGAAACCGAAACATGGTCCGTTTCCGGCGCGCGCAGGGTGGCGACCGGTTCGGGCCGGCTCTCTTCGGACCGGTCCCGCTTGTCGGCACTCCTGGCCTCGGCCTGACCCTCGCTGCCAAACAACGGCGAAAGGCGCTGGTTGGGAACGGGGTAACGGGCGACATCGGCCAGCAGGTCGTCGGCATCGAACGGCTCGGCGCGCCTTGCCGAAGCCATTTGCGGCACCTCGACGGCTTCCGTGGTCGGTGATGCTGCCCAATTGTCCTGCGGCGCGCGCTCAGCCGTCAGATCGGAATCAAAGGCAAAATCAAATGCCGGGTCTGCGGAAGAGCCGGGTTGGTCGAACGCCGGCTCGATCGCCCCGGTAAAATCCGGTTCGGCAACGATGCGCGCCGGCGCTTCGTCGGCGAGCCTGTCGAACTCGACGGTGGGCATCTCCGCCGCCATCATGTCCAGGGCATCGCCGCCGGCAGCTTCGTCGACATTCGACGGACGCGAATCCAGACGCGGCTCGGCGCGATAATTGCTGCGCTGAACGCTGAAATTGGTCACAGGAAGATGGGGCCGCGATTGTGCCTTCACCTGGAATGCGGGCTCGGGTTCGATCGTCGGGACCGCACTCTCGATCGCCATTTCCAGTTCCTGGGCGAGATCGAAATGCTCGTCGGCGCTGTCGAAAACCGGATCGACCGGCTCGGCCCGCGAAAAAGCCGGCTCGACGGCCGAAGTCACCGGCTCTTCGGTTACAAACACCGGCGAAGCATCGCTGGCGGGCCACGAAAAATCCGTATCCTGCGGATTTTCATCGCGGATATCGGAAACGACGGCCGGCTGCTCAAAGGCCTGGGCATGGTCGCTGACAACAGCGATTTCAGCCTCGACGGCAGCAATCGGCGCGGCAGAAACCGCCACCGGCTCCGGTGCATCGAACGGCTCGGCATCGGCAAACATCGACGCGAATTCGCTGTCGTCGACCAGATCGCCGTCAGGGCTGCTTTCGAAAGAATGAGATTCCGGCGCCTCGAAAACGGGTTCCGTCCGTGCAACAGCCTCGTAAGCGGTCCGAGACACGCTCTCGGCAACCGCCTCGACGGCTTCGGTCACGACCGGCTCCGGCGCAACATCTTCGACCGTCGCCTGCCGTGCGTCCACGGCGACATATGCCTCTTCGACTACGGCTACGGGCTCCCGGCGGGGAGCCTCGTAGCGCTCGAATTCACGGGTCAGTTCATCCTCGAGGTTAAAGAGCGGATGCTGGGGTTGTTCAACCGCCCGCTCCGGCGCCGCTTCCGTCACCGCCGCCACGGGCGACGGGACGGCGGCAACGCGCGAATCGCGCTTCTGGTCGTTTGCAGCAACCGGCTTCGGCTCGAAACCAACGATACGGGCGAGTTCTGCGAGCGGATCATCCTCCGCAAAGAACTCCAGGCTATTGCCCCCGCTACGCGCGAATTGTTTTTCTGCCATACGCTCCACTCACCACCGACAAAAACTGATTGCCAGCGCATTGTGGGGAAATGGTGACGTCTAACGCATTTCTTCCGGTGCAGCAGTCCCGGTTATACCAAGACCGGACTTCAGAACCGAAGCGACGGCACTCACCAACCCAAGTCTGGCAATGCTCAATTCTCTGTTCTTATCGTTAACAAATCGTAATTCCGGAGAATCCTTACCTTTATTCCAGTGCGCATGGAAGGAGCTGGCCAGATCGTAGAGGTAAAAAGCGATGCGGTGCGGCTCCTGGGCGTTGGCCGCGGCCTCGACGACACGCGGATATTCGGCCAGCTTGGCGACAAGCTGCAACTCGTTGGCATCGGTGATCTTGCCGGCGACTGCACCGGCGAAATCGATCGATTGAAGATCGAGATCGGGGAAGGCTTCCTTCGCCTGGCGGAAGATCGACGAGCAGCGGGCATGCGCATACTGCACGTAGAAGACGGGATTGTCCTTCGACTGCTCGGTCACCTTGGCGAAGTCGAAGTCGAGCGGCGCGTCGCTCTTGCGGTAGAGCATCATGAAGCGGATCGCGTCGCGGCCGACCTCCTCGACCACGTCGCGCAGGGTGACGAACTCCCCTGCCCGTTTCGACATGCGCACCGGCTCGCCGTCGCGGAAAAGCTTCACCAACTGGCACAACAGGATGGTCAGCTTCAGGTCGCCGTCCGAGATGGCGCGCGCCAGCGCCTCCATGCGCTTGACGTAGCCGCCATGGTCGGCGCCGAGCACGAAGATCAGCTCCTCGAAGCCGCGCGCATATTTGTCCTTCATGTAGGCGACGTCGGCGGCGAAATAGGTGTAGCTGCCGTCCGACTTGACCAGCGGCCGGTCGATGTCGTCGCCCACCTCGGTCGAGCGGAACAGCGTCTGCTCGCGGTCCTCCCAGTCTTCCGGGAGCTGGCCCTTGGGCGGCGGCAGCTTGCCCTTGTAGATGTAGCCCTTCATCGTCAGGTCGTTGATCGCCTGGCGGATCAGCCGCGCATTGTCGGCGTGCAGCGTGCGCTCGGAGAAGAACACCTCGTGGCGCACGTTCAGCGCCGCCAGGTCCTCGCGGATCATCACCATCATGGCGTCGACGGCGCGGTCCTTGACGACGGCCAGCGCCTCGTCCTCGGGCATCTGGTTGAGCGAACGGCCGAACTCGTCGGCCAGCGCCTGGCCGACCGGCTTCAGGTAATCGCCCGGATAGAGCCCGGCCGGGATCTCGCCGATCTCGTCACCCAGCGCCTCGCGGTAGCGCAGCATGACCGAGCGCGCCAGCACGTCGATCTGCACGCCGGCGTCGTTGATGTAGTACTCCTTCGTCACGTCGTAGCCTGCGAAGGCGAGCAGGTTGGCGAGCGCGTCGCCCACCACCGCGCCGCGGCAATGGCCGACATGCATCGGCCCGGTCGGGTTGGCCGAGACGTATTCGACGTTGACCTTGCGCCCGCCGCCGATCGCCGAGCGGCCGAAGCTGCCCGCCTCGGCGAGCACCTGCCGCAGCAGCGCGTGCCAGAAGCCGTCGGCGAGCCGCAGGTTGACGAAGCCCGGCCCGGCGACCTCCGCGGCGGCCACGTCGCCGTCCCTGCGCAGCTCGGCCGCGATCGTCTCGGCCAGCGCGCGCGGGTTGGTGCCGAGCGGCTTGGCCAGCACCATCGCGACGTTGGAGGCGATGTCGCCGTGGCTGGCGTCGCGCGGCGGCTCCACCGCGATCCGCGACAGGTCGGGTCGCGCGCCGCTCGCATCTTTCAGATCAAGAGCTTCAACGATGTTTTTGATCCGATTGTTGAAATCGGCGAAGATGTTCATGTCGATCGTTCCGAGAAAAGATGCGAGGCCGCAGCGGCCGGATTGCCCGCGCGCCCTAGCCCAAATCGGGCGTATGGTCAAACAGCCGGCCATGCTCCTTGAGCGCGTAGGTGTCGGTCATGCCGGCGAGGAAGTCGGCGACCGAGCGGGCGCGGATGCGCATGGCGGCCCGGTCGAGCCCCTCGCGCCAGCCTTCCGGCATCTGCCGCGGGTCGGCCATGTAGGCGTCGAACAGCTCGCGCACCACCTGTTCGGCCTTGGCCCGCTCCTCCATCACGGTCGGGTTGCGGTAGAGGTTGCGGTAGAGGAAGGCCTTCAGCGTCCGCTCGCCCTCTGCCATCGCCTCCGAGAAGACGACCATGGCGCGGCCGGCGTCGTGGATGTCCTCGACGCCCTGCGGCGCCAGTTCGGCGATGCGCGCCTGCGCGGTGCCGATAACGTCCTCGACCATCATGGTGATCTGCCGGCGCACCAGCTCGTGGCCGGTGCGCACGGCGTCGAGCCTCGGATAGCGCTCGTGCAGCTTCTGGAGGATGCCGGCCGTCAGCGGCACCTTGGTGAGCATGGGCAGCGTCAGCAGGCCGGAGCGCAGGCCGTCGTCGATATCGTGGGCGTTGTAGGCGATGTCGTCGGCGATCGCCGCGCATTGTGCCTCGACGCCGGCGAAGCGCCACAGCTCCAGATCGTAGAGTTCGTTGAAGTCGGCGATCGCCTGCGGCAGCGGCCCCTTGAGCCCGTTGCCTTCGCGGTTGGTCAGCGGCCCGTTGTGCTTGACCAGCCCCTCCAGCGTCTCCCAGGAGAGGTTCAGCCCCTCGAACTCGGCGTATCGGCTCTCCAGCCGCGTCACCACCCGCAACGCCTGCGCGTTGTGGTCGAAGCCGCCCCACTCGGCCATCCTGTCGTTGAGCGCGTCCTCGCCGGTGTGGCCGAACGGCGTGTGGCCGAAATCGTGGACCAGCGCCACCGCCTCGGCCAGGTCCTCGTCGCAGCACAGCGCGCGCGCCAGGGCGCGCGCGATCTGCGCCACCTCGATCGAGTGCGTCAGCCGCGTGCGGTAATGGTCGCCCTCATGCGCGATGAAGACCTGCGTCTTGTGCTTGAGCCGGCGGAAGGCGGTGGAGTGGATGATGCGGTCGCGGTCGCGCTGGAAGGGCGTGCGGGTCGGGCTTTCGGGCTCGTCGTAGAAGCGCCCGCGGCTTTTCGCCGGGTCGGTCGCATAGGGCGCGCGCGGCCGGTAGCCGAAGCCGATGCCCGAGAGTTCGCCGCTCATCCCGCCCATCCGCGGCCGCCGTCGTCGTGCGGGGCCGGTTGACTTGCCATCGGCCGCTTCATACCTATTGGACAGACTCGAACGCAAGGTTGCAACGATGGGCGCGGACGCGAAAACGGCGATGAAGCCGGTCGAGCTGACCGAGGCGGCGGCGAAGCGCATCGCCGGCATCGTGGCGAAGGATCCCGGCAAGACGGCCCTGCGGGTCGCCGTCGAGGGCGGCGGCTGCTCCGGCTTCTCCTATACGTTCGACCTGGTCGAGGCCCGCAACGACGACGACGTGGCCATCGAGCGCGACGGCGCGACCGTGCTGATCGACGAGATCTCGCTCGTCTATATGGGCGGCTCGGTGATCGACTTCGTCGACGACCTGATGGGCCAGTCCTTCCAGATCAGGAACCCCAACGCCGTCGCCTCCTGCGGCTGCGGCACGTCGTTCTCGGTCTGAGCCGGACCCTCCCCGTGAAAATCGCCACCTGGAACATCAACGGCGTTCGCGCCCGCATCGACAACCTCGTGGCGTGGCTCAACGAGAGCCGGCCGGACATCGTCTGCCTGCAGGAGATCAAGTCGCAGGACGAGGCTTTTCCGCGCGCCGAGATCGAGGCGCTCGGCTACCATGTCGAGACGCATGGTCAGAAGGGCTTCAACGGCGTCGCGATCCTGTCCAAGCTGCGCTTCGACGAGGTGACGCCGCGGCTCGCCGGCGACGACGCCGACGACCATTCCCGCTTCATCGAGGGCGTGTTCTCGGTGCGCGACGGCAAGGGCCGCAAGACCGCGCTGCGCGTCGTCTCGCTCTATCTGCCCAACGGCAACCCGGTCGGTACGGAGAAATTCGCCTACAAGCTCGGCTGGATGCAGCGGCTGGAGCGCTGGGCGACCGACCGGCTGACGCTTGAGGAGCCGCTGGTGATGGCCGGTGACTACAACGTCATCCCCGAGCCGATCGACGCCCGCTATCCCGAGAACTGGACGGGCGATGCGCTCTTCCAGCCGGAGACCCGGCAGGCTTTTCGCCGCCTCTCCGCGCTCGGCCTGACTGACGCCATCCGCGCCGTCACCGACGAGCCGCTCTACACCTTCTGGGACTACCAGGCCGGCGCCTGGCAGAAGAACAACGGCATCCGCATCGACCACCTGATGCTGTCGCCCGAAGCCGCCGACCGCCTCACCGGCGCCTCCGTCGAGAAGCACGTCCGCGCCTGGGAAAAGCCGTCGGACCACGTCCCGGCGGTCGTGGAGTTGGCGCTTCTGCCGGCTGCCTAGCTTCCCACGCGGCCGCGCCGCGCCCGACGGCAGCGATCACGTTTCAACAGTTCGGAAAAATTGGTGCGGTCCGGCCGCTGCCTACTGCGTGCCGGTCGTCAGCATGCGCTGGGCCAGCGCCATCGCCGTGCGCCGGTCGGACTCGGTCGCCAGCGCGAACGCCTCCTCCTGCATCGGCCGGATCCAGGCGGCTTCGGAGGACTGCGCGCGCTCCAGCGCGACGGTGAGCATGGCGAGCCCCCGCACGGTCTGGCCGCCATGGCACAGCAGGTTGCCGAGCGTCGCCTGCGCGCCGGTATGGCCCTTCTCGGCCGCGAGCTGCAGCCAACGGCCGGCGGTCTGGACGCTCTTCCTGACGCCCTCGCCGTTGAGGAACATCAGGCCGACCTCGTACTGCGCGACCGGATTGCGGTAGTTCGCCGCGGCGCGCATGTAATAGTCCTGCGCGGCCTGCGGGTTGGCCTGCACCGGCGAGCCGGGAATGCCGCGCCGCAGATAGTGCGCCAGCTCCACCAGCGCATCCGCCACATAGCTCACGTCGGGATTGTCGGGCTCCACGTCCTGGCGGGCGATCTCGCTGTAGAACTTGAAAGCCTCGTAGTCGTCGCGGGCCACCCCGTCGCCCTCGGCATACATGCGGGCGAGCTTCCAGCTCGCGCCGATCTGGCCGTTCTCGGCAGCGTAGCGATAGGCCTCGATGGCCTCCTGCTTGTGCCCCTGCTTGTAGGCGGAGAAGCCGAAGCGGAACACCGCCCACGGGCTGCGCTCAGGCTTGGCGATCACGTTTTTCTCGTCGAGCGCCAGCGCCTCGCCGACCACCGCCAGCGACATGGCCGCCATGGCGACGGCGAACACGCCCGCCCTGATCGTCATGGCCTCACGCATCGCGGCAATCCGCTCCCGCGACGCCCGCCTGACCGGACGCGCCGGCGGCCGCAAGGCCCCGGACCATCCGCTCGACAGATACGCTGCGCCGCACGCTCATTCTCTTCCTCGCCGCACCACGCGGCCGCCATGTTGGCTCGCCCTTTTCCGGGCGATGAACAGGCTTCCGGCGTGCGCTGCGTTTATGGCGGGAAATAGGCGTCCCGACCCCCGCGGTTTCTATAGCGCAGTGGTTGTTGAAAGAGTGTTGCCGATTCGACACAAGGCGTGAGAAGCCGGCAAACCGGGCTGCCGGGAACGAAAATGATGCCCTTGCAGCAACGCGGCGGGTAGCTAATCCGCCGCGTCGCGCACCCGCGCGAGCGCCGTTTCGAGCCGGTGGCGGGCCTCCTCGAACTCGGCCTGCTTCTCGCGCTCGGCCTCGACCACCTCGGGAGCGGCCTTGGCGACGAATTGCGGGTTGCCGAGCTTTTTCTCGATGCGCGCGATCTCGTCGGCGTTCTTCGCCAACTCCTTGGTCAGCCGCGCGGTCTCGGCCTTGAGGTCGATCAGTTCGCCGAGCGGCAGGCAGGCGGTGGCCTCGCCGAGCACGACCTGCGCCGAACCCTTCGGCGCGGCGTCCGCGAAGCCGACCTCGCCGACCCGCGCCAGACGCCGGATCGCCGGGTCATGCCGCGCCGCGCGCTCGCGGGTGGCGGCCGCAGCGCCCACGAACACCAGCGGCGCGATCGCCGCCGGCGGCACGTTCATCTCCGAGCGCACGGAGCGGATGCCGGAGACGAGATCGACAAGCCAGTTGATCTCGGCCGCCGCGTCCGTGTCCTCGAAATCGGGCGCCGGCCACTCGGCGTGGCACAGCAGGCCGCCGCGCGGCTGGACCCAGGACGAGGTCTGCGCCCACAGCTCCTCCGTCATGAACGGCATGAACGGGTGCA
>Ga0066256_1001777_pt1 | contig 27111 bp, 31 predicted proteins | sample ThiBio_1000_biof_FD_87107 | JGI IMG/M metagenome (GOLD analysis project Ga0066256, IMG submission 87107) | Wastewater bioreactor microbial communities from Cape Town, South Africa - Thiocy_expt_1000_biof (version 2) | ecosystem: Engineered > Bioreactor > Thiocyanate-remediating >... | reverse complement strand
AAACGCGAAGATACCAGGGCTACCCAGGCAACCATAAAATGCAAAGTTATTAATCTTATTAATGCCGCTTAAGCACTCTCTTCCTCTCTCAACTATCTGCCCTATCGCACACCATGCAACAAGGCCCCTTTTGAGCCGCTGTCCCCAGCTTCATGATGGCTTTACGCAACAGACCATGATCCGTGGGATAAGCCACATTCTTCTCTTGAACCGTTGTATCCACAGCAACGCACCTCAAGTCTTTCAGCTTCAAGGCACCTAGCCCACAGGCAATGGCAAGACTTTCTTGCAACACGGCATCCAGAGCTGAAGGATCAATCCGATTGCGAAAGTGCGTCAGGCTAGAGCGCTCAAGAGGAAAACGATGTTGGAAAAAAATCTCTCCGCAGAAGTATTGGAGATAAGGATTCTCTTCCCATCGGGCACAAACCTCTTCGTCTGAAAGCGCGTAAATGTGCTTGAGCAAATGTAACCCAACCATCAAGCGAATGGGCAGCGCTTTCCGGCCTACCTCAGCATAATAGGGAGAAAAGGTATCATGCAGCCGATCCCAATCCACAAGCTTGGCTAACGTCGTCAAGGGATGAGACATATTGATGATTTGATCTAATCGGCTGCGATAGAAGTCCTGTTGTCCTTCGTCGCTTCTCTGTTTGGGTCGCATTTTTCTTCCATAAATTTGCAAGATTCTACCCAGAATCCTACCAACTTCTGGCGTTTTAACATAGCCTTTTCTGCTAAAAATTATAGACCTTCTCTAATACTCCGAGCTTTTTAACAGGAGACTATGCAAACATAAGCAAGGTTTTCAAATCTGATAAAAAATTTATTTTTGAGGAAGCCACGCCTTTTTACTGGATTGCTTGGCATTTATACCAAAAAGGCGAAAAAATTGAAGAGAGTAAGTTTTGCTCTGTGACAGATGGCGAAAGAGGCGGGGAAGAAGACTCACATCATGATGGTGAGTTAAAGTTTTCGGATAATAGTGTTGTTAAAATTCAGATAACGAGGGCACTGACAGAAAATGATGATTCGAAAGCTTTAAAAACTCAAGCATCTAAGGAAAATAAAACTCCTAACGCCATTTTAAGAGAAGAATTGCTTGAAAGAGAGGGTTTTGCTCCAGGCCTGAAACAAAAGATAAATGCTGCAGGAAAGAAAGGCAATAGAAGGTTTGGTAACAATATTCCGCAGGTGCAATGTTTAGTGGATGTGCCACTTTCAGAAGCCCTTAACAAGGCTTTTCAAAAAAAGAACAAAGAGAAAATTGACCGTCAAAATAAAAATTCTTCTGAGAATATAGGTGACTATCTGCTAATTGCCCTTCCATTTGATAGTTATCCAAAAGAGTTTTTACATTCTATGTGTACTCAATTCTGGGTTGCTAATCAAAGTCTTTGCGCCTTTTCAAGGGTTATAATCATCAACGAAGATTTTTATGAATTAAGACTACCTAACGAAAAAATTCTAGAAGCGTTCAAAAAAGCTGCTGCACAAACTGGGTTTTTCTGTTCAAATGATAATCCAAAGGAAAATCCTAGCCAATATATATGGGATTCAGCAGGGAAATTCGAAAAAATATTATTGTTAATTGCTAAGGGGCTCAATGAGTATTGTTGGGCTCCATAGGCTTTGCACGTCATAATAAGGCCTGTTATCAAAAAGAGAGTAGCGCTGTTCATAATGGCTCTCCTGCTTTAAATGAAGCGATTGACAGAAAGCCATTTTGAAAGGTGTAACCTATGCAATAGGTCTGTTTGACAGATGTCACCTTGATGCTTGCCACAAAACTATTCATTTCTCCCGTAATGGTCACCAGAAGATTTGGCACATCCACTTTCATTTCAGTGGGCCTAAAGTGGGTGGTGAGACCTTCATTCTTATAACGCTCCTGTGCATCTAAGAGTTCTTTTTTGAGCAAGTTGTAATATTCTGGGCTGGTATAGCGTAAAATCAAATGGCTTTTAAAAGGGAAGCTTGCCTCACTGTTATCTAAAATCAATGAGATAAAAAATAAGGACATCTCCTCCAAGTAAGATTCTGAAGGGCTGCTACCCCGAAAACTCAATTCTTTGGTAATAGACGGTGGGACTAACACAATGGTCTTATTAGACTTAACGAGAGCGACCACAAGCACAAGGTTTGCAATAGCCAAACAGGCGACTACAGCTAACAAGCTGTTGCGTTGCTTAAAGAGGTTTTTCAATGTTATGAGTGTGTAAACGTGTTTCAACCAATGTACTCCCTGATATAAGAAGGGGGTGTTATCTTCAACACACGCTTATTATGAGGAAAATACCAATATATGACCGCTGATATAGTAACCTTGCCCACGCGGCGTTTCCATTCTTTGATGCTCCAATACCCAAAACCGCTTAAAAGCACACCCATAAGGGCCAATCCGGTTCCAATCCCTATAAACAACGGCACAATGAGGACAGAGGCTTCAGGCAGCGTCCAAAAGAGAAATCGAGTAGGATTATCCAGGTTGTTAAAGAGTTTGTGTCTCAACTCATAGGACATGGTCAGCTCTCCATCGTTACGAGAGAAGGTCGATGGTGGCTGTAAAAGCGGTTTTGACCCAATCTGTGAAGAAAACAGCGCCAAGACCTGTTCCAGCCGAAGCAACTAAGCCGATCGGGCTCTGTTTGATGAACGATGTCACGGTACCAATAAAGCCACCCACAATAAGCCCCAACCTCATCCAGCTTCCGGTCAGGCTGTTTTCTAAAGTTGTTAGGCCTTTTTTCATGCTGTCATCCGTCATGGCCAAAGCATCCACTGAAGCTAACAAACAAATGATGGTTACAAGCCCAACCCCTAAGAGGGTAAGAGAAGAGGCACTATTTAAGAAAGATTTGTTGCATGCATTAGAAGGAATATGTGGGCAGACAACTTCATTTTTTCCTAGCTTTGATGAGAATCTTTTAAGGTTTACCATTAAACACCTTTAACACGTTTGCTGTATTTATGTATATTATTAGTATACTTATATACTATTGCTGTCAACACAAAATTCCATAAATTTTTGGCTTATGCCAACCAATGCCCTGCATTAAAATTCAATTTTAGGAATTCTTAAGTTATATCAATGTACGTTTTTCATATGTGTTATTTGATTTTTTTACTTCTTACGGTTGGGTTAATGTGTATAAATGCATTGATGTTCTTAGAAAAAACCCTTATATTTATAAGAAAGCTATATAGGTATCTTCATATAACAATCGCTAGTCAACAAGGATACAGGCAGCCAGATGAGCTCCCAATTAGGTAAATTTTTACAAAAACGGATCGAAGAGAAGGGCTTAACAGTCTATTCTCTTGAGAAAAAAGCTAAACTTAAACCTAATGCTGTCCGCAATATTATAGAAGAAAAGTCCAAAAATCCAAGCGCTCAAGTGATTAATGCTATCGCCAGAACTTTAGAGTGTCCTTTAGAAGAGATCATCTCCAAACTTTCCGTTAGCTCTGATAAAATGGAACGTACCACCCATCCTTGGGACAAAGATCTCTACACAGCTATTGTGCTCGCAACGGAAGATCGAGCCAGTTTAGCTCAAATTGCACTAACATTAGAGGACGCCCTTTCATTAATTAAAGAGGCTTATCTTTATGCCATAACAAAAAATCCACCTGCGGTTGATTTAGAATTTATAAATTGGTTGATTCACAAAAAGAAAGAAACAATCTAAGAAATTTGATGTATGAACTCTAAAGGTGCGTATTTTGTCAACCCAACCCTCTCAATTGTGGCCTGCATCATCTAACTTGCTCTTCGAGCAATTTTGTAAAGAATATGGATCCTATTACCCAGAAGAATTATCCTCATATGGTCTAGGCCAGTTTGACAACAGAACTTTGTACTTAGACGTTGATCAAGAAGAAGTCGAAAAGAGCCTTATAAATCGTTGGAAGAAAATTATCAAAAAGCACCAGGAAATTTCAGAAGAGCCAGAGCTTATTATCGATCTTAACGCATTTTTATCCTTCCTATCGCGTAAAGAAGCTCATATTAGAGCAACTCAAGACCATCAAATTATCCCTTTTTTTCAACCCTCCGCCTTTATTCATGATAGCGTCATCCCGCTTCTTGGTGAGAATAAGCTGATAACAGCACGATCACGCTTGGCAAGTTATTTAATCGGTAATTGCGATGAGCCAAATCTCTTTGAAATGCACAAACAAAGAGTTCTGTCCCTTATAGGAAAATATAAAAACCCCCTATATCCCTACCACCGTCAGGTCAAAAAATATATAGAAACCAGCCCCTATTATCTTGAGAATATTAAACGACATTTTATAGCAACTGGCTTTCAAGGATGGGAAGAAGTCTTTAAAAGACTCACAGAGGCAATAGCCGATTATCAGGATTTTATTGAAAAACATATTCTTCCCTCTTCCCGCATGGATACACAGCTCAACCCATTGGACTGGTACATAAGTGCACTTGCCACTCATGGGATTGGCGATGATCCTAAGATTCTTGTTGACACAGCCGCATCAGACTTTGACCCGTTGCTTACAAGATGGCGTAGACTCAGCTCAAACATTGCATCTAAATATAATTTATCGGATCAAGATCCTGTTTCGGTTTTTAGTTACTTTCGTAACCTTGCCTCCAAAGATCCAAAAGAAATTTGCCGCATTTATGAAAAGGCTCGCAAGGAAGTTGATAGCATTCTACAGTCTACTCATTTTTATCACCTACCATCAAACTCTCGGTTTGTTGTACGCATAGGCTCCACTCTCGAAAGCCTGACTATCCCCTACCCTGATCTTAGAGTCCCAAAACTTTTAAATAAGAACCCTCAAGAAATTGAATTTGTCCTACCTGACCCACGCTTAGATGATGTGGGAGACGAAGATTATTGCTTACCTGCAGCGCTGAGTCTGCTCGTGCATGAGGGGTGGCCAGGGCATGCCTATCACATCCAATGGTTTCAAGAGCATACGTTTTCAGATATAAGGAAATCTTTTCTCTTCTCATCCGCATTAGCCGAAGGTTGGGCTGTCTATGGCGAATGGACATTGTTGGAGTATCTACCCATTGAGGCCCAGTTCATTACCCTACAAACTCTCATCTGGCGGTGTTGCCGTATGATAATTGAGCCGCAGCTCTATATGAGAAAAATATCTCCGGGACAGGCTATGGAATTTCTTCAACAAACCGTCGGCTTATCTGCTGCTACAGCTGCGACAGAAATCGATCGCTACACCTTTATTATGCCTGGACAAGCCCCCTGTTACTATTATGGTTATAAAAAAATTTCTGATTTTCAGGGTCAAAGAAAAGCACTTATGCAAGAAGAATTTTCTGCGCCTTCTTTTCACAAAGAGCTCATCGAGCAAGAGCTCTACAGGTTATTCTTCTAAATTTCGCTCAGAGCAGCTTTTAATGAGAGTCATATAGTTATCAAATACAAAATCATCTCTCATCAATCGAGCATTGTCTGCAAGCTTTTTATAGATTGTTTTTAGGCTTGCAAAACATGTCGTTATTGAAATTTTTTCGTATATTCTTCTAGCCATATTAAAGGCCTCGTGAGCCTCAACATGCCTGCCAGAACTTTCTAATGATTCTCCTAATACAAGGTAAGCTTCTGCCTGTTGAGGGCGCTTTTGTTCCCCTCCATAAAAATCCTGGTAATCTTCGAGTGACTGGCGAGTTAACTTCTCTGCTGTAGAATTTTGCCCAATGAATACTAAACTTCTAGCGTATAGCGTTCTCATATCAGCAACAATGCTTTTATTTTCTTTACTTAAACGCTTATGGCAAAGTTCATATTGCTCTTTTAATGATGCACTTAAGTTTAAGGTGTCGGTCTGTGAGAGAAAAATTTTGTAAAACAGTATACGAGAATGCATTTGCTCTGCCAGATTGGCATGGTCTTTCATGTTTTCTAAAGAAGACTCTGCGTATTTTAGAGCATTTGTGTTATCTCCATTTTCGGCAAGAGCTACTGCCATAAAGTAATCAAAAGTCCCCCTAAGGTAAGATTCGGCTTGGTTAATATCTTTTTGAGCTAATGTTAGATAAGTAAATGCACTGCTAGGGTCTCCTTGCAGCAAGGAGATTTGGCTAAGAACTAAGTATATAAGGCACCTTTCTTGGGAGTACTCTGGCTCCTTTATTAGCTCAAATAAGCTCGTTATGTTCTCAATCGTTTTTTTCATTGCCTCAGGGTTATCAAGTTCAAAAGAAAAGGTTAGAAATGCATTATTGATATGATATGGTACAAAAATTTTTGGATCTACTGCCTTAGGATGCATCCGAATGTATGAATTGATGCTTTCTATAGTGCCAGGTGAAATGCTCTTATAGCGTTGAGCATCCATAAGGTAATGCACTAAAAACATTCTTAGCTCAGTGAGCACTGCATGCTCAAATTTTAACTTTTCTCCACATTCTGTTAATTGCTCAACATGAACATATGCAAATGGATTGCGCTCCATATAGTGAAGAATATTGTTCCTATCCTTCATTAGTTCTTTTTTGTAGTATTCTGCTAGTGAGGTTAACAAGCTAGTTTTAGCCGCCTCAGCTTCGTCACCTAAGAAGAGAAGTTGGTACAATTCCTTTATGTGGAATAATGGACCATTAGATCCTTCCGAAGCTTCAAGGATCCGATATTGCAATAAAGATGATATGGCTTCGTTGAGTTCAAGTTCTGAGATTCCCGCTTTTACACAAAATACATATTTCAAAAGATCAAATGGTATCTCCCTATTATAAAGCATCGAAAGTGCTGAAAGAATTTGTAAAGTCAGCGGTCTTTTTTTGGATAGGTCTTCTATGAAGAAGCTAAGAGTTATATCAAATGATTCCTTATCTCTATCCCAACCCGATAAACTGTCACCATAGTTTCCAATAAACCTTCGCTCATTTTTCCATATTTCTCTGTGTTTATGCTTATATAGCTTTATGTATTCACTCATTTTAAGGGTGGGTAAGGATTTTAAATAGTAGGCCGCTTGAATTAAAGCTAAAGGATAATCATTGAGTAATTCTGCAAGAGCATCTAATTCAGCGGCAGAATGGTCTAAGATTTTTGTAAGCAGAATGATGGATTCATTGCGTTTTAAGCTTGAAAGGAAAATGCTCTTTGGCCACCCTACTGAGTTGGAAGTTGTTATAATGATATGACTTTTCTTTTCCTGGAAGTTGGGCAAAAACATTTCAATGTCCGCAAAAGATCGAGCATTATCAAAAACTATCAGGTACTTTTTTTTACTATCTTTCAGGTATAAAAAAAGCTGCGAAACGGCCACCCTTGCAGCGATCCCTTTATTCTCAAATCTATCTTTACTTGGAAGCATTGCATTAAGCTCTTCAATAGCTTTTAACCATTGTTCTGATAGGTTGCCTTTAGCGTCAAACCATAAAATGCAATCGTATTCTGTACCGTAACACTCGATGTATTTTTTGACTAACTGAGTCTTACCAATGCCAGGAATACCTAAGATGGCCAGAGGAACCGGACCATTCGACAAATATTGCTTTATTTGGGTGATATATTGTTTTCTGCCTATGAAATGTTCGTTTCCGGCGGTTCTTACATTCCACACAAATTGCTCAGGAGAATTACGTAAGGCGAAAGCCACATTGCTAACCACTAACATAACGAAGATGATAAAGATCCATTCGCGGTGGTTAGAAAATTTTTTGAACATAGTTTCCCAAGATATCATGCTGTTTTTCAGGTATGAAGGTCAGAGGAAGGAACAGGGTGACAAGCCTTCCTTTTCCAGGTGTACTTTTCTGAGTTACGTTGCCTTGAAGAAGCCGTGCCAGGTATTCGATCTTTTCCCATGGTAAAATGAAAGGATCTCCTTCAATTATATCGGTAGGCTCAGCATTTTCTGGATCAATCCCAAAACCGTCGTCCTCTATTTCAATTCTAAAACCATTTTTTCCTCCCCAATTCGACGAAGACCATGCAAAAGAAATATTTTTATTTAATCCAAGTGTGAGGAAGGAATGAGATATAATACATACAAGCAAATGACTAATAAGAAATGAATCTCCCTTCAAGGCTTGTCCGGCTTCATCCCCATTAATCTTAAACTGAGCTCCAACTTTAATAAATTGCAACATGAAGAGCTTCTCAATTTCTTTAGCAATTGACATGAGATTTAAGGTGGCAATCTTGAAGAATGGTATAAGACCAAGAGCTTGTAGGAGAAAGCGGTCTTTCAGTTGTATAAACTGGTTTCTAGCCGAGGCTCTTAGCACTATTTAATTTGCCTGAAAGATCTTTTACCTCAATACTGGTTTCCTTGTTTAAGTACAGGGTCGCTTTTCTAAAGAGAAAACTAAAAAGCAATAAACATAACAATAGTGTCAAAACAAAGAATTGAAAAACAATAGTGTTTGATGGAAAACCTGAAGATGCGTACATTACTAATTTATAAGGATAGGAACCTATAGAGCGTAATTGGCTAATATATCCTTCCATAACCCTTTTAGAAGGGCTTAGTTCAAGGCTAACTATTTTTCTCAGTAAATGAAGATCCAATTCATTAGATAAAATGACTTCGTCAGAAACATCATTAATCAGAGCAAATTTAATTCCATCATTGATAGGCATAACCTTATTTTTAAACTCCTCTTGAGCTATGAGAAGCGCAACAATTTCTTTGCTCTTCCCTAAGCTTGCGCCAATAATGAGCTCAATTCCGTCAAAATTATCTGATTTTTCCGTTTTATGAATGAGTAGGTCTTGCGTATAAGTGGTTAGTGTGTTTTTTCTTAAGCTATGGTCAATAGGTGGATTTCTTAATTTCCCGAAACGCGTGATCTCTATCCCGGTTTGAACATTTTTCCATCTTAAGCCTGCCGTGTTCATTTGCAGTGTCGAGGCCAAAGCATTCTTCTTGAGTGCTAAATATTTAGATATTTCTTCTTCCTTGTTTTGGAGGTTATTTTTCGATCGAACGACTTCCTCTGCTTCACTTAGGATTGTCTTAGCTGTATCAAGGAATTCTTTAAGTTTGTAGCTTGATTCATTAATCTCTATCCCGAGTCTTACCGTATGCTCTTGGTAAAAAGATTTATAATAAAGCCATATAGATACCGTAAAAGTAGAGGCCGTAAAAATGCTAAACACTACAACAATGAGCGTGTAATGTTTAATTTCTTTTAGCCTAGAAAACATGTTTACTAGAATCCATTTTTACTTTTTAAAATCTATACTATCTTTCACTCATTATTGTAAACGACATAAAAATAGCATCAGATTATCGTGCTTTTTTATCCTGCAGCCCAGATTTCATGATAGGATTAGCGAGCCTTTGAATTTCACAATAGTCAAGATTTTTCCCCTGCTCCTTGTCTTCTATGGAAGTGCTTGTCAGCACTCCCATAGCCCAAGTCCATTTTGCCCTAAGGGGCTGTGGTATACAGACACATTTTATTTTATAAAATTGATCAGATTATGTGCCTGATGTGAGCATAGTGATAGCATTCAAATTAAGCATTTGTAAAGCTTTGAATGGTATTATTATGTGTTTTTTAGACTGGACGTAAGTTTTTTTAAATAATAGAATTTACCACATTAACAAATAAAATTTACACCTTATATAGCATAAAAATCCGCAAAAAACTCTTTAATATTATACGATAAACACGCACTAACTGTGAGGCGCTACAATGGGTAGAAAACCAAAGAATGAAGCAAAGAATACTAAAAGAAAAAAGGTCAAAACCGTATCGGAAATTGTTCGGAAGAAATTTCAAAAGATAGATTATCTTGCAGGTGAATTGAATAAAGTCAGCATGGGTCAGCTCCAAGCTTTCCATGCTTGCGCCTATTTTGGAACAAGAACCCTTGCCGCCTATAACCTAGGCATCACAGAAGCTGCCATTAGCGTTCGCCTGTTTGAGCTAGAGACAAGCCTAAAAATGAAGCTTTTTAACCGAGAACCAACAGGTTTTACTTTAACTTATGAAGGCAGCATCTTGTATCCTGTCCTCACCAACATCTTTACCCAATTGACCCTAACCAACAGTGAAATGAAGGGCAAGCGAATCTTAGACAAAATCACAGTTTATACCACCATTCCTCTTGGGTTGTTTGTGTTAACGGAAGCATTCTTGGAGTTTAGGGAAAAATACCCCACAGTTGATTTATCCATCAATGTGGACTCCACCCCACCTGATGTTAAACTTGGTGGTGCAGATGTTCTCATATGGACAGTTGAATTGGATGACGACAACTTTACCTCTGAGCCAGTTGGAACGTTTATAGGAAAGTTATATGCAAGCGAAGATTACCTTAAAAAACACGGCACTCCTACTTGTGTCGAAGACTTGCGCAAGCACAAATTTATCTCGTTTGATTTGGGAAAAGTAAATTATGATCCAAATTGGCACTTAAGATTGACAAAAATCCCCGCCGTGAATATTACCAAAACTAACAGTTCAGTACTGGCTATTAAAATGTGTGAGCGTGGCGGAGGGATTACACCGTATTCACCCAATATGGCTACGCGGGTTGGAGTGAATTTAAGAAATATCTTACCAGAAATAAGCCACGACCTAGGCGCAGCTTACTTCATTCACCACAAGAGCCTTAAAGAAAATGAACAAATTAAATTTTTAATGGGAGCTGTTCGCCGTGCTATCCAAAAATTAGCGAAAAAATAGTTTAGTGTTTTTAACGAAGAAATATGTCCAGCTTTAAGCTAAACCTAAGTAAACACATTGATACCCACTTATAAAGCAGGCTGAAATATATTTAGGATGGGTAAAACATTTCATTAACCTTTTCAAATAACTCAACTTTATGAAGCTGACATGTATATTTAACTTGGAAGTTTTATCTAAATGCTATCCTCAACTAAGACATTGTAATGTGAAGTATTCCTGCTAAACATAATCATCCACATGGGGCTAGCCTTGAGTTTTAGAGGTTATTTTAAGCAATAACCAAGACTCATCACAATTTTAAACTAACTTATATTGTGTATTTGTCAATGTCCAAGCAGGGCTTAAGAGCCGTGCTCTAAGCATACGTCAATTGCATGAAAGGTATTTTCGGTATGATGGTAAAAATCAAACCGCCTGCCCGACCAAGTCTTGCTAAACATTCGCTGACAAAGCGGTTTTAAGTTTATATATATGTTTACATATTAAGTTTTTAGTTTATAAATATATAAACAACATGCGAATAAATGGTGATATATATGCCAACTAAAATCTCATATGAACATTGGCAGCTTTTATGGCAAAAGCTGGATAAGTCGGCTGCCATTTCTCGTCAAATCATTGTACCACCTAAGGGCTGGATTAAATATGTGAGGAACACTCTTCAAATGAAAGCGGAGCAACTGGCTAGAAGACTCGGTCTATCTAAAAGCAGAGTCCATCAAATGGAGAAGATGGAGATTGATGGTCGCATCACACTCCAAGCTTTGGAAAAAGCAGCAGAAGCCATGCATTGCAGACTCGTTTATGCGTTTGTTCCTCAAAATGAGATACAGTCCATTATTGTTAAGCAAACACAGTTGTATTCTAAGGAACAAGCTTTAAACGTTAACCATTCTATGAAGTTGGAAGGCCAGGCCCCTTCCTTGGAAGCTTATGAGTTAAGTCTTAAAGTCTTAAATGACTCTATTTTAAGAACTTCTCCTTCAAAAATCTGGGATACGGATTCATGAAGTTTACATATGCAGAAGGGGCGACACCCCTTACTAATGATGAGATTTTTAATCTTATTCCAAAACATCTATCGCTTCAAAAAGAACTGGATGAATGGGAGTATATTAATATATTGCAAGCTGAACAATGGGCGTTTCGCAAACCTTATAAAGGGTTACTTACCGTGCCATTTATACAAAAGCTTCACAAAAAAATGTTTGATAAAACCTGGAAATGGGCGGGACAATTTAGAAAACATCAAACAAACGTTGGTATCGAGTGGGCTTTAATTCCAATAGAGCTTCAAAAGCTTGCGGACGATGTTGCTTTTCAACTTAAGAACAAGTCTTTGCCGATTCGTGAAATTGCCGTAAGATTACACCATCGCCTTGTTTTCATTCATCCATTTCCAAATGGTAATGGGGGGCTCTCTCGCTTAATGGCAGATCTTTTCTTAGAATCATTGAATGAACCCCGGTTTTTATGGGGCAGAGAACCCCTTGTTTCAGATAGCATTACCCGAAAAAAATACATTTCAGTCCTTAAAGAAGCAGATAAGGGAAACTTCATAAATTTAATCAATTTTGCTGAGGGCTCCTCAGATGAGAAATAAAGGTAAAATATAGCCCTGATAAGGTTTTTGCTCGCCCGACTCGTACATATTTTATAGGTTTTCTCCACATTCCTAAGTCGAAAAACATTCTGAATGTTTGCGTGCAAGCGCGCATTGCTTTAAAATTTATTATGTGGGCAAAACGAGCGGTAGTGAAGTGTTCTCCCTTTGGGAGATTGTCCACATATACTTCCTAATATTTATATAACTATATCCCGCGGCTTGTCCGCGGGTTTGATGATGTTGGCACTGTGGGTATGTGTGATAAAACTTTAGCTTTCCACATATCCGGTGATGTGACCTATCCTCTTCTCATACTTTTCCAGGGTATGTGGAAAGATAAGGTGGTCCTCCCGAAGGGAGGTTATCCACATATCCACAGATTTAAGTTTAAGTGTTAATATAAGTGTTAATATAAGTGTTAAGCACTTAAAATTTCTCTTGAATCGATTGATTTAATTGGGTTTTATAAGTCGCTCGGTTTCTGATACCCCGATAAAAGGTTTCTGATACCCCGAAACTTGGTTTCTGATACCCCGAAACTCAGTAAAAGTTTCTAATACCCCGAAACTTGGCAAAAGTTTCTAATACCCCAATAAAAGGTTCTTGATACCTTGACGCTTGACAAAAGTTACTGATATCCCGATACTTGGTAAAGGTTTCTAATACCCCGATGGTGCAAAATGAATGACAAACCTATATCTACGCTAACAAATGAAAGTCTTTTGCCATGTCGGCACCAAAATTATGATTTATTTTTATGTGATGTGGCTGATGCTGTTTTAAAAAGTGATATGGCCTCAATGGAACATCCCTTTTTCTCTCTTTCCAAAAAGCCAGAAACTGCTGTGAGGCGCTATGAAAACGGTGACAAGTGGGTTGAAGTCGTCCCAAGCGTTAAGGGTTTAGCGACGATATACGATAAAGATATTCTGATTTATTGCATTAGTCAGCTTATTTCTAAAATGAACGATGGTAATAAACCCTCACCTTATGTAAAAATTATCGCAAAAGATTTGCTTATTTTTATTAATAGATCTATTGGTGGAAAAGATTACGAAGCCCTAGGTGATGCTTTACAACGGCTTGATGGCACAAGAATTAGGACCAATGTAAAGACTGGTGATGAAGAGACGTTGGAAGGGTTCGGTCTAATAGAAAATTTTAAAATACGTCGCTCCGAAAAGACGGGTCGTATCCTTGAAATCTCTGTGAAACTTTCAGATTGGGTATTTAGGTCTATTGAATCAAAAGAAGTTTTAACGTTGCATAGGGATTACTTTCGATTACGCAAGCCGATTGAGAAGCGTGTGTATGAAATCGCAAGGAAGCATTGCGGCAGCCAAGATAGTTGGAAAATATCAGTCGAGAGATTGAAATTAAAGTGTGGGTCAAAATCTCCTCTTAAGAGTTTCCGTCACGATATTAAACAACTGGCCACCGGCAAACATTTGCCGGATTACGAAGTTGAGATAGACGCATCAGACAATGTTGTCTTTACTAATAGATCGGCTGCAAAGCCTTCTATAGCTAACCATTCTCTAGGTTCTCAATTAAAGCTTGATGAAGAGACTTTTCATGATGCCAGGATTGTTGCTCCTGGATACGATGTTTATTATTTATTAAGAGAATGGCAAAACTGGTGGGCTGAGAGCGGATGTCCAACGTTGCACAGCCCTGACAAGGCCTTTATAAGCTTTTGTAAAGCCCGCTATGAAAGGAACCCAAACCCTTAAACTCTAGATTCAACTTTACGATCACTTTTACGTCCGTGCTTCGATCACCAGGTTATGCTGTTAATTACCAAATGAAGGAAGTTTGAACTCCTATGCAAGCCGACTCAATCCATTCTTAGTGAAAAAGTCATTGATTGCTTCAACCAATAAGTCTTGAGTAGTCCTATCAGTCTGTATAGCAAGCATTCTAAACTGTTTGGCTGCCTCTGGTGGAACATGAGCGGCTATAAATTGACGGCCAGCGCGTCCCTTGTTTGTTTGCACGTTTACTTGTTTGTCTGTTTGCGTGTTTGCTTGTTTTGATATGTCTTCCAATTGAGTTTTTGTAGCGGGTGAGATTTTTTCTACGTTAAAAGTAAGAGGGGTGCGTTTCATTTTGCTCATGGTCAACCCTCCATAGTACGTTTGCGTGTTTGCGTGTTTGCGCGTTTTCGTATCTTAATTTCTAGCATGTTGACTAGCCACTCCAATAACGCATTTATCTCACCTGCGGCTTTCCCTTTTGGGTCAAACTCTTGGGCAGTTCGACCGTCATTGACGCTATGAGAGAAAGCCACCAGATGATGTATTATTGGCTCGGCTACTGATACACCTCCAGAAATAAGCGCTTGACGGGCTTCGTGCCCCACACGTCCTTGTGTAGGTACGGCGTTTAATAAAACAAAAGCTGGCTTATTCGCTAAGGCTGCAAGGGAAAGCGTAGTACTTATAGCCTGTAAGTCAAAAGCAGCTGGGCGGCACGGGATCAGAATCATATCAGAGCTTCTTGCCGCCTCTAAAGAAGCTGAATCCGCATTAGGAGCGCTATCAATAATAATGAGGTCGGCTTCCTGCTGTTCTGCTTGTTTGAGTAAAATAGGTAGCCTTGCGGCTTGTGTTGAAACGACAACGGGTGTCTTGGCTAAGCGTTTATCCGACCACCCTGACGCGCTTGCTTGGGGGTCCAAGTCAAAAAGAGCTGTGTGCAAACCTCTTAATTCGGCGGCAACTGCTAAGTGGGTTGATATAGTTGTTTTTCCGGCTCCGCCTTTTTGACTTATAATTGCGATTGTTTTCATGTTTGCACCTATGCGTGTTTGTGTGTTTGTGGTTATAATCACAAACACATCCCATAGCAAGTTAAGTATGCGCTTTATTGTAATAGAGATGTGTATGTGAGTTTGCGAAAAAACACGCAAACACACATACACTTCTGGGAAACAGAACGCTATTTGTAATAAAGATGGAAAAGAAAGGCCATTTCAACCTGCCAATGACTCTAAAAATGATCATTCATCGCAATAATATTGCCTATTTTTATAACTATATCTGTATTTAGGCTCAAGGCGCAAGCGCTCCAATCCACGATGCGTTTTGGCTGAAGGTAACGATCATTAACGCAATATTGTTTGCGTGCAAACACGCAAGATAACAAACACCATAACAAAAATGGGGCTGGCAGCCCCCAGTCTGTCAAGAACTGGACGCAAGCGGGCCGAAACCTGCGTCCCCAATCTTCCGCGCTTCGCTTGTGCAGATCGGGTGATATCCCTCACATTTCGGTCGTTCTTGACAACCGACCCCCCGCTCATTGGCGCACGCCTAGTCAAGGGTTAATGCGAACCGAATTAAACCTTGAAAAGGAAACTGGAAAATGAGTGAATCAAAGACCGACATTTATACTACCGTCACGAATAAGATTTTATCCGACATGGAAAGCGGCCTTTTGCCGTGGAATCGTTCGTGGAATAGAAGCGCCGGCTTGCCCCTGCGTTGGACTGGTGAGAGCTACAGCGGCATTAACATTCTGATGCTTTGGGCAACTTCAATGACCAAGGGGTACAGTGCTCCCACTTGGATGACATTTAACCAAGCCCTTGAGCTTGGTGCAGCCGTGCGCAAGGGTGAGAAGGGAACAACTGTTGTTTATGCTGGCACCCTGCTGAAATCCGAGGACGCCGGCCAGGGCGATGAAGATGCCCGCGCGATCCACTACCTAAAAAGTTATACTGTTTTTAACGTGGCACAGATTGAGGGATTGCCCGACTGTTTTTACCAAGCCGGAACCGTGCAGGAATTCAGCAACCCCGACGAGCGCAACGCCGCCGCCGATGAATTCTTCACGGCGACCGGCGCGCAGATCGAGACCAAAGGGCATCAGCCTGCCTATTTCCCTTGTCCGACAAGATCGAAATGCCGGCCTTTGCCGACTTCAAAACCGCCGAAGATTATTATAGCACCTTATCGCACGAGCTGGCTCACTGGACAGGCCATGCAACCCGCCTTGATCGCACCCAACATAGCCGCCGCAACAGCCTTCAGGATTATGCGAAAGAAGAGCTTGGAGCAGCCTTCCTTTGCGCCGAGTTTGGACTTTCCAGCGAACCGCGCGCCGACCATGCTGCCTATCTGCAAAGCTGGATTCAGGCCTTAAAAAACGACAAGAAATTCATCTTCTCTGCCGCGTCACAGGCATCGCGCGCCGTGGACTACCTGAAAAACAGCACCGGCCGCAAGACCAGAACCAACCAGGAGGTCGAGGGTGATACGAGAATGCTTGACGTGTCTCCACCAGGTTAAAATACCAAAAGGCCCCCACGGGGCCACGGATGCAAAGAAACATTATGGCCGAATATGGGTATAAATAAGGGTGGCAAGGACTGAGGATATGTTAACAACCGACACCATTCAGATCACTCCGGAGCTGTTTACGCTGATTGCTGAAGTTGATGAGTTAAAAGGCGCATGGCGCGCTCTTGGCACCCTTGCGCCTGAGCGCCTGAAAGCGTTGCGTCATGTTGCGACGATTGAAAGCATCGGTTCCTCCACCCGTGAAGGCAGCAAACTGTCCGACCGCGAGGTAGAGCGCCTACTTGGCAATCTGGAAATCAAACGCTTCAGCACATACACCTGTTTTCGGTCTTTTAAAACGAGGCGGACGTGTTTATACAAAAATTATTCCTGATGCATCTGCTCAAACATTGATGCCAATTATTGCACATAAAATTGTTCCAGACAGTATTGTCTATTCAGATTCTTGGAAAGGTTGGTTTTTGAGCCATTGCCTAAATATGTTGTCATAAATGCTGCTCGGATGTATATTCCTAATATATCCGATATTTATGGGGTTTGTTCGCAATAATGTATATAAAACGATTTCTTGAATTCACTTTGCCGCCTGGCCAATCTTGCTTTTTGTGGGGCGCACGACAAACAGGAAAGTCGACTTATTTAAAGAGTTGTTTTCCTAATGCAACTTATGTCGATCTTCTTCAAGCGGATGTTTATCAATCTTACCTAAAGAACCCTTCCCGTTTAAGAGAAGAGATCCTTGCACAAGATAACCCCTCTCTTATCGTTTTGGATGAAGTGCAAAAGGTACCCCTTATTCTTGACGAGGTTCACAGCCTGATCGAATCGCAGAAAAACCTGCAATTTATTTTGTGTGGTTCGAGCGCAAGGCGCCTTAAATCGACCGGAGCTAATTTGCTTGGGGGACGGGCATGGCGCTATCATTTTCTTCCTCTTTGTTATCCAGAACTGAAAACACTTGAATGGGTGAGAATTTTTAATCATGGTTTGCTTCCCAGCCACTATGTGAAGGATAACCCTCAAAAGAGTCTTGCTGCCTATTTATTTGACTATCTCCTGACAGAAGTCCAGTTTGAGGCCAACTTAAGAAAACGAGATCATTTTGCTAAATTCCTAGAAGCACTAGGGTTTTGTCATGGTGAGCTTATTAACTATTCAAATATTGCTAGAGATTGCGGCATCGATAGCAAAACAGTTCGAACGTATTTTGAAATTTTAGAAGATATGTATTTAGGCTATTTTCTCACTCCTTATCGCTCGCGGATCAACCGTCAAACAATCCAAGAAACGCCCAAATTTTACTTATTTGATACAGGCGTTGCCAACTACCTAAAACGGTACGAGTTTAAAGAGTTTCGAGGAAGTGAAGCGGGAAAATCCTTCGAACATTATATTTTTTTAGAGCTTATGGCCTACAAACAGCTTAATGATAAACGAGAGGCCCTTCATTTTTGGAGGACCAAAGAGGGATATGAGGTTGATTTTATTGTTGCCGATCAAGCTATTGAAGTCAAAATTGTGCCGGCTATTGAAAAAAGAGATTTAAAAGGACTGCTGCTTTTTGGTGAGCAGCACGCCGTAAAACTAAACGTTGTCTGCCTGGAGTCAAAAAAACGTGTGATGTCCTTCAACGGGCAAGAAGTAACCATTTGGCCAGTTCAAAATTTTCTTGATACACTCTGGGGCGGTGATTTTTGGGTATAGGCCAAGTAAAGCGCCTATGTAACGACCGTTTGTGACGAAATAACTTTATGGACAAATTGAAACTACAAGTTATAATATGTCCAGAAGAGGCAATGACTATGATTTACCGAGATCTATCACAAAAATTGTTAGAGCTTTTTGGCCAATTTCCAGTCTTGGGGGTTATGGGGCCGCGTCAGTCGGGAAAAACAACTCTCGTTAAGCAAACATTCCCTTTCCTCCCTTATTGTAATTTAGAAAATTTAGATACAAGGGATTTTGCCAGATCAGATCCTCACGCCTTCCTAAACATGTATCCTGAGGGCGCGATTATCGATGAAGCGCAACATGTGCCTGAGCTATTTTCTTATATCCAAACCATTTGTGATCAAAAAAACAAGTCAGGACTTTATGTTTTAACGGGTTCACAAAATTTTTTGCTTCATGAAAAAGTTTCTCAATCCCTCGCCGGTAGGATCGCCTTGACAACGCTCCTTCCTCTTAGCCTTAAAGAGCTTAAAAACCATAAAAATTATAAAGATGATTCTCATGCAATGATCTTCCAAGGATTTTACCCTCGCGTCTTAGAGCATCATATTCAGCCTACGGATTGGTATCCCAACTACATTGCCACTTATATAGAAAAAGACGTTCGACAAATCAAAAATATAAGTGATTTAAGCCTCTTTCAAAAATTCCTGAAACTTTGCGCAGGAAGGACAGGGCAACTTTTAAACCTTTCATCTCTGGCACAAGATTGTGGAATTTCCCATGTAACCGCCAGGCAATGGCTATCCCTTCTTGAAGCAAGCTACATTATCTTCCTGATTAAGCCTCATCATCTAAATTTTAACAAAAGGCTCGTCAAAACACCCAAATTATACTTCTGTGACCCTGGATTGGCCTGTAGTCTTTTGGATATTCATGACCCTAAACAGCTTCAAACGCATTACTTAAGAGGCGCACTCTTTGAAAACCTTATCATTCTAGAAATGATGAAAAAAGCATATAACATGGGAAGAAAACCAAACCTATATTTCTGGCGTGACAAGATAGGCCATGAAGTTGATTGTCTGCTTGAGGAAAATGGCCAATTCGTTCCCATCGAAATTAAATCAGGTCAAACTATAAACTCTGATTACTTTGAAGGCTTAAAATATTGGAATAAACTTTCTGGCCAGACTAATGGTTACCTTATATATGGGGGTAGGGAAAACCAGCAACGTTCAGCGTATACAATTCTAAGCTGGCAAGCTATTGACCAATTTAGAGGAGAAGACACTTAATAGTGGAGACATATTCTCAAAAACGACCGTTTATGAGCCCAGTTGCTTGAGACAAATTTTTTTGATCTAAAGTCTCAGTTTTAGGTATCAAAACTTATCTCACAACCAAAGTCTCATAATCAAATTATTTGTTGAGTTTTAAGACTTCTGTGTCATAATCCGTCTTATGAAAATAGGATACGCACGTATATCAACCCACGATCAAAACCTCGACCTTCAAGAAGATGCCCTGAAGGCGGCTGGGTGTGGCAAGATATTTATGGATCGGCAGAGCGGGGCCACATTGGATCGGCCTGGCTTGAAAGATGCCCTCGATTATGTGAGGGCAGGGGACACATTGGTCGTTTGGCGGTTTGATCGCCTGGCGCGCTCCCTCAAGGACTTGGTGCAGCTGATTGCTTCACTGGAAGAAAGAGGAGTCGCGTTTACAAGCCTGACGGAAAGCATCGATACAGCTTCTCCGGGCGGAAAGCTTGTGTTTCATATTTTTGGAGCGCTGGCAGAATTTGAACGAAATTTGATTCGGGAGCGAACCAAAGCGGGCCTTAATGCTGCGCGTGCCCGGGGCAGGGAAGGGGGCAGGCCTCCTTCTTTAAAGCCAAATGATCAGGAGCTGCTCAAGAAGCTCGCGCGGGACTCGATGCTGACGCCCAAAGAAATTCAAAAAATGTTTGGTATCTCAAAGGCCACCCTTTACCGCTATGCCAAACTCAATCGCACTCAAAATGAAAAGGAGGAATGAGATGAGCACAAAAATTGTATACCAACAAAACTCTTTGGAAAAAGAGGCATTGTTTCGAGTTGTCGTTAACCCTGATGAGCAAACGAAAGAATTAAAGTATTTTAATTCCATCACGGATGCTTTCGCATGGCTCCAAGCGCAGGGCAGGGAAGGGATTATACATCAAAGGCACGTGACCGAATGGGCTCTGCCCATAGACCGCAAAATACCCGTGATCAGCTGGGTGAGTGTTTGACGAAAGCGGAATAGCTTTTTTATATCTTGTCGCTGAGTTAAGATTTAGTGGGTTACCGGTAGAAAGAATATGAAATGGAAAAAAATGTGCCTGGGCACTTAACTAAGGAATATGCGAATCTTCTTATTGAACTCAAAAAGCAGATAACAGCATCCCGCTATAAGGCGGCTCGTGCGATTAATAAGGAGCTCATCTATTTATACCATGGTATTGGAAAAAGTATTCTTGAAAACCAGATCAAATTTGGTTGGGGTTCAAAAGTAATATCAAAGCTTAGTCAGGATCTGATGAGTTCCTTTCCCGGAATGAAAGGATTTAGTCCTGCCAACCTTCATAATATGCGCCGCTTTGCTGAGTGCTACCCGGATGAGGCAATTTTCCAGACGGTGTCTGGAGAATTACCTTGGTCACATCACGTTGCTTTAATGGAAAAAGTCAAGGATCCAGATGAGCGGCAATTTTATATGAAAAACGCTATCGAGCAAGGATGGTCTCACAGCAACCTGGTGATGTAAATTGAGAGCAAGCTTTATCATCGACAAGGTAAAGCCGTTTCCAATTTTAAAGAAAAGTTGCCATCTTCACACTCAGACCTTGCTCAAAACACGTTGAAAGATCCTTCTTTGCAGAGCTTCAAGGGGCAAGCCTGTGAGCTCAGATACCATTTGAGGATCCATGCCCTTAACAAGCATAGCTTTGGCAATTTCCAAGGCCTTAGAATGATTGCCTTCTTCTCGGCCCTTTTCGAGGCCAATGGCTTCGCCTTCTTCCCGCCCTTCTTCTTTTCCTAAGAGGTATTTGGTCTCCAGGGCTCCTTCTTGATCGCGCAACCATTTGAGGTGGTTTTCATAAAAATCTCTTTCTTGATCCGAAAGGTTCATCTTCTCCAACACATCCAAAGCCTTCTTCACATCCTTATCCATCACCAATGAGGCTGAACAGTCTTGCAATAGATGAAACCGAGTGAGAAAAGCTACCCACTTGTCCAACGCCGTTTTAGCAATAGATAAAAGCCCATCCAAAGGCGTGGGAGCCTCCACATGGGCCAGCTGCTCTTCAAACTTAGATAGCTCAATGGTATGAATTTCCATATCCTCAAAATAAGGCAAATAGGTTTCTTTCTCCAAAACCTTAAAGATGTTGTGATATTTCTGACTTTGGGGAACAGATGTGAAGTTCAAAATATGAATGCCGATGGCTTTGTTCAAGGTTCGGTAATGATCAGCTGGCTCCAATTGCTCTGTGTAAAGCTTGGCCCAATAATAGAGAGCTCGCTTGTCGTAATCTTTATCATGGGCAATCTGAATCTCAATGTTGTAACGCTTGCCGGTGATCCCTTTGGCTTTGACATCCAAGATGGAGAGCTTCTCTTTGGCAAAGTTTTGAGGGTTGTATGGATTGAGTAAAGTCACATCGGCCACTTGATCTTCCTGAGAAACAATTGAGTTAATGAGGGAGATCAGAAGATCTTTATTCTCTTCCACCCCAAACAGCTTTTTAAAAGCAACATCCACTCTCGGCGTCAGTTTGATGCTCATCTTCTTTGCAACCCATCCTCGTTTCCTTGCTTGCCATTATATCACAGTTAAGGTCACCAAAGGGAGGGAAATTAACTTGAAAACGAAAGTTGACGGAAGTTTATCAAATTGTGCCCGCATAATAAACGAAAGGGATAAACATTCAGTAAACCTGCCACAGAAAAAATTGAAATACCCCATATTTCCATAAGTTATCCACATTTTTTGTGGGTAACTTAAGCCTGTTATCGATCAAGGTATGTAATTCTTCGGCAGAATAGCCCCTAGACTCGCAAACGATCTCATTAAAAAATAGGCATAATGTCTTTTAAGTAGGCATCCAGCCTGTCAAAAGCCTTGATCAAGATCAACCTGTTTGACAATATAAAATGCACTTTGAAAACAAACACCTGTCATATTTGGTAATGGTATCTGCACGATAAAATATGAACTGAGTCTGCTGTTACACGGTAAACAAGCCTGTGCACCTGATCTATACGCCGTGACCAGCATCCAGATAAGTCCCATTTCAAGGGTTCAGGTTTACCAATTCCAGATGTTGGATGACGGCATATATCATCAATAAGCTTATTAATTTGCCTAAGTGTTTTTTTATCCTGGGTTTGCCAGTATGTATAATCTTCCCAGGCAATTGGAGTAAAAAGGATATTCATTCCTTAAACAATTCTTTCGGCTTATCAGACACGTTTCCTTGTAAGGATTGTTCGAGTGATTGAAAAAGCCTCATGGCATTGGCTGGAGACCTGAGCAGATAACCCGTCTCTTCAATAGCCTGATAATCTTGAAGAGACATGAGCACCATGTTTTCACCATTTTGACGTTTGACCACAACAGGTTCGTGCCTATTTGCAGCCTGATCCATCACACTTTTTAAATTTTGGCGTAATTCGCTAAAGGTAACAGCATCCATAGCCAACTCCTCTTTTTAAACACATTGTACCTTATCACGTACAGCAGAAATTGTCAAATCTCGCTTAAACCACGATATGACTCAAGATATGCCATAAGGTGGAAAAACTTAATTGCTCCTTATTTTTTCTCGCACTTGCACATAGTCACGTTTTGGATCGTCCTTAATGTTTAAGGCTTAAGGAATGGGGTGGCTTAAGCGTTGATCAAGTTAAAGCCTTAACTCACATAACACACCCTGGGCAGTTGTCATGCATCATTGGTTATGCTGGTGCTGGAAAAACAACGGTTTTAGAGGCAGCACGAGAAGCTTGGGAAGCTTTCAGGCTACCTGGTCATTGGGTTAGCCCCAACCGGTAGAGCCGCGCAAAACTTATCGCAAAGTGGCATTAACAAGTTCGTTCGCCACAATTGGAGAGATAAAAGAAAACTTTAAAAAACAAATCAATCTTAGGGATAAATAAATCTACCAATTTATGTGATATTGCGTAGCACGCCCTAATACAAACATAATACGAGGTGGCTTCCATGTCTTTAACTTTGGTGTAACCCCCTATCAAAATTATCATGTTACGTATGAAAACATACTTGTTCATAACATACGTTGTGCACCATGGTTGATAGCAAGGCATGGAGACATAGAGTTTCCTCGAGGAACTCTAGCAGCTGGAGCTCCTGGATATTTTGACTTTGGGTTGGGCGACTACGGTCAGGGCTTGGAATCTCATCATATCATATCAGCTGCTACGCTTGCTACTCCTGCTGCAGCGAGTAGAGGTGTAGCTATTGCCATCCCACGTGCAATTCATTATCTTACTCTGAATTGGGGAGCTGGTGGCGCTGCCGAAAGAGCCATAGAATTAGGTATATTGCGTAACGGTCTCGGCGGAGCGCCAGTTGTTACTGCCGCCGTAAATCCAGCCCTTTGGCACAGAGAATTAACTGGCTTAGCTGGTGCATTTGCACGGGGACTTGATGGGCTTATTGCAGCAAGTGCTGCTGCTATAGGTGTATATCCTGGATATATAGGAATGCCGAATTTGATGTTAGCAGCAGCTGGAGGAATAATCTGGGACCTTATAACTGAGCTGGGAACCACAAATCCGGCGGAAGCAGTGGCTGTGAGAGCTGTCTTTTTTCCAGGTGCTGCAGTTGGAGGAGCTGGAGGTGCTGCTGGAGGTGCTGGTGGCGGTGGAGGAGGTTGGGTTAGAGGTGCTGATGGTCGTTTGGACAGAGGCTGAAAAAGGGTACCTCTCGCATTATGGTAAATTTAGTAGATAATAGGGTTAGTGATATGCATACAAAAAGCTTCTTTATTTTACTCATGATTTTTTTAATAGCATGTTTAAGAAACACAACTGCAGGTTCAATAGACGATGCTTTCTTTGAAAGCACCGGCCGTAATACGCATTCTTTTTTTAGCCGAGTAAATCCAGAAGGAATTGTATCCACAGAAAATGAAGTAATCATCGAAGAGTTGCTTATGGAGAGAATAATGCTTGATAATGAAATTTTAAAGTCAAAAAGCAACCAATTAGGCCTTCATTTTCAAGAGGAAGATACAAATAACTTTAACTTAAGTAGTATACATAAAATTACTACCAATCTAATGAGCTCATTCATGAACGCTTTAAGCGAATATTTAATTGATTGGACAAAATTAATTGCATCAGCATCAGGAAAAGGAAGCACCAAGAAGGGCAGCAGGAAGACCGCTGATGGTGCAGGGGGTGGCGGATCTGACGGTGGAAGTGCTTCTGGAGGCGCCGCCGGCGGATCTGGCGGCAGTGGAGGAGGAGGTTCGGGTAAGAAGAAGGGTAATTCTGGCAGCGGCAGCGGTGGTGCCGGAGGCGGATCTGGCGGCGGTGGAGGGGGGGGGGCACACGGAACTGCTACTGCTGAAGGGGAACGATTACCCTCCACTCGTTATGATGTTGAGTTAAATATCGGCGTTAATATTGTGACCCCTACAATCACTCAGCACCTTAGATTTGGTCAAACAGTTGCCGAAATAAGAGGTGTGTTAGGTGAGCCACGCTTACATACCCCACCTAGAATTGAGCATGAGACGCTTTTAGCTCCTGCCCGGGATCATTACGGTTTTTTTACCATTGATTATGATAGGGCGACTGGAAATAACGTTGAAGGAATTGCTATTTTCCCGGTAAAGCCAATTTATTTTAATGGTCGTGATTTATTTTCAATGAGATTCGTAGAGTTAATTGGTTTTTTGCGGTCCTTGGACTCTGAGCTTTTGTTAGAAGGAGGAAGGATTATATCAAAAAAATTAGGGATTGAAGCATTAGCTGAAGACGAAAGAGAAGATGTTCGTAAAACACAACTTATTGTACTGTTCCCTTTTAGTTATTGGGGGTGATTTTAATTACCCCGAAATTTTTCGAAAAAAATAAGTATGCAAACAGCCAAGTTTAATGGTGCCCCGTTAGGTTTAGCTGTATATATCCGGATTGCTTACAGAACAGTCGACAATGTATTTCATCAGCATAATATCAGCCGATTTTTGTTTTTTAAGTGTGTAGTCTCGATATTAAGAAGAGGTATTAGTAGGAGCGAGCATAAACTGCTTTTAGAGCGTGTAAAGCGGCTTGAGCGGATTTTAGGCCAGAAGACTGAGGAGATGGAAATCCTCAAAGAAGTTATCAAAATAAAGATATAGACTTAGAGTGCTATTGAAAGTTTTTGTGAGAATCAGCTTGTCTTAAATACTCGGCTAAATCTTTTTCATCCATTTCTCCAGCAGCCAATTGTTTCATAAGAAGGGCTGCTACGGATTCAGGGAGGGTAAAGGCTTTTCCATTACGCTCTAAGAAAATGTACATGGCCATGAATGCAATACGCTTGTTTCCATCGAGAAAAGGATGATTTTTTGCAAGAGAGTAAGCATATGAGGCAGCAAGGTCGTATAAATCAGGTTTATCATAGTGATAAAGATTGATGGGCCGTGAGAGAGCAGAGCTTAAAGCAGCCTCGTCTCTTAATCCGCCTAACCCTCCATGTTCTTTGATCAGCATCTTCTGAACAAGCAAGATGAGAGAAGACTGAAGCCAGAAAGGTTCTTTCACTGGGCCAATTCACGTAAAGTATTGCGATACCGACGCATTCCCTTTTCTGCAGCTTTCATTTGCTCAGCAAATTCTGCATTATAAGGCGTAAGTTCATAGCCATTAGGCGTTTCCACAAGAAAAAGCTCATCTCCTTCTTGCAGATGGAGACGGTTTAATAAGTCCCGTGGAAGAATAACACCTGCAGAAGATCCTACGGCTCTAATTTTAAGAGAAATCATTTTTGTCCCTTTCATATTATAATTTATATTATAACGGCCACGGGCTTTTGTCAACTGTTTCAAAAACGGTCGTTTTTGACATGCCCAATAATGGGTTCAATGACAGAACGTCGTTTAATATCCCGCTTGATGGCATCTGTTACCCCCCGTTTTTGCCTGGACAAAAAGACACGTGTTTTAGGTTCATTCAGCTTGTGACCTTTATATCCCTCGTCCGCAACAAAGCGTTCGGGCACTTTGCCGATGATTTGTTTGATATGAGCAACAGCCTGTTCAAGGGTATGGCCATCATAGGGCCGGCCATGAAGAGCAGCCGCATGAAGCACAAAATGCTTGCCCTTGTGGCCAGAAGCTCTAAGGTTCGTGGCGATAGAGACTTTAACCCCAAATTCGTAAGGATGACGGGCTTTGCCTTTTCCAATGCACTCTACCTCAGGGGCATGCCATGAATAAAGATAATCCGGATCTTTGCGTTTCTGTTTCCAGATCTGTCTGGCTTTCCGAATGGTTTTCTTGAGATGCTCACAAGCTGTCTCTGCTGTTTTTTCCAGCTTACGCTCCACATCTCTAATGAGCCTGCCTAAACGTACACGCATAAATTTTAGCTCCCGATTGGCCCGCCGTTTCTGATTCGCATGAAGATAGCGGCCCACTTTTATGGAAGCCTTTTGGGCAACCCGCTTGTAGCTTTGACGCAGCTTAATCCCCACCTTTTGAGGGCCTTGTTGCATGGATGAGGGAGGGTATTGGCAAGAGAGAAGAGTTGCGCTACTAAGCGAGAATGAAAAAACACCGAAAAGAGCGCAACTGGTCGCAATATAACCAAAAGTTAAAAACAATAGCAAGACTAGAATTC
>Ga0066256_1001003_pt2 | contig 27113 bp, 22 predicted proteins | sample ThiBio_1000_biof_FD_87107 | JGI IMG/M metagenome (GOLD analysis project Ga0066256, IMG submission 87107) | Wastewater bioreactor microbial communities from Cape Town, South Africa - Thiocy_expt_1000_biof (version 2) | ecosystem: Engineered > Bioreactor > Thiocyanate-remediating >... | reverse complement strand
GTGCCGCAGCTCAGCCACTGGTTCGAGATGCGCACCGGCAGCATTGCTGGGCTCTCGGCGCGGTTCCCGGATCACGGCGGTTTCTGGGGCGGGCTCGCCCTGGGCTCCGGCCTCGGGCTCGCGTGGACTCCCTGCGTGGGGCCGATCATGGCGTCGGTCATCACGCTGGCGCTCAACCAGAGCGTTACCGGCGGTGCCGTGCTGGTGACTCTCGCCTATGCCCTGGGGACGGCCATTCCCATGGGCGCGGTGATCTTCGGCGGCAGGGCGCTGGTGCGCCGTGTCGGCTTCCTGCAGCGGCACACGACGCTGATCAGGCTGGTCTTCGGGCTCCTGCTCATTCTTGCTGCCATCCTCATTCTCTCCGGTTTCGACCGGGCCATCCAGACCTGGCTGCTGATCGCATTCCCGCAATGGGAGAGCGTGCTCGTCGGCTGGGAACCTCAAACCGAACTCTGACCTCACAAGGAGATCTGCAATGCGTGTCGCTCACTCCCTGCGTATCGGCCTCGCCGCCCTTACGCTCTCGACTGCCGCCGTCACCGACTTCCAGGGCCTGATCGGCAAGCCCGGCGTGAAGGTGATCGATATCCGCGCGCCTGAGGCCTATGCCGCCGGCCACATCGACGGTGCCATCAGCATCCCGCTGACCTCGATCAGCATCGAGGCCAATGGCCTGCGCAATCAGGTGCCGGAGCGTCCGGTGCTCGAGGCCATCTTCTCGGCCGCCGGCCTCAGCTACGATGATACGCTGGTGCTCTATGGCGACGATCTCGCCGGCCGCGCCTTCATCGCCTTCGATCAGTCCGGCTTCGAGAAGATCCACGTCGTCGAGGGCGGCCTCACCAACTGGACGGGCGCGGTCACCCAGGTTGCCACGGCGCCGACCCCGACCACTTTCGTCCTCGATCGCGCCAAGGCCGAGATCGTCGACAAGGACTACGTGCTCTCCAAGCTCGAGGCCTCGGGCGTCTTCATCATCGACAGCCGCGATCCGGACAGCTTCAACAAGGGCTCTATCCCCGGCTCGTTCAACGTCCCGATTTCGCTGTCGCATGCCAAGGCCGGCCTCAACGATCCGGATGCCCTCGTCGCGGCGCTGAACGCGCTCGGCGTCGCTAAGGACAGCGAGATCATCACCACCTGCGGTTCGGGCAACGTTGCGTCCAACCAGCTCGCGGCCCTGCGCGACCTCGGCTACACCAACATCAAGCTGTACGATGGCAGCTGGGGCGAGTGGGGTGCAGATCCGGCGACCCCGAAGGTCGTCAACTGAGCCTCTTCATCTGACGGTGTCCTGCGGTCAACGGCGGCCGCAGGAACCGCACTCGATCGACTTCGCAAACTCCGCCTCGCCAGAGGCGGAGTTGTCATTTTCACCTGCCGGGAAGAGGCCCAAGTCGCGTCGCGACGAGGTCGGCCAGCCGATCGGCAACTGCCTCTTTGTCCGCTTCCGGCCACTCCGTCACGCCGTCCGGCGAAATGATCGAGACGCGGTTGCGGGTGCCGCCCATGACGCTTGGTCCCTCCCTCGACGAAACATCGTTGGCGACGATCAGGTCGGCGCCCTTGCGCGCCAGCTTGGCCCGCGCGTTGGCGATCAGGTTCTGCGTTTCGGCGGCAAAGCCGATCACCAGACGCGGCCGTTGCGGATGGTGGCCGATGCCGTCGAGGATATCGGGGTTGAGCGTCAGCGTCAGGGACAGCTCGCTCTCGCCCGGCCGCTTCTTCATCTTCTCGTCCGCAAGCGCGGCTGGCCGCCAGTCGGCCACCGCCGCGACGAAGATGCCGGCGTCGGCCGGCAGCAGGCTTTCCACGCGGTCGCGCATCTCGATCGCGGTTTCCACATGGTGGGTCACGACGCCCGCCGGGTCAGCCAGCTCGACCGGACCGGAGACGAGATGCACCTGTGCGCCGCGCGCCGCCAGCGCCTCGGCGATGGCGTGGCCCTGCCGTCCCGACGAGCGGTTGGCAATGTAGCGGACCGGGTCGATGGGCTCATGCGTCGGCCCCGAGGTGACGATGATGCGTCGCCCGGCCAGCGTCGGTTCCACCGGCGCGAGCAAATGCTCGAGCGCCGCAACGATCTCCAGCGGCTCGGCCATGCGGCCCTCGCCGGCTTCGCCGCTTTCGGCCATCTCGCCGCGCCCCGGTCCGACGAGACGCACGCCGTCGCCGCGCAGCGTCGCGATGTTGCGGCGCACCGCCGGATGCTCCCACATCGAGGGGTTCATCGCCGGGGCGAGCAGCACCGGCGCCCGGGTCGCCAGCAGGACCAGCGAGGCGAGATCGTCGGCATGGCCGTTCGCCAGCTTGGCGATCAGGTCCGCCGTCGCCGGCGCCACCACCACCGCGTCGGCCTCCCGCGCCAGCCGGATGTGCCCGACATCGCTCTCGCCGTCATAGGCGAACAGGTCGGCATGGACACGATCGTCCGTCAGCGCCGCGAAGGACAGCGGGGTGACAAATTGCTGGGCGGCATTGGTCATGACGCAGCGGACGGCGAAGTTCCGCTCGCGCATCCGTCGGACCAGGTCGAGCGATTTGTAGGCGGCGATCCCGCCGCCGACCACCAGCAGAATTCTGCGCTTGTCCATCCGTCCTCTCTCCAGCTGCCGCCCTGACTAGTCTGCCGGCAAGGCGCGTTCAACCGTCGTCGGAGCTGCGGGTCGCGCAAAACTGCTGCAAACGGCGAGCAGATCGTTAGCCATTTCACGGACTGCTGATCCGCCGGCCCTGCTGATCTTAACCGGCCGCAAACACATTGCAGCAAACAAGGTAGCAGTAGCGTGAGTTGTGAGTGGTTGGTCTTCGGATGTCGATGCTTGTCGGGCCTGGGGCCAAGATACGAAAGCTTCTCGGGCGCTTCGCCAAAGAGACCGGCGGCGCCTTTGCTGTCGTTACTGCTGTATTGGGCATTGTGCTCGTGGCTCTCGCCGGCGCCACTGTCGATTTCGTGCAGTGGCAGCACATGCGCAACGTCGCGCAGAGCGTCGCCGATTCCGCTTCGCTGGCCGCTGCCACGTCTTCGGCCGAACAGGACCAGGAAATTCTAGACATCGCTCAGGGGTTGCTTACCAGTGCCGCGGGCGGTGAGGGGCTGGCGGTGACCAATGCCACCTACAATGACGAATCCCGCCTCGTCCAGGTGCGGATCAATGGCACCTATCCCACGGTTTTCGTTGCGCTCGTCGGCGTCGGCGAGCTGCCGGTCAACGTCGTTTCCGTAGCCGAGCGGGCCTCGCCGGGCTCGCTCGAAGTGGCGCTCGTCCTCGACAATACGTGGTCGATGTCGGACGACGATGCGACCGGGGTGACCAAGATCGCCGCGCTGAAATCGGCAGCCTCCAAGCTCATCACGACCCTGTTCACCGGCACTTCGGGTGGCATCAGCGCCAGCCTCGTCCCCTATGCCAACTACGTGAACGTCGGCACCGAGAACCGCTATCAGCCGTGGATTTTCGTGCCGGCCGACTACGACACCACGAGTGCCAAGGTCTGCGAGACCAAGACCACCAAGCAGCAGTGCGTCAAGGGCACGCCCAAGACCTGCACGCGCGTCGTCGATGGTGTCTCCGAGACCTATGACTGCACGCCCAATGTCTGCACGGACGTCACCGTCCCGCCCTATCAGTCGTGCAGCGGCGGCGGCACCACCAAGTACCGCTGGTACGGCTGCGTGCGTTCGCGCACCACCGGCACCAACCGCCTGACCGACCAGAACATCGGCGATCTCTACCAGGGTTTCCTCGGCACCTCGCGCGGCTGCCTGAACCCGATCCTGCCGCTCACCGACGATGCCAACCTGCTGCGCACGAACATCAACGCGATGATCGTGAACTCGGGCAGCTACCGGCCGCTGACCTACATTCCCACTGGCGTCCTGTGGGGCATCAACACGCTGTCGCCGACCATGCCGTTCACCGAAGGCGCCGAGTATGATCCCGAGAACAAGCAGCCGCACAAGGCGCTGGTGCTGATGACCGATGGCGACAATACGCTGCGGTTCCAGGCGAGCGACGGCCAGCACGTGGCGCTCTCCACCAACGTCAAGACCGGCGCGACGCAGAAGACCCAGACCGATACCGATACGCAGGCGCTCTGTACCTACGCCAAGAGCAACGGCATCGAGATCTTCACGGTGGCGTTCGGCGATCTGACGGCGGAGGCGAATACGCTGCTGTCGAACTGCGCCAGCAGCGTGGACAATTACTTCCTCGCGCAGAACGCCGACGAACTGGAAGATGCTTTCGACCAGATCGCCAAGAGCCTGTCGGTCATCCGGCTCGTCCGCTGATCCACCCTCGCGGCGGCCTCAGCCCAGCAGGCGCTGGGCGAGGTCGGCGCATTGGCGGCGGATATCCGGCACGGCCTCGATTTCGAAGAACTGCCCGCGGGTGAGCGGGCCGACAGCAAACAGCCGGGACGATGTCGTCCCGTCCGCCGCGATGGCGTTGAGATCGGTAGTCACGTCGAGGCCAATGCGTTGCGGATCGGGACGGATCGCGCCGGCCTCGAGCAGCGAGCGGATCACCGGATTGCTGCTGGTCTCCACATCGAGCGCGATGCCGCCGCAATCGTAGACGCGGTGGACGACGATGGCCTCGGATTCGTGGTGGCCGCGCCGGCGCACCGCGGCGCGCACGTCGTCGCCAAAGCGTTCGAGATGCAGCACCTCGCCGGCCATCAGCTGAATCTGCCCGTTAGCGATGGCGCGCTGCAGGCGGCTGTGCAGGCCCGGCGGCACCCGGTGGCGATGGATGTTCCAGAACGGTCGCAAGTGGTTGAGGAATTGCCGGCGCGCGTCCGCCGGCCAGCTCTGCCACAACCGCTGGTTGAAGGGGCGCAGGCCGTCAACCACGCTGCGCCAGTCGTTGCCGTTGGCCTCCGCCTCCTGCACGAGGCTGCGGAACCAGCGCGTGAGGTAGGGCAGGTTGGTGCCGAAGGGCACGTCGGCGGCATCGATGGCGAGCGGCAGGCTGCGCTGGTGCGGCAGCGGCAGCAGCCCGTGGCGCGAGACGATGCGGATCGGACCGCGGTGCCGGCGCGCCGCCAGTGTCAGCCAGGCGTCGACCATGCTCGGGCCGGAGCCGAGGATCATCACCGAGGCGTCGGGGTCGATCGGCGTGTCGGCGTCCGAGCCGGCGCGCACAGCCACCCCGTTGCCGCGCGATGGCTGCTCCTCGTGCCCCACCGCGAGCACCACGGCCTGCGCGACGTGGCAGGTGCCGTCGGCCAGCTCCACTTCCATGCCGCCGGGCCGCTCGCGCACCGCGACGGCCTGCGCGTCGACCACGGTCAGCCGGGCGTCGCCGGATGCGGTGGCGGTGGCGCTGCGCACCAGCTCGCCCAGATATTCGCCGTAGATCGGGCGGGGCGCGAACAGCCAGGGATCGTCGGGCAGCTCGGGATGGCGCGCCAGCAGCCAGTTGTGGAAATGGTCCGGCTCATCGGCATAGGCGCTCATGTTGGCGGCTGGCACGTTGAGGATGTAGTTCGCCTGATCGGACGAAAAGGCGAGTCCCCGCCCGAGCTGGCCGCGCTTCTCGATGATGGTCACCCGCAGGCGCGGGTCGGACTGGCGCAGCAGGTGCGCGCTGAGCAGGATGCCGCTGGCGCCGCCGCCGATAACGATGATCGAATGTGCTGCGGTCATCGGCGGCGACCCGCCGCTGTGCTGCTCATGCCTGCTTGAGCTCGGGCAGCACCAGCTCGCCGTTCCCCAGCCGCCGCATTTCGGCAAGGCTGGTCTTGTCGAGCACGTCGGCGATGGCGTTGCGGACATCCAGCATCAGGTGCCGGACCTGGCAGGTCGCCATGTCGCAATCCTCGCAGGGTTCGTAGCGGGTGCGGCTGGCACAGGGAAACGGGGCGAGGGGGCCGTCCAGCACCCGGATGACGTGGCCGACCTGGATATTTTCCGGCGGCCGCGCGAGGCCGTAGCCGCCGAGCCGCCCCTTGCGCGACACCACGAAGCCGGCGTTGCGCAGCTCATTGAGGATGGTGTCGAGAAACTTCTTGGGGATGTTGTGCTGCTGCGCGATGTCGCCGATGACCGCCGAGGTGCCCGGCGGCAATCCTGCCAGGTGCACCAGGGCCTTGAGGCCGTACTTGCCTTTGCGCGTCAGCATTGTCGGGGTTTGCCGGGTGGATCGACCGCCCGGAATGGCCGGACGGCTCACCAATAGTCGGCGCCCGCCCCGCGGACAAGACTTCCCTGTCGGCTCAGCCCTTGAGGCTGACGACATTGGACAGGTGGGGTTGGGGCACGGCCTCGTACCGATGCGGCACTCGCCGCGTCAGCACCTGCGCCAGCTGGCCTGCTGCCAGCTCGACGCGGGCAAGGATGCCGGGGTCGGTCTGCTCGTAGTTATCGAACGATTTGTCGTCGGCGTAGATCCCGGTGGGCAGCGTCAATGCCGAAAAGAAGCCGAACAGCGGGCGCAGCTGGTGCTCGACCACCAGCGCATGCCGCTGGCCGCCGCCCGTCGCCGCGAGAATCACCGGCATGCCGGTGAGCGCGTTCATGTCGATGAAGTCGATCAGATGCTTGAACAGCCCCGGATAGCTGCCCTTGTAGACCGGCGCCGAAACGACGAGCGCATCGGCGGATTCGATCGCCTCGACCACGCGCAGCGCGGCGGGGCTCAGTTGCGCCCGGGTGAGCGCCGCGCCGAGGCCCGGACCGGCATCGATGATGTCGTAGGGCTCGATGCTGACCGGCGCCTGCTGCTGGACGCGCCGGGCGATGAGGTCGGCCAACGCGCGCGAGCGGGACGGGCGCTGCAGGTTGCCCGTGAAGGTCACGAGACGGAAGGGATCGGCGGTCATCGGAACTCCTGGCGGGAAGGGTGCTGGCCGGCCGTCGCTGGCGGCCAGCACGTTTGGGCAATACGCGGCCGGCTCAGTAGAAGGGCGGCAGCAGCGAGACGAAGCGCGCCTCGTCCTCGTTGGTGTCGCGCACACGCGCATAGGGCTGGCCGGTCAGCCAGGCGACATGCGCCTCCGGCTCGCTGGGGGCCGGGTCGCGCCGCGGGGCGCTTGCGGCGGTGTGTTCGGGGGGCGGAACGTCGTCGGGACGGATGTCCTTGCGGAAGGTTGTCGTGAAGAACTCCAGCATCTCGGTCTCCTGCCGTTGGCGATCGTAACTATGGCGGCCCTGCGGCCCATCCCTGAAGAGCGCCCCGCTGCCGGGAGGAGCTTGGCAGCGGGGCAGTTGCGCGACGTTCCCCAGGGAAGGTCCGTCGCGAAGCGGCAACCTCGTAAGGTGAGGGACAGCGTAGGAAATGCCCACTGCGTATGTCGAGTTATGGAAGTGCTGCCGTCGGAACCGAAGACGGAACCGTTTTCTCCGCGTCACTACCCAGCGGCGCAAAATGATACCGCATGGGCCGATCTTGTCTGGGTTTGGTGCGACGCTGTTCTAAAATGTCGCTGCGAGTGCCGGTTCGCAGTGCTCCCTGAGAGGGCCGCTTCTGCGCTTATTCCCGTCGTCTCGATGGCGAGGATGACGGCATTCCAACGACCGTTCCAAAAATAGTCGATTGTTTTGGTGGTCTATAATTGAGCCGTTCGCGGTTCCCGCTAGCCTTTCGTCATGAGCCGACGACCTCGCTCCTCCCTCGGGTCCGGCACATCTCATCATGGCAAAGGAAAGACTTCCCGTGTCCCTCAAACAATTCTTCCGCAAGCGGGTTCGGACCGCTGCCGCCCTCGCCGCCGTGCTCGCTCTTTCCGTCTCGGTCCCGGTGCTCGCCCAGGATGCGCCGGTGCAGGGCGGCACGCTGATCTATCTCGAGCAGCAGGCCCACACGAACCTCTATCCGCCCTCGGGCGGCTTCTATCCGAACGGTGGCGTACTTAATCAGATCACCGACAAGCTGACCTACCAGAACCCCGAGACGCTCGAAATCGAGCCGTGGATCGCCGAGAGCTGGGAGGTCAATGCCGACGCCACCGAGTACACCTTCAAGCTGCGGTCGGGCGTCACCTTCTCGGATGGCACGCCGGTCGACGCCGCGACGGTCGCCCTCAACTACGACATCTTCGGGCTCGGCAAGCCGAACCTGAAGTACCCGGTCTCCGAGGTCATCAACAACTACGACCATTCCGAAGTCATCGACGAACACACCGTGAAGTTCGTGTTCAAGCGCCCGTCGCCCGGCTTCCTCCAGGGCACTGCGGTGATCGGCTCCGGCCTCGTCTCGACCGCCACTCTGGCGCTGCCCTTCGACGAGTTGGGCGATGCCACCAAGATCATCGGCTCGGGCCCGTTCGTCGTCGCCAGCGAGACGCTCGGAAAGGAGCTCAAGCTCACCGCCCGTGAGGACTACAACTGGGGTCCGGCGAAGTTCGAGCATCAGGGCCGCGCCTATCTCGATGGCATCACCTACATCATCCCCCCCGAGGCCAGCGTGCGGATCGGCGCGCTGCTCGCCGGGCAGGCCGACGTCATCCGCCAGATTCAGGCCTATGACGAGCCGCAGGTGACCGCCGCGGCCTTCACGCTGCTCGCGCCCAATACGCGCGGCGTGAACAATTCCATCGCCTTCCGCCCCGACAATCCGCTGGTTGCCGACATCAAGGTCCGCCAGGCCCTGAGCCTCGCCACCAACACCCAGGAGATCGTCGACACGCTGTTCTCCGAGAACTATCCGCGCGCGACCTCGGTGATCTCCTCGAAGGCCGCCGGTTACGTTGACTATTCGGACAAGCTGGTGTTCGACCAGGAGAAGGCGAAGGCGCTGCTTGCCGAGGCAGGCTGGACGCCGGGCCCGGATGGCATCCTCGCCAAGGACGGCCAGAAGCTCGATCTCACCGTCTACGTCTCGCTGCCGCAGCCGCAGAACGAGGGTGTGCTGCAGCTCATTGCCCAGCAGTGGGCGCAGGTCGGCGTCAAGCTCAACGTGCTGCCGGGCGATGCGGGCACCCGCACGCTTGATCAGCTCGATCCGCTGAAGACGCCGGTGACGGTGGCGATGGTCGGCCGCGCCGATCCGGACGTCATCAAGTCGGGCTTCCACCCCAAGAACCGCGATTGGCTGCTGCAGAAGGGCGGCTCGAGCCAGAACGTGCAGAGCTTCGTCGATGACGACCTGAACACGCTGCTCGAAGCCATCGCCTCGGAGCCGGATCACGACAAGCGCCTCGCCATCTCGGGCGAGATCCAGGCCCGGGTGCTCGACCAGTACTACCAGATCCCGATCTTCGAGGAGCCGCAGGCCTTCGCCGCTGCCCCCTATGTGCACGGGCTCGAGTTCGAAGCCGTTGGCCGGCCAAGCTTCTACAACGTGTGGCTGTCCCGCTGATCCGATCCCGGTCCTGGGCCGCGGCCCGGGACCTCTCCCTCCCTCTGAGGACTGAACCATGACGCGCTATGTCATCGGCCGCATTGCCCAGGCGGCGCTGGTTGTGTGGGCGGCCTTCACGGTGTCGTTCCTGCTGCTGCAGGCGCTGCCCGGCGATGCCATCATGATCAAGTTCCTCAATCCCGAGCTTGGCCTCGGGCCGGACGAGGTGCAGGCGCTGCGCGAGGCCTATGGCGTCGATCAGCCGCTGCTCGTGCAATATCTCCAGGCGCTGGGCAATTTCCTCACCGGCGATTTTGGCTATTCGGTGCAGGCGGGCGTCCCCGTCAGCCCCCGGCTCTGGGTCAATCTGCCGGCAACGCTGCGGCTCGCAACGCTGGGCCTCGCCTTCGCCGCCGTGCTCGCCGTGGCGCTGGCATTCCTGTCGACGCTGTCGCCTTTCGTCTGGCTGCGGGCAGTGATCCAGGCGGCGCCCGGCCTCTTCGTTTCCATCCCCGTCTTCTGGCTCGGCATCATGCTGATCCAGATCTTCTCGTTCCGCCTCAAATGGATTTCCGTCATCAATCCGGGCGAGTTCGAGGGGCTGATCCTGCCGGTGCTGACGCTGGCGGTTCCCATCTCGGCGCCGCTGGCACAGATCCTGATGCGCAATATCGACGAGGTGCTGACGCAGCCCTTCGTCGCCGTGGCGCGGGCCAAGGGGGCATCGCCCGCTGGCGTGCTCTGGCGCCACGTCGCCAAGAACGCGCTCCTGCCGACGATGACCATGGCCGGCGTGCTGTTCGGCGAACTGCTGGCCGGCGCGGTGATCACCGAGACGGTGTTCGGCCTCAGCGGCATCGGCAGCCTGACAGAGCAGTCGGTCCGCTTCCAGGACAGCTCGGTGATCCAGGCCGTCGTGGTGTTCTCCGCCGTCTGCTTCGTCGGCGTGAACCTCATCGTTGATCTGCTCTACCCCGTCTTCGATCCCCGTCTTCGCAAGCAGAAGGTTGCCGCCGCATGAGCAGCATTAGCTCCACCGATATCCTCGCGGAAAAGCCGGTCGCCGCGTTTGCCGCCGCCGGGCCGCTCCTCGCCCGCCTGCGGCGCCTCCAGCCGGGGCTCGTGCTGTCCTGGGTGATCGTCGCCATCGTCGTGCTGTGGGCCGTTGCGCCCCAGCTCTTCTCCACCTACAATCCGGTGCAGGGCGTGCCGACCGAAAAGCTGCAGGCACCGAGCCTGCTGCATCTGCTCGGCACCGATGCGCTGGGGCGCGATCTTTTCGCCCGCATCGTTCACGGCGCCGTCCATTCGCTGACCGGCGCCTTCGTCGCGGTGACCGTGGGTCTCATCGTGGGCACCAGCCTCGGGCTCGTCGCGGCCTCGGTGGGCGGCATCGTCGAGGATGCCATCATGCGGCTGATCGATGTGCTGCTGTCCATCCCCGGCCTGCTGCTGATGCTCAGCATCATCATCCTGCTCGGCTTCGGCACGGTGAATGCGGCCATCGCCGTCGGCATCACCTCGATCGCGGCGTTCGCGCGCCTGTCGCGCTCCGAGGTGGTCCGCGTGCGGCGCAGCGATTATGTCGAGGCAGCCTTTGGCAGCGGCGGCACCTTCCTCGCCGTGCTGTGGCGGCACGTGCTGCCCAACTCGCTGACTTCGGTGCTGGCGTTCGCCGCGCTGCAGTTCGGCTCGGCCATCCTGCAGATTTCGACGCTCGGCTTTCTCGGCTATGGCGCGCCGCCGCCGACCCCGGAATGGGGCCTGCTGATCGCCGAGGGCCGCAACTACATCTCCACCGCGTGGTGGCTCACCACGGCCCCGGGCATCGTCGTCGTCATCACGGTGCTGGCTGCCAACCGCATTTCCCGCTCGCTCGGAAAGGTCCGGTGATGGCTGCGCTGCTTTCCGTCGAAAACCTCGTCGTCTCCTACAGCGAGAACGATAACCGCCATCGCGTCGTCCACGATGTATCGTTCACTGTTGAACCGGGCGAAGTCGTGGCACTGGTCGGCGAGTCCGGCTCCGGCAAGACCACCACGGCGCAGGCCGTGATCGGGCTTCTCGCCGAGAACGGCCGCATCGAGCAGGGCGCCATCCGGCTCAATGGCGAGGAAATCTCGCGCTGGTCGGGCAAGCGTCTCGATACCATCCGCGGCCGGCAGATTTCGCTGATCCCGCAGGATCCGACGAGCTCGCTCAATCCGGTCAAGACCATCGGGGCGCAGGTCGGCGAGATCCTGCGCATTCACGGCGAGCGCGACAGCAAGGCGGTGGATGCGCGGGTCATCGAGCTGCTCGCTCGTGTCGGGCTGTCCGATCCCGAGTTGCGGGCGCGGCAGTATCCGCACGAGCTGTCGGGCGGCATGAAGCAGCGCGTGCTGATCGCCATCGCCATTGCGTTGAAGCCGCAGCTCATCATCGCCGACGAGCCGACCAGCGCGCTCGATGTCACCGTGCAGCGCCGCATCCTCGATCTCATCGATGACCTGCGCCGCGAATCCGGCACGGCGGTGCTGCTCGTCACCCACGATCTTGGCGTCGCGGCCGATCGGGCCGATCGCATCGTCGTCCTGCAGCATGGCCGCATTCAGGAGACGGGCGATGCCCGCTCGCTGCTCGGCGCGCCGCAAAGCGAGTATGCCCGCCAGCTGCTTGCCGATGCGCCCTCGCTCTCGAAGGCTGGCTTCCGGGCTGCGCGGCCGCAGGCCGGCAACGACAATGCCATCGTGGTCGAGGGGCTGGTGCAGGATTTTTCCATCGAAGGCCGCAGCAGCTTCCGCGCCGTGGATGGCGTGAGCTTCAGCGTCCGGCGCGGCACCACGCATGCGCTCGTCGGCGAGTCCGGCTCGGGCAAGACGACCACCGTGCGCGATGTCGTCGGCCTCGGCCGGCCGACAGCGGGCAGGGTGGAGATCGGCGGCACCGATATTGCCACGCTCAAGGGCGATGATCTGCGGCAGCTGCGTCGGCGCATCCAGCTGGTCTATCAGAACCCGTTTTCCTCGCTCGATCCGCGCCAGACCGTATTCGGCATCGTGGAAGAGCCGTTGCTCAACTACACCCGGCTGCCGGCGTTCGAACGTGCCGCCAAGGTGCTTGGTCTGCTTGGCCGCGTCGGCCTGCCGGAATCGCTGCATCGCCGGCGCCCCCGGGCGCTGTCGGGTGGCCAGCGTCAGCGCGTCGCCATTGCGCGGGCCCTCGTCCTCGATCCCGAGGTGCTGGTGCTCGATGAGGCGGTGTCCGCCCTCGACGTCACCGTCCAGGCGCAGATCCTCAAGCTGCTCGACGAACTGCAGCGCGAGCTCGGCCTCACCTATCTCTTCGTCTCGCACGATCTCGCGGTCGTGCGGCAGATCTCCGACACCGTCTCGGTGCTGCAGAACGGCCGTCAGGTTGAAAGCGGCACGGTGGAGCAGGTCTTCGCCCATCCCCAGAGCGCCTATACGCGCGAACTCATCGACGCCATTCCCGGACAAAGGAGCCACGCCGTTGCCTGACCCCATCATCAAACGCCTCGGCTTCTTCACGCGGCTGCTCGACGAGGTCGGGCCGAGCGATCGCTTCACGCTGGCGACCGAGCAGATCGTACGCGCCGAGGCGCTGGGCTTCGATTCCGCCTGGGTGGCGCAGCACCATTTCAACCGTAGCGAAGGCGGCTTGCCCGCGCCGCTGGTCTTCCTCTCGCATGTCGCCGCGCATACCCGGCGCATCCGGCTGGGTACCGGCATCGTCACGCTGTCGCTCGAGGATCCGGTCCGGGTGGCCGAGGACGCGGCGGTGCTCGATCTGCTCTCCGGCGGCCGGCTCGAGCTGGGCGTCGGCTCGGGCGGCACGCCGTCCTCCTTCGCGGCCTTCGGGCGGGACAGCGCCGAGCGCGGGGCGATCTTCGAGCGTCACCTCGATCGGCTCCGGACGGCCGTGTCGGGCTCGCCGCTCGACGGCAAGGACACGCTCTACCCGCCCGCCTTCGCGTTGACCGAGCGCCTGTGGCAGGCGACCTTCTCCGTCAACGGTGGCCGCCGTGCCGGCCAGGTCGGCGACGGTCTCATGCTGTCGCGTACGCAGCCACGCCCGGCCGACCAGCCGCAGGCGACGCTGCCCGATATTCAGCATCCGATCGTCGATGCCTATCTCGCGGCGCTGCCGGCCGAGATCGCGCCGCGCATCGTTGCCTCGCGGACGCTGTTCGTCGCCGATGACCGGGCCGAGGCCCGCCGCTATGCCGAAGTCGGCCTGCAGCGCGCCGTCGCCGGGCTCAAGCGCGCCGGCCACACCTTTGCGGGCGACAGCCTCGACGAGCTCATCGCCGCCACCGACACCCATGTCGGCACCGTCGAGGAGGTGATCGCCTCGCTGAGCCGCGACACGGTGCTGCCGCGCGTCAGCGATGTGGTGTTCCAGGTCCATTCGGTCGATCCGCCGCCGGCGCTGATCCTGCGCTCGATCGAGCTGATCGCGACCAAGGTCGCCCCCGCCCTCGGCTGGACGCCGGCCGCGCCCAACGCTGCCGCTGCGCCCCGCTTCGCCATTGTCCGCTAACGGAGTCTTCCGATGACCCATGTTCCCGATGTGATCGACGCCCTTGTCGGCATCACGCCCGGCTCGCCGCTCGATGTCGTCCGCTCGCAGCGGCCCGCCGCGCGTGAAAACGCGCAGAAGAGCTATCTGGCACTGTTCGCGCCTGCCCACCCCGGCGGGGTTTCGCCGGCGGAGCGCTTTGCGGTGGCGCTGTTCGTGGCTGGCCTCCATCGCCATACGGCGACCGCCATCCACTATCGTGCCGGCCTCAGCCAGCACGCATCCGAAGAGCTGGTCCGCGCCATCGACGACGAGGTTCGGCGCGGCGAGACCAGCGGTCCCTATGGGCGCTATCCCGCTGGCCCGCTCACCGTCGAGGATGTGCCGGGCATCGTGCATCGGGTTGCCGACACCAACCGCAAGGTACTGGGCGACCGGCTGAGCGCGGCGCTTGAGCACGCACATCTGCTCGTCTATCGCCCGCGCGATGCCAGTTCGGCGGCGCTGCAGGCGCTGCTCGATGCCGGCTGGTCGAGCAGCGACGTGGTGACGCTGTCGCAGCTGGTCGCCTTCCTCGCCTTCCAGATCCGGGTCGTCATCGGCTTCCGCGCCCTCGCTGCCACCAGCGCGATCGCCGACGCCTACACCGCCCGCCCCATCAGCCCCGTCGCTGCCGCCTGAGGTTCGAGATGACCGAGAACGCCATTGCCCACGATATCGCCGACCGCCCGGTCGTCTTCACGCAGGACGAAATCGGCTGGGTCCCCTGGCTCGAGCCGCTGACGGAGGCCGAGCTCACCGAGCGTCACTGGGCCGGTCTCGTCGATGCGTCGCGGGCGAAGTCGCCGTACTTCATGCTGCTGGCCCGCGATCCCGAAATCCTCGAGGCCCGCACGAAGACCGACAAGGACATCTTCTACAATCCCGATGCCGGCCTGCCGCGCGCGGAGCGCGAGCTGGCCGCCGCCGCGACCTCGCGCACCAATGGCTGCATCTTCTGCGCCTCGGTCCACGCGCGCTTCGCCTCGACGCATTCGAAGCGCCGCGACGACGTGCAGCGGCTGCTGGATCAGGGCACTGGCGTCGATCTGGGGGAGCGCTGGAATGCGGTAGTCGCAGCCTCCGTCGCGCTGACCGAGACGCCGTCGCGCTTCGGCGAAGCCGAGATCGACCGGCTGCGCTCGACCGGTCTCGATGATCTCGCCATCGCCGACACCATCCAGGCGGCTGCCTTCTTCAACTGGGCCAACCGGCTCATGCTGTCGATCGGCGAGCCGACGCCGGCGGCCGCCTGAGTGCGGGATTGGCGGCCCCGGCATCCGGCCGGGGCCGCGCTGCCGCTACGCCCCGAGCTTCGGCACCAGCGCGTCGCGGGCAGGGATCGTCGCGCTCAGCGCGCTGCCCGTGCCCCAGTAGCTGCCGGTCGGCTTCAGCCCGGCATGCTCGCCGCCCAGCGCAACCGTCACCTGCTGCGTCTCGCGCGTCGGGTTGAGCAGCCACAGCGCCCCGTTGCCACTGTCATCGCGATGCAGCCGGGCCAGCACATTGCCGTTGCCCGTCGTCACGTGCTGGGTGCGTCCGGTCCAGGCGAAGACATCGGCGAAGTAGCGCAGGTTCTCGGCATTGCTGGTCTTGAAATAGGCGATGCCGGGATGCGTGCCGACGAGCAGCGTGCGGCCTTTGCCATGCGTATTCTCGATCACCGCGACGCGTCCGTCGCCGAACGTGCCGCGCACCGTGCCGGTGGTCGGCGCATAGGCCTGCAGGAAGCCGCCGCCCTTCACCGTCCTGCCGTCGAGGGTAAAGCTGATCCGGTCGCCGATATCGGGCATGAACTCGACGTCGGCCTCGCGCGCCCCGAACACAGCGTCGAGCCCGTTGTGCGGCTGCACCGTGCCCACCTTGCCGCGGTCGCCGAAATAGCCGGGGGTCGCCTCCGAGATCAGCGTGCCGCCGGCGCTCACCCAGTCAGCGAGCGCCTTCGCATGCTCGGCGGTCAGCATGATCGGGTAGGGCGCATAGATGGTGTCGTAGTCGCCGATGTGGTCGATATGCACCCAGTCCGGCTGCAGCCCGTTGTCGAGGAAGCCGCGGTAAGCGCCCCACATCGCCTCGCGATAGGTTTCGGGCCGGTGGTTGTGGTTGAGCAGGTAGTCCCAGGCCTGCGCCTCGGGGATCAGCAACAGGCCGATATCGCCGTTCACCGGCCGTGACTCCCACAGCAACTTCTGCTCCGCCGCATTGGCCCATTTGGCGATCCGGCTCGCTTCGTCCGAACGCGGCGTGCGCGCGCCGTCCATGCCGTAGGAGCCGAAGGCGCCGAACAGCGGGCCGTCGAGCAGCGGCCGGTAGCGCAGGTTCATCACCCCGCTTGCCCCCGCCGCGAACGAGGTCATGGTCAGCGTCCGGATGTCCTCGGGTTCCATGACGCGGCCGTCTTCCTTGTCACGGCCCAGCACCTGCGGCTGCAGCCACAGCGGGCCGCCCGGGCGTTCGGCGTGCCACCACTTCTTGCCGCGCGAGGCGGCGCGGGTGATGTCGGGGCCGAAGAAGTTCTGCCAGGGCTTGAAGCCGCGCCGGCTCGGCACCCAGGTAAGCCCGTAGAGCTCCACCTTGCTGGCTGCCAGCCAGTCGTCGCAGCCATGCGAGGCCATCATCGGGATCGAGGTGCCCATGCCGTGCGCAGCGATCAGGCAGTCCTTGTCGACCGCGCGGATGGTGTCGATGCGCCACTGCATCTGGTCGTAGAAATTGTCGCGCTTGAAGGCGAGCCAGTCGAGTCCCTCGGGGTAGGGGGTCACGTCGCGCGGCGGCTCGATGTCGTCCCACTCGGCATAGCTGTAGCGATACCAGTTGCGGCCCAGCGTCTCGAGGTCGCCGTACTTGGCTTGCAGCCACTTGCGGAAGTCGGCCTTCATCCACTCCGAGTAGTCGATCTCGGCCGAGTAGTTCGTCTCGTTCCACACGTCGTAGCCCAGCAGGCCCGGGTGCCCGCGATAGCGCGTCGCCAGCGCGGTGAGGAAGGCGCCGGCGGCCTCCTTCACCTCGGGGCAGTTGAGGGTGAGCGACCCGGCGCCGCCGCCATTGTGCGCGAAGCCGCCGACCGAGGCCGAGGGGCCCATGCCGGGGGTGAGCGGGGTGCCGTCGGCGCGCAGCTGGCGCGCATGCGCGAACTTGCGATAGGCCCAGTCGGGCACCGCGTGGATCAGCTCCGCAATCACGGTCTTGATGCCGTTCTTTGCCGCCAGGTCGAGCTGCCGGTCGTAGTCGTCCCACACATAGACGCCGGGCTTCTGCTCGATCGCCCCCCACATGAACCAGTGGCGGAAGACGTTCAGGCCATCCTCCGCCGCCACGCCATAGTCGCGGGCCCAGTCTTCCTGCGGCGGGGTTGGGTTTCGGGAGGAAACCCCGCCCGACGGGACCTGCGGGAGGGTGTTGGGGGGGCGTTTCGTCGTCCTTCTGGAAATGGGGCATCGTTCGCGGGCGAGCCGGTCGGCGTCGCAATGCGTCGTGGTGTGGGTCCTCGTCGGCTAGGTCTTGTCGCCCGCCATGGCCTCGAGGGTTCGGATAAGGGCCGAATGGTCCTTTTCGCCGTCGCCGAGGGCGAGGGCGGAATTCATCAGCTGCTGTGTCGCCGCCGTATTGGGCAGGGCGACGTTGAGGCTGCGCGCGGCATCGATCGCGAGGCTCAGGTCCTTGCGGTGCAACCGGATGCGGAAGCCGGGGTCGAAGGTGCGCTTGATCATGCGCTCGCCGTGCAGTTCGAGGATGCGGCTCTGGGCGAACCCGCCCATCAGCGCCTCGCGCACCTTGGCCGGATCGGCGCCGGCCTTCTTGGCAAAGCTCAGCGCCTCGGCAACGGCCTCGATGGTGAGCCCGACGATGATCTGGTTGGCGACCTTGGCTGTCTGCCCGTCGCCGACACCGCCCACCAGCGTGATGTTCTTGCCCATCTTTTCGAACAGCGGCCGGGCCCGCTCGAAGGCGTCGGGCTTGCCGCCGCACATGATGGTGAGTGCGGCGTTCCTGGCGCCGACTTCGCCGCCCGACACGGGGGCGTCGACATAGTCGCAGCCGAGCGCTTCGATCTTTTCGGCGAACGCCTTGGTCGCCACCGGCGAGATTGAGCTCATGTCGATGACGAGGCTGCCCGCTTTGAGGCCCTCGGCGACGCCGTCCTGGCCGAACAGTACCGCCTCGACGTCCGGCGTATCCGGCACCATGAGGATGACCACCTCGGAGGCGGCGGCCACCGCCTTGGCGGTGTCGAGCGCCTTACCGCCCTTGTCGACGAGGAACTGCGACGCGTCCTTGACGCGATTGAGATGCAGGGTGTGGCCGGCATCGATCAGGTGGCCCGCCATGGGCCGGCCCATCACGCCCAGTCCGATGAATCCGATGTTCATGCCAGCTCCTTCATCCAGCCCAGCCCTTCGGAGGTGCCGGCCTTCGGCTTGTATTCGCAGCCGACGTAGCCGTCGTAGCCGAGCCGATCGAGCGCGGCGAAGACGAAGCGATAGTTGATCTCGCCGGTGCCCGGCTCGTTGCGGCCCGGGTTGTCGGCGATCTGCACATGGGCGATGCGGTCCCTGAGCCGCTCGTAGGTAGGGATCAGGTCACCCTGCATCACCTGCATGTGGTAGACGTCGTACTGGATGTAGAGGTTGTCGTGGCCGACGCGGTCGAGAATGCGTTCGGCCTGCCTAGTGGTCGTCAGGAAGAAGCCCGGAATGTCGCGGGTGTTGATCGGCTCGATCAGCAGCTTGATGCCGGCATCGGCGCAGCGCGCGGCGGCGTACTTCAGGTTGTCGACCAGCGTGTCTTCCAGTTGCTGCAGGTCGGCGCCCGGCTTCACCAGCCCGGAGATCACGTTGACCTTCGGGCAATCGAGCGCCCTGGCGTAGTCGAGCGCGGTCGCGATCCCGGCCCGGAATTCTTCGACTCGATCGGGGTGGCTGGCGATGCCGCGCTCGCCGCCCGCCCAGTCGCCGGAGGGCACGTTGAACAGCGCCTGCTTCAGTCCTGCCGTCTGCAACGTCTCGGCAACCTTCTCTTTGGGGTCGGCGTAGGGCCCCAGATATTCGACGGCCGGAAAGCCGTCGGCCGCGGCGGCTGCGAAGCGCTCGAGGAAGGGCTTGTCCGGATAGAGAAACGACAGGTTGGCAGAGAACTTGAGCACGGGGCCTCCTAGGCGGCAACGAAACGGGTGCGGTGCAGCATGCGCTTGTTGCGCGGGTCGGGGTTGGGCACCGCGGAGATGAGGCTCTGGGTATAGGGCTCCTGCGGGGCGGTGCAAATCTGTTCGGCCGGTCCGGTCTCGACCACGCGTCCGCGATGCATCACGGCGACGCGGTCGCAGAAGTAGCGGACCACCGAAATGTCGTGGCTGATGAAGATGAAGCTGAGGCTGAGCCGCTTCTGGATGTCGAGCAGCAGGTCGAGGATCTGGGCGCGGATCGATACGTCGAGCGCTGCCGTTGCCTCGTCCGCGATGATCACCCGGGGTTCCAGCGCAAGGGCGCGGGCGATGCCGATACGCTGGCGCTGGCCGCCCGAGAAGGCGTGCGGATAGCGCTCCATCGATTGCGGATCGAGGCCGACGAGGTCCATCAGCTCGCCGACGCGCCGCTCCAGTTCGGTGCCGTGTGCCATGCCGCTGACGACCAGAGGATCGCCGATGATATCCTTGACCGTCAGCCGTGGGTTGAGCGACGCAAAGGGGTCCTGGAACACCAGCCGCACGTCGCGATGATAGGCGCGCAGCTCGCGCTTGTTCAGCGCCATCACGTCCACGGTCCGGCCGTCCGGCGGGTGGTAGGTGATGGCCCCGCTGGTCGGCTCGACGATGCGCAGGATCAGCCGGCCCAGCGTGGTCTTGCCCGATCCGCTTTCGCCGACGATGCCGAGGTTTTCACCGGGGAAGAGGTCGAGGCTCACGTCGTCGACCGCCTTCAACGCAAACTCCTTGCCGCCGAACCAGCCCCGTCCGCCCCCGCCGTAGACCTTGGTCAGGTTGCGCAGCGACAGCACCGGCTTCGGTCCCGTGCCGCCGGCGGCGGCCGGGCGGGTCACGGCGCGCCGCTCCTGTTCGAGCCGCACCGTCGATCCCAGCAGCCGCTGCGTATAGGGGTGCCGGGCATCGTGGAAGATATCGTCCACCGGGCCCTGTTCGACGATCCGGCCAAAGCGCATCACGGCCACGTCGTCGGCAACTTCCGCCACCACGCCCATGTCGTGGGTGATCAGCAGCATGGCCATGCCGCGGCTCACCTGCAGCCGCTTGATGAGGTCGAGGATTTCGGCCTGCGTGGTGACGTCGAGCGCGGTGGTCGGCTCGTCGGCGATCAGGATGTCGGGGTCGCAGGCGAGCGCCATGGCGATCATGGCGCGCTGGCGCATGCCGCCCGAGAACTCGAAGGTGTAGCGGTCCACCATCTTGTCGGGGTTGGGGATTTCCACCTGCCGCAGCAGCTCGATGGTCGCCGCCCGCGCGGCGGCCTTGTCCATCGCCTGGTGCAGTTGCAGCGCCTCGATGATCTGGCTGCCGATGGTGTGCACCGGCGACAGCGAGCTCATCGGCTCCTGGAAGATCAGCCCGATCCGTCCGCCGCGGATGCGCAGGAGCTTGCGGCTGCGCTCGGGCAGTTGCGCGATATCGGTGGTGCTGCCGTCCGGATTGGTCAGCAGGATGCGCCCGCCGGCGATGCAGCCGTTCTTGTCGATGATGCGCAGCAGGGCCCGCGCGGTCACCGATTTGCCCGAACCGCTTTCGCCGACGAGGCACAACGTCTTGCCGCGTTGCAGGACGAAGGACACATCGCGCGCCGCATGCAGCACATGCGTCCGCAGGTCGAAATCGAGGCTGAGGTTCTCGACGGAGAGGATGATCTCGTCAGCGTCAGTCACGCGCACATCCTCCCGTCGTGCCCCAGCCACCGAGCGGCTCCCTCCCCCTTGTGGGGAGGGCTGGGGAGGGGGCGGTATCGCGCGTGGACCACCATCGCCCTAGCTCTCGTACGGGTCGGCGGCGTCGCGCAGGCCGTCGCCGAGGAAGTTGTAGGAGAGCACGGTGATGATCACCGCACCGGCGGGCCACGCCAGCAGCCAGGGCGCGGTCGAGATCACCCGGATGTTCTGCGCATCCTGCAGCAGCACGCCCCAGCTCACCACCGGCGCCTTGAGGCCGATGCCGAGAAAGCTCAGCGCCGTCTCGGCGACGATCATGGTCGGCAGCGCCAGCGTCACCACCGCGAGGATGTGGCTGGTCAGCGAGGGCAGGATATGGCGGAAGATGACGCGGCGTTCCGACGAGCCGTCGAGCTTGGCGGCGGTGACGAAGTCGTCGCTGCGCAGCGCGAAGAACCGACCGCGGACCTCGCGGGCGAGGCCGGTCCAGCCGAACAGCGCGACGATCAGGGTGATGACGAAATACACCTGCAGCGGTGACCAGGTCAGCGGCACCGCCGCCGCGAGGCCGAGCCAGAGCGGGATCGTCGGCATCGCCGAGATCACTTCGATGACGCGCTGGATGGTGAGGTCGACCCAGCCGCCGTAGTACCCCGAGATCGAGCCCAGCACGACGCCGAGGCAGAGGCTGATAGCGACCCCGATGAGCCCGATCGACATGGAGATGCGCGTGCCGTAGATCAGCCGGGTCATCAGGTCGCGGCCGAGCTTGTCGGTGCCCAGCAGGTACATGGTGTCGGCCGCGCTGGTCGGCCCGACGAGATGCAGGTCCATGGGGAACAGCCCCCACAGACGGTAGCTCGCGCCCTGAACGAAAAAGCCGATGGGCACGATCTTGTCCGGATCGATGGCGAAGACGCGGCGGCCGGAGGCGGGGTCCACCGTCTGGCTGTAGCCCAGCACATGCGGCATGAAGCGCGTGCCCGCCTCGTCGGTGACGAAGAACGAGATCTCCTGCGGCGGCGCGTAGGTGAATTGCGGCTTCGAGGCATCCGGCACCGAAGGCGCGAGGAACTCGGCGAAGAGCGCGATGAAGTAGAGGATCGCGATGATGATCCCCGCGACCACCGCCACCTTGTGGCGGAAGAACTTCGTCCAGATCAGCGTCCACGGGCCGGCCACCGCGATCTCGACATCCCTGCCGTCGCGCTTGCGCACGGTGATGGCGGGGCCGGTCTCGGCGGTTCCCTCGATATGCGTGTGGGCGCCCATCAGTTGAACCTGATCCGGGGGTCGAGAATGGCGAGCAGGATGTCCGACAGCAGCATGCCGACCAGCGTCAGCACGCCCAGCAGCAGGATGATCGAGCCGGCGAGATACATGTCCTGCACGGTCAGCGCCCGCAGCAGCAGCGGGCCCACCATCGGTAGGTTGAGCACGATCGCGGTGATGGTGACGCCCGAGATCAGCTCCGGCAGCACCCAGCCGATCGCCGACACGAACGGGTTGAGCGCGATGCGCACGGGATACTTCAGCACCACCTTGTACTCGGGCAGGCCCTTCGCCTTGGCGGTCACCACATAGGGCTTGTTGAGCTCGTCGGTGAGGTTGGCGCGCAGGATGCGGATCAGCGCGGCGGTGCCGTTGGTGCCGATGACGATCAGCGGAATCCACAGGTGGCTCAGCAGGTCGAGGAACTTGGCCCAGCTCCACGGCGCGTCGACGAACTCGCGCGAATAGAGCCCGCCCACGGTCTGCCCCAGGAACTTATAGCTGATGTACATCAGCACCAGCGCCAGGATGAAGTTGGGGATGGCGAGGCCGAGGAAGCCGAGGAAGGTGAACACGTGGTCGCCCACGGAGTGCCGGCGCACCGCCGAATAGATGCCGATCGGCAGCGACACCGCCCACACGAACAGCAGCGCCGCGACCGAGATCATCAGCGTCGGGCCCATGCGCTCGAGGATCAGGTCGATCACCGGCCGGTTCCACTCGAACGAATGCCCGAAATCGCCGCGGAACAGGATGCCGCTGATCCACTTCCAGTATTGTACCAGCGCGTTGTCGTTGAAGCCGTAGATCTCGCGATAGCGCTCCACCTGCCGCTGGTCGACGATGAGCCCGCTGTCGGCCATCGAGGCCAGCATCGAGCTCAGATAATCGCCGGGCGGCAGTTGGATGATCAGGAACGCGATGATCGACATGCCGAACAGCGTCGGGATCATGTAGATCAGCCGCTTGATGATGTAGCGGATCATCATCTCCCCGACTCCAGACCCTCAGGCGCGAGCACCGCCAGACCGCAAACCCCGCCGTTCCATGGCCTTCTCCCCTTGTGGGAGAAGGTGCCCGACAGGGCGGATGAGGGGTCGTGCAGTCGGCTCGATCCCGCGCCGCCGCAGGTGGCCCTGCCGGTGCCGACTGCACGACCCCTCATCCGTCTCGCGCTGCCGCGCGATCCACCTTCTCCCACAAGGGGAGAAGGAGTTCTGACTGCAAGACTTGCCGTTCCATCGCCTTCTCCCGCAGAGGGGAGAAGGGCGCCGACTGCCAGGTTTGTGGCCGCCGGCCGGCCTGCGAAAAGAGAACAACGAGACCCGACCACCAGACGTGCCGTTCCATCGCCTTCTCCCCTCCGCGGGAGAAGGTGCCCGAAGGGCGGATGAGGGGGAGTTTTGGTCAGCATCGCAGGTCCGCCGTTTCCCGCTCACCAGTTGATGTGCACGACCTCGAGCAGGTCGATGCCCGGCACCTCCACCTCGATCCGGTCGCCCGTCACTGTCGCGCGGGCAGGCGTGCCGCCGACCAGCAGCCGCGCGTCGCGGAAGCTGCGTCCGGTCGGCAGCGCGACCGAAAGCACCTGCCGGCCCACCGGATAGACCTCCCGGATCGGCCCCTTCATCATCATCGGGTTGCTGAGGTTGACGAGGGTGATGGCGAGGCCATCGTGGTTCTCGCGCAGGCCGATGTCCAGCACCGCATGGCCACTGGCTTCGACGCGGGCGCGGCCGCCCAGCGCCCACCGCACGCTGTTGGCGATGAGCTGGCCGTGGTCGGGCGCCAGCACTTCCCAGAAGATCGCGCCGATGTTCCACGGGATGTAGACCGTGCGGCCACCGCCGGCATGCTCGCGTGCCACCACGGCCGCACCCTCGGCGGCGCTGCGCGGATAGACCTCTTCCATCGGCAGGTCGGGATAGTCGGGCACGTAGAGGAAGGGCACGACGGTGTCCGCCGCCGCTTCCACTTCCATCACATAGGTGCCGCAGATGATGCGTTCCGCGCCCTCGTAGCCGGCGGAGATCGGGTGCGTGCCGTTGAGCGCGACGTACTTGTTCTTGACGACGCCGCGGGCAGGGGAGGTCTGCGTCACGCCCAGGAGCTTGCCCAGCCCGATGCTGTTGCGCGGCGCGCCGGCCGCATCGCGCGTCGAGGTCTGGTAGGCGGCGACGATACTGCCCCCACGCGCCACATAGGCTTCCAGCGCCGCGATCTGCGCGTCCGAAAGGCAGGTGGCATTGGCGAGGATGACCACCTTGAAGCGGTCCAGCCGCTCGGGCGTCAGCATCTGGTCGGTCAGCATCTCGAAGGGCAGCTTGGCTTCGATCAGCGCCTGGTAGAAGCCGAGGTCGTCCTCTTCCGCCTTCTTGCGGGTTTCCCAGCCGTGGTGGCGCAGCGTCGTCGCCGGATCGATGATGGCGATCTCGGCCGTCGGCGTCGTCGCCATCAGCACCGGCTCGATGTCGGCGTGGATGCCGAAGATGTCCGACATCGGGTCGATCCAGCGGGTGTCGCGGATGACGCCGTTGAACTTGGTGAACCAGGGGCGCATGCCCTGCGCGATGCCATCGGCCAGCCAGGCCTGCGTTTCCGGCCCGGTCGTCACCGAATCCTTCCAGCGATAGGCCTCGCCCGGCCCCATCGAGGCGATCAGGATCGAGGGCCGCTCGTTGAAGGTGGCGCGCATCCGCTTGCCGTCGCGGCCGCTCATCCACACGGTGTCGTCGCCGCGCCGTCCCTGGTCGTCGACGCACAGGAACGGGCAGTGCGCCTCGATCAGCTTGAGGTCGAATTCCATCAGCGACACGCTGCCCATGTTGGGGATGTAGCTGGTGTGCGGCTTGATGGCCTTCATGGCCTGGTCCCATTGCACCACCTGGCGGGACAGGATGGTCCGGCGCCACGCGGTCCAGGCGAGCCAGGCGGGGTCCTCGACGTTGGCGGCCAGCGGTAGGTCGTGCCCGCTGGCATCGCGGAAGTTCTTCCGGCACGCTTCGCAATAGCATACGCCGTGGCCCTGCCAGCGGTTGGCGAAGATCGCGTCGACATCGTAGTCGCGCGTGATCTCGCGCAGCACTTCGGGCATGAACTCGAAATTGTAGGACGAGTAGGCGCAGGTCACCCAGACCTCCGGAAACGACCAGTGCCGCACCGGCTTGCCGTCCTTGCCGACCATCAGCCACTCGGGGTGGGCGTCGGCGGCATCCTGGTGGATGGCATGCGGGTCGACCCGCGCCATCACATGCATGTCGAGCTTGCGGGCCCCATCGACCAGCGTGCCGAACGGGTCGGTGTCGCCGATGTGCTTCGAGACATAGTGGTAGGGGATCTTGCTCGGGTAGTAGGCGATGTAGCCGCCCGCACTGAGGCAGGTGGCGTTGGATTTCGTGCGCTTGAAGATATCGATCCACTCCGCCGGATCGTAGTTCAGCGGGTCGTCCTCGACGAGAGTCAGCTGGGTCCAGCGGGTGGCCGATTTGTACCAGTCGGGCGTGCGCAGGTGCGGGGTTTTGGTAGCCTTGGCGTCGAGCATGGCGAAATCCAGTGAGAGTGCCGGTCCGTCGCCGGCCCGATGTGTCGGGCCGGCGATAGCTCAGGGAGGAAATGGCAGGCCGGTCAGTCCTTGAAGAACTGCTCCGGGTGCGCCGGGCCGGGGGTGGGCCAGCCGAACGAGTTCGGCATTTCCTTGATCACGTTGACCATGTTGTTCTTGACGATACCGAAGCCGTCGGGCGGCAGGCTGACGCCAAAGGTGAAGAACAGGTCGGCCGCGCCCTGCAGCACCTGCTTCATGACCCCTATCTGCTGCGCCGGATCGGCGGTGCCGACCAGCTTGCGATAGAGTTCCTGCTGCGCCTTGACGGCCGGTGGCGGCTCTTCCGCCGCTTCGTTGTTCGGCTGCGTGTAGTAGAGCGACCAGGCCGGCGCATAGAAGCAGTTGTTGTTGATCGGCACGTAGAAGCGCGGATCGAGCATTGCGGCGATACCGCTGTTGGCGCCGAACTGGTGCGCCGTGGCATCGTACTCGCGGCCGCGCCGGACGCGCTCTTCCCACAGCGAGCGGTCCATGGTCCGGGTCTGGACGTCGAGACCCACCGCCTGGAACATCGGCACCACCAGCTCGAACATGTCGAGGAAAGTGGTCCGGGTCTGGTCGAGCTCGAAGATGATGCTGAGGCGGCGACCTTCCTTGTCGAGCCGGTAGCCGTCGCCGTCCTTGTTGGGGACCAGCGCGTCCAGCATCTGGTTGGCCTTGGCCGGGTCGAACTCGGTGGCTTCCTTTGCCAGTTGCTCGTTGTAGAGCTGGTCGCCCTCGCGGATCGAGGCCTGTGCCGGCGCGCCCTGGCCCACGAACACCGCTTCGATCAGCGCCTGCCGGTCGACGGCATGCGACATCGCCTGCCGGAACTCGCGGGTGTTGAACAGCTCGCGCTTGGTCGGGTCGAGGTGGTTGAGGTTGAGCTGGAACGCCATGACGTTCGCAGCGGTCTCCTTGAGCGTATAGAAGCCGTAGCCGCCCGCTTCCTGTCCATCGAACAGCACCGGCCGGTTGGCGGGCGTGCCGATGTACTGGTCCATCATGTCGATCTCGCCCTGCAGCGTCTTCAGCAGCAGCACTTCGGGGTCGGCGACCATCTGGTACATGATGCGGTCGAAGTAGGGGAGTTGCGTCCCGTCCGTATCGACCTTGTGGTAGAACGGGTTACGCACCGCGATCGAGCGCTCGGTGCTGGCGCCGGGGGCGATGCCGCCCTCGCGGTGCCATACCCAGGCCGTCAGCGCCGGGTGCGCCGGGTTCTGGTAGTAGACGTTCGAGTCGAGGAAGCCGACTTCCTGCTGGAACTTGGCGATCCAGTTGTCCATTCCCGCCGCCTTGGCGAGGCTGTCGGCCTCGGGGTTGTAGCGGATGTGGAACTGCTCGAGGTAATGCTTGGGCGTCCGCACCAACTGATCCTGGTCGGCCCATGCCATCTGCTGCAGGAAGAAGCCGTTCGGCTCCTTGAAGATGACCTTGAAGGTCTGCTCGTCGACCACTTCCAGCTTGGCGATCTCGCCACCGGCACTCCACCAGGCATTGCCGCCGAGGCTGGTTTCCGCATCGGTGAAGTAAGC